>Ga0307517_10004269_pt1 | contig 22020 bp, 28 predicted proteins | sample 23_EM_MG_FD_194515 | JGI IMG/M metagenome (GOLD analysis project Ga0307517, IMG submission 194515) | Populus trichocarpa ectomycorrhiza microbial communities from riparian zone in the Pacific Northwest, United States - 23_EM | ecosystem: Host-associated > Plants > Roots > Unclassified | place... | reverse complement strand
TTGAGGAGGAACCCGAGCTTGTTGTATCTGATTGCAAGCGTAAGTTGTCCGCTATCGTTTCCTCTACTCCTTTCCGGCCTAACTATCGCACTAGTCACTCGTCATCGACTCATCAGTCGCCTGATCCACACCTTGATTTGGAGCGACAGCGCAATTATCAATATAAGAGAACACGTATCACCCAACAACCAATCCATTGCAGGTATATCCCAAAATTATACTCTAATAATATACAGTATAGCTACATCCGGAGCTAAGATCTAAGAGGTGGCCGGTGGCCTCCAGTGGCTCTCTTTATCGATTGATTGATAGTCCATAAGTTTTTGTACTTCCCCCCCATGGTTGGCGGTGATATGAGACTTCAATGTATCGATCCGCGTAAAGCTTACAGAACAAATGGTGCACACCATACGAATTGCATCCAAATGACCAAGTATGTGCCTCATCACCGAACCTTCTCCCAGTCGTTTGGCGCATCCAGATACTGGGCAGTTGGTCTTGTTTCCAGATGTATGAGAATTATGAATCCTATGCACGACCTTTAGGTGTGCCTTGTACCCGTTGACTGACGCGCAGGATGTTGGGCATTCCCCGATGATGCACTTTATGTTTTCCTTCTCGACCGCCATTATACAGCCCTCTATGATATCTCGCTTGTGGTTTTGGGATATTTTCCCTTTACGGTGCAAAATTTTTGGGGTTGGTCTGGAGGCGATGTCCGAGGCAGGAATCGTGATCGTTGTGTCAGGCTGCGAACCAGGAAATTCGGGGGTAGGGCCACAGCCAAACGGCTCGGAGGGCATGCCACCCGCTTGAGGACTGTCGTCCAAAAGCGAGGGAGTGAGGCTGTTTGTCGGGAAGTTGAATGACCAGGCGTCTCCTTGTCCAACTTCTTGTCGCTGTTGGACTGGCATGAGGATGCGAAATTCCAAATATAGAAATTAGAGAGACGTACGGGGTTGATTGGAGCGAATCGAGTTGACCTTCCCTTCCTGACCTTTGGTGTTCTCCCTATCGAAGACGAAAGCGCTCTTGAGATTGGTCCCTCTTCAGGCGCAGTAAAAAGCTTTGTCTTCCGTGACTGGGAACATTTTCCGTACGGATGCGAACTTGAAGACGCTTGAGGACCAGGACCAGCAAGAAGGTCAGGAATCAAAAATTCTTGACCACCATCAAGTGTCGCGCTTGGTGCGGGATAAAGAGACACCTTCAATCTGGTCAGTGTGGGGGTCAGCCGAAATATTCATATTACCACCCACCGATGGAGAGAAAAGAACCCCAGCCATGGACGGTTCAGGATACCACGATGAGACGGCTGTAGGAAAGTTAAACGACCGAGCTTCTCCATCATACATATTCTGGTGCTGTTCGGGTGGCATGAGGTGACAACGTTCATGTACGGCAGGTTGACAAAAGACGTACGGCGTAAAATCGAGGCAGATTCATGGGTGCAAATTGGTCTTGGTGAGATGATCCGGGGACACGGGCGTGGCAGAGGTGTGGACTGACGACGCGTGTGGCATGGGTCAGACAAAAAGAGAAATATAAAAGCCGCTTACGCGTTTATAGTCGGTAAACTTGGGCCAGAGCATTCATTGTTGATAGGAAAATCGTAATTCAGTGGCTTTAGACAAATTTTAATAAGGGACGGCATTAAGCAACGGGCCCCAGAGGCGACGTACCAGGACGAGGTCACGCTCGTAGTTTGTGATAGAAGAACCCGGGGGGCATTGAGAAATATAGGAGCAGAACTGATCGAACGTAGTAAAGTCCATGCTCGAATAAAAAGCAAAGGAGTGAGAGTGAGGGGGAAGGGAAGAAGGCCTGTGGCATTGTTTTTGTAGGCGATACAAGCTGACGTAAAATTACCATTCTCGGCTCATAAAATACATACGGCCTGATGGTGGCAGACGACCAACGTAATGGGAATTCTGGTGTCACCAGGCGTGGAGGCCAAAAGAGAGTGTGTGGCTGTAAAGGAGACTCCATACTCATGGACCAAGCAGACATTGATCCAAACAGAACGAACAAGAAACAATAGCCACAGCAAAAATTACAAGTCGAAACAATCCTGCTTCAAGTTGGTGGACAATACCCATAGAAACAAAAACACTAGGACACTTTTTTCTTACTGGCCACACACACAAATCGAAGCTCCCCACCGAGCGGCAAAGGAGTCACCAGCCAGGGTTAAGCATGGAATATCCAAAACACCAATCCAATTCGTCCAGTGTGGCAACCAATACAGAGATTGGAGAAATTCTTTCAGTCCTCGCTTGTTCCGAATGTCCACAGTGCAAATCCAGAATCCATCAATTGGCATCAAATTCCATAAATAGTAATCATGTGATCGATCACCGACTTTATCTCGACCGTGACTACATGGCAATGCAACGGTCTCATGCGTCCTGTTGTTCCACCACCAATAAGATACAGAGCACATCGAATTCACGGAGAGACCTCAGAAAGTAGTGCAGCAACGACAACCACTGCTCAGACCGTTTCCTGCGCAGTTGCCTTCGTCTACGGCGTAAACCCACTGGCATCAATTCCATCCCCTTCTTTGCGACCTTTACTTCCTGCATGGAAACGCACCATACTAGAAATGCCTGCACCGGTTTGTGGTTATGCAGCATGTTCCCAAGCTGTCCAAACAACCTCTTCACAAGTTCAAGGTACTTCGGTTCCGACTGTTAATGATAGAAATGCAGGTCCTACTCATGGAACACCAGCTGGAGTAGGAAACTACCTTGTCTATGGTGGCTGCCCACGGACATACCCCATGATGCCGATGCGAATGGTATTTTTTTAGAAAAAAAAGAAGACAAATTAAAACCTTCCAGGCGAACATGGTGAATTCGAAGGATTCACAGTAGACAAGGTTTAGGGCTTGTTTTTTTTGTGCAGTGAGTTTGCGCATCCCTTTTTTTGGGTTCGGCTGACCACGTCTTTATTTCAAGGGATGCCCACAGCCATTTGAGGGTCCTTCGTTCTTCCAGGGGGGGAATCACCTGTATTGCCACAGTTGTTTCACGAAATATGAATGTTCCTAAGATTGAAAATCCACTTATCGCAACCTTTACCATGTTTGTGATTCGAAAAAAAATTGTTACTTTATGATTAACGGGTACCGAAAACTTTAAAGGGAGTTTATACAACTCCAAAATCGCCTTCTTCGTTTAAGTAACGTAATGCTCTTTTGGACAAGAGATCTTCGTACAAGTCCGACTCCAAGAGTATAAACGTAATCAGATGTTAGATGGATGTGGGGTAGGTGAAGTTCTTTGGCAATGATTTAAATCATCTTCAAAGACATCGAAGTACGACCTTTCTCTGGAACGAATGCTTTTTCGGGATGCCGCATTCAGATTTCGACCCACACCACATAAAAATGATAAACCTAATGGATCTGCGATGCTGGAAGAGAGACAACTCAGAAGAGCCAGGGGCACCAAAGAAATGGAATGGAATAAAAAAATCTCAACCTAAGGGCACTGACAGTGTCGATTCGTGAAGAAAGCGTAACAAAACAGGGTAATAGCAACACTTCAGGGCCCCCAAACCAGTCGCAGTACACCCCCTCTCCCGTCTGCCACCGTTTTTTTTTCAATCAAGGCTTGTGGCCTTCTCTGCTTCAACATCAAAGTTCTCAACAAGATCAGGAACGTCTTCATCATCCTCTTCCTCCAGTGTTCCCGTTGGTGGTCTCTGCTGACCTTGCTGGACAGCTTGATAGGACTCTGCGAGTTTGCGAAGGGAAGCCAACGAGTCTGGTCCGAGTTTGTTGAGAATACCAGGCACGAGCTCTGTGAGTTCCTTCACATGTCCGGTGCCGTATATGGCGAATGTGTTGGCTGACACAGCGGCATGTACTATTGAAAAAAAGGGGAAATTTTTTCAAATTGAGGGTCCATCCCTGATGAAGATGAATGATAAACGATACCTTTTGGTGCCGTGAAGTGGAGTACATTTCCATCGTCTTTGAACATGTTAACCTCCTCCACACCTTGAATTGGCTGTACATTGAGCTTCTTGAGAGCTGCTTGCAGCTTTTTGTCATCCTGAGCCCCAGAGGGTTTTGCTTTTCGTACGATTTTTCGGCGAACAGTTCCTTTTCCACCTAATAAAAGCAAGACAATTTAGAAATCACATCCATCTGGGCGATGTCGATGCGTATAGTTCGAAAATTTGTTGAAAGCACTCACCGATCCTATTAGCCGCTGCTGCGGCCTGGAATTTTGCCATTTTCGCCGCGTCCATGATCGTAAAGAAATAGTTTGTTGAAGGTCTCGAAAACCTTGACGGGTTTGTGGAGGTTGACGGCCTGCGATAGTGACAAGACGACCAAATTAAGGTTCAGATATAAATAAGCGTATACAGATTGCGGCAAATGCCGTCGTATAACAATCTTTTGATAATCTACAGTAGTGTCAGAAAAAATCCAATTTGCTATGGAATTTCATATCAGAGAATCCACGCCAGATGACCTGGTAGGGACCCCTTTTTTCCCTTTCAGTGTTGTTGCGCATTTTACAGGACGATATTCTTAAATTGATCACAGAACTGGTGAGTATGAAATGTATTTGACGCCCTTTGATATTACTTTTATTGACGTGCTCACAGGCAATTTATGAAAAGGCACCGGATTCTGTGAAGGCTACGCCAGAGCTTGTACGTATGCTGGCCCTCCGATTTCCATATGCTCACAGTAACTGGCCAACAGCTTCGTAGAAATTTGTTTGAAACGCCATACGCTCATGCTCTACTTGCCGTCACTGGGCCGCCAGAGTCCGTCCCATCGGGTGAAGCCATTGGCCTAGCCCTATATTTTTTCAATTATTCGACCTGGACGGGAAGACCTGGGTTATATGTAAGTCATTTACCACCTAAATTCCGAGAAATGGAGGTGATCCTTCTGTTTTCTCACAACAGCTTGAAGACCTGTACGTGAAACAGGAATATCGAAAATCAGGCATAGGCAAAGCATTTTTTGGTCAACTAGGGCAGATTGCCCAAGAAAAGGTTCGTGTGATACCGATCCGAGAGAAGTCCGCTTATCTTTTGTCCGGTGTCAATCAAAGAATTGCGCTCGCCTCGACTGGTCGGTGCTCAAGGTAAGCAAATTATCACTAAAAGGGATGGTGAACTTGCTAACCCCGTCGTCTTAATCGCCCGTAGTGGAATCAGCCGTCTATCGACTTTTACGAGAAGGCACTTGGCGCAAATCCGATGTCCGAATGGGTGGGCATGAGGCTGGAAGAAGAAGGAATCGCCAATCTGAAACGATTTCTTGGAAAGTCGATGTCCTAGAACTAATAGGCAGGGTTCTCCGAGGATGTTAGGAGATACCCAAATTTTAAGAATAAGAGGATAGTTGAATGTTATCTCCATGGAATATTTATTCAAAGAACAAGGAGCGAAAGATTTTCTGTCACGGATGAGGTATATCAACAGATTTTCGCATTAAACGCCGTCGTAACTCGCGCCTCCAGCCTGAAGAAAAAAAGGCTAAGTGAATACTCGCGTCAGATTTAAACTCCATCGTGGGTTCTTACCTTCCGCAACCGTTCGAGGATTGGCTTCTCGTTAAGGTCGTCTTTCTCGCGAGCGGCCACCTCGATGGAATACACTCGAAGGACTTCCTTGACGTTGGCAGAATGGACAGAGATCTATGCAGAGGGTGGATAGGAAAGAAGTCGTAAGTAAAATTGCTTAATGAGGATCTCTGAAGGAACACGTCTCAAGAGGAGGGGCACAGTGCCCTTCCCCTCGAGTCTGAGGGGATCGAATCTGTTGCATTTACCTTGCCTCTTCTCATGACTTTACAGTCTTTCCCAATCCAAGTCTATTCGAATTTGATATAGGAAGGAGAAAATACATAGCAACTGATCAGTCATTGTCCGATATAGTTACAAAATCTGAAGACTGACCACAAGGATAAACTTCTCGCGTTTAGACTCTTTGTCGATGGAGTAAGTGACACGCGCGTAACCATAAGATCCATTTGCGTCGCAAAGGGAGTCCTTGAGCTCAGCTAATCCCCCACTGCCTGTTTTGAAGAGAATCAACTTGTCGGATTTGTCAGATTCGTAGTCCAGTACAAGCCAGTTGGTATCTGAGCTATCGCTCCGAACGTCCAAATAAGCTGATTATAAAACAGAATTTCAATCAAAAGCAAGCACTTAAAGGACAACCACTAGTTGTATTGCGATAACAAACCTTCCTGGATGGCGGGGTCAGTGAGGTCTGCCATATTGGTTGAAAGATAAAGACAGTTTATGTTGGACTGCAAAGAAAGGGAATTTGACTTGAATTTGAAAGGAGAAGATGGTTACGAATCACGTGCTTTAAATTTCGCATCATGTCGTGTCTGCTTAGTGCTATAGCACTCACAAAGCCATGTTGCTCAGGCAGGTCAGATGTTACTCGGGATCAGTCTACCGGATAGCCCAGCAGAAATGGCAATTGGGAGGCATTCCGAGACCCAAGTCCATCCTCGAGGACGATGACACCCCCGTAGATCTCTCAGAAGACAATGACGCCGTGAACGGAGTACAATCTAGCCCTGTGGCATTTCCTCACAAAAATCACCCTCGAAAGCCCACACCCCACGATGTTACACGACACCGGGAAGCTATTCGCAAATCATTCCCGGAAGGCTGGTCACCACCACGGAAGCTCTCGCGCGAGGCGATGGACATCCTTCGCCAACTTCACCGCACCGATCCCGAGACATTTTCCACCCCGATCCTCGCTGAAAGGTTTAAAATTAGTCCGGAGGCAGTTCGCCGGATATTGAAAAGCAAATGGGAGCCCAGCGCTGAGAGAAGAACCGCGATGACCGTCCTGGAGAGGAAGCAAAAGGAGGAGTTGAGACAGAAGACGAGGGCGGAGCGGCAGTCGAAGAGAAAACTGCAGAGCATGAACGTGGAGGAATTACGAAGGTTGCTCAAAAATGACGACTTCTGGAGGGAGAAGTATGCTCGACCCGACGGCGAAGACGCGACTCAGACGTTCGGTATCGGCGCGACAGACAAGTTCACGCTTCGATGATCTCGGCTCTGTCATTCACGATCGAATCTGTGGTCGCTTCCGCAGGAGTGTGGCCTTCGTGGATATTCGGTGCATCATAATATTATTAGGGATACCTACACGTAAAATTACATGAAAATTGTACATACATGACGGAAGATCAGATAATTGAAAAAAATAAAGACGCAATCGAAGGGACAGTCGGTGATAGTGAGTGATACCCAATAAAAAGCACGAGAGAATAAATATATGTTTCATGGAGCTGTCTAGAGTGGCACAGCAGTTCGGTCATATTTCAGGTGAAAAGAGCCAGCAGGTCGGCAGAGGAGAGTATCGTTCCAATTCGGGAGAGGTAAGTTCGTCATGGGGGTTCCCGATTGGTCAACGACGGAATGTCGAAAACATAAAATAAACATCGCCGTGGCCACTTTTAGTTCTAGCTTAGCTAAACGGTTTCCAAGACAAGTCGTCTTGCCTATGAACAGAGAAAGAAACGCAAAACTATGAGCATCGATGTCTGAAGAACGAAGGGTCTCTTACCGCTACCCCATCCGACGTATGCAAACGACACATTGTCTACTTCTCTTCTGCCTGGGTCAAACCGCCATGGTTCGGGATAGATTTCTGGATCAAGATGCACATCACTGAATGGATAGACAACATATGCATCTGTCGGAATGATTTTGTTGTTGATGTAAAGCTCAGAACCGAGGTTGCGTCTCATCGCAACATGAGGTTGAGCTATGCGGGTCGTTTCGCGTATGACAGCGTCCAGTACCGGTACCTCATTCTCCCAGGCTTCAAGCGGGATGGAGCTGAGACGCAATGAGATGGAGGTCGATGAGGCGTCCGTAAAGGTGGATAATGGCGCATATTCGTCCAGAAGACCCTCAATTTCAGCAACTGCATCGGATCTCCAGTTTTGATGACCTCCAAGGAATGCAAAAAGCCAGGACGCTGACAAAGAGCAAAAATAAATATCTGAGCAGAAGATGGCATCAGCGAGATTGTCTACCTGTTGTTCCAGTAGCTCGTGCTCCAGCAACAAGTAGTCCCATGATAAACTTTACACAGCTTTGTCAATTACTGTGAGCGTTAATCACGAAACCCCACATACCCCAACAATTAAGAGATGCTCGTCTCCAGAGTCGAGGAGCATCTGAAGAGTGTCGTTTCTTGGTTTACCACTCGCTGCCCTTTCACGAACAACCTTTGATATAATGCCGTATACTTCCTTGGTTGCCCACAGTTTCCGAATCATGGCGGGCGTCGGAAGCCAAGGGAGGAGAATCGACGCTGGAGTCGTCGCAGCATCTAGTCGGTCATAGAGGGCTTTTAATCGAGAAACCAGTGCAGGATCTTGCACAATTTCTGACGACGATATACTTCGAAGTGTTAACTGGAATGCAAGCTGTGCAGAACAAGTATGTCAGCAGGGAATGAAGGTTGATATGAAACGCACCGACCTCATAAACATTCTGAAACGGGTCAAATGACCCCGACGATCCCCATTTTTCCAAAACTGCTCGCGTGTCATCAAGAAGGTGAGGCAACACTGGAACGAATATGGGGGAAAAATATGGAGCAGTTGATGTCAGATTCTTACGAGTTGATAATGACGCATTTTTCTGCAAGTCCACCATACGCTTGTGTATGGTAGCTATCTGGCGTGTTTTCAAGTCAGTTGTAACACCACTTATCATGGGGATCTACGGCAAAGATGAAGTCGTTAAAAATGAGTGTTGAATATAAACACACCGCTCCAGAAAGAATTTTGAAGCCTTCAGTCAAATCCAAACCTTTGGCGGTGAAAAATACCTGTCTGGCGTGCTCCCCCGACACGACGATGACCTTATTCTAGAGTACGTTATCGCTCAGCAAATTGGACAAATCAGGAAATGGCGGACATACCCGCAATAGTTTGAGCTGAAAGACATTCTGGCCTGTAGCATGGAAAGCCCAGTTGAGGAAATCGTAACGCTTGCGGAAGAAGGGATTGATGTGGAACAAGGAGAAGCCAGGGGGGTATTCGGGTTCGTGTGCACCGTCCTTCTCCAAGGCAGAAGTGAGGAAGACAATCAAGAGAAATGCGACAACGGCGATAGTAAATTGGGTTGCGAACCCCGCGGAGAGAAAAGCAGCGGTTGCAGAGTGCAAGCCTATGGTATAGGGCATGACAAAGACAGAAGGCGAAGTGATGATTGTAATTGCAGGCAACGGAGATGGGTTTTATAGATGCGAGGGATCTCAGACAGGACGATGCCTATGGAACAAAAAGTAACATTGATGTAGCCGCCAAGCGACATGGTTGCTTGACCGGATGAAGAGAATCGCAGATATTGAGCAGCACCGAGGTAATGCTGTGTATTTTCTGCATAGCTGATTGGAGGTTTCCGAAAGCGGCTTCACTGAGGTTCTGTCGCCAATCGAGGAATTCAAGGATCTTGAAATGCTGGACCCTTTTTCGAGAATATATCTTTGTCAAGATCTGGAGCCATTTCAGAAAAGTCGGTCCCGAAATGAAAAACCAGTTAGCAATTCCGTCGAGTTCTCCACACGTGTCGCCGATTGTCGCAGAGAACGGCCTCGAAGTGATTCAGAGTGTCCGTTTCGTTTCAAAGCAAGAAGCCAAAAGTGTTCCGTTCGCAGCTTGTCCAAGAAGCCGTTACTTCGTGAGCACAAGTCTTGTAGACAAGAATAGTTGCAGTTGATGAAGGGAAAAGAACTGCAACGGGAAGCACGATAGTGCAACGGCATAACATAAGCATTGATACCTTCCAATAACTGACCAAGTGGTAACGATGTTTAATTATTTGTCCGAGTCGGACCCTTTTCTAAAGCAAGATTTAACAACTTCGTACACACAAGGTAATTATTTTCCATACATTTGTCCTTTGGTAGACTTGAAACTTGATCTGGAGACTAGTCGAGTTTAGAAGGCTGACAACTTGAAGGACCATCTGTTTGAGTGCGGCCTCTGCCGGTGATCCCGCCCAGCGCTTCCGAGAAATAATGTAAATAAAAGCCGCTTGATGAAACGCGTCTCAGAATATTGTGGTTCGACGCTTTCTGCAACATCACCGAAGACACGCGTAGAAAATCAGGCCTCTGAATTAGACTGCGGCGGGCTGACATCAATGTCCGAGAGGATGCACAGTATCCTTTCTGGACTAAAGTGGATCAGCGGACCAACGTGCTCAGTTACCATTTACAGGTCTGCGGAACCCATGTCAAGCTCAAAAGCTGCCAGGGGTGACGTTATCACACAAGGTTTCCGGGACACGTTGCGTGCGTAGAACAAAGGGCGGTATTCTCCACGCCGGGCACACAAACCCAGATTCCGCAAATGGATGGAAGCACCCAGGCCGTCCAAGCTCCATGATTTCTGTCAATGCGTAGGTAGACAGAAGAACGACTGAGATCCAATGGGCATCCACCGCTGTTGTAAACTCCGCTTGCAGAAGGAATATTCCGAGTCCTGGCGTTTATTACTTGGCTGCGGGCCGGAGCGTCCAGTGAACGGTAAAATTTTAAATCATCTTACGAAATGGAGTCAAATTCTGAGCACGCTTCACCAACCTGAATCGGCTTCCTCGGAAGAACACACATGGTAAAAGCCAAAGTTGGGCACGTAATTTTATCGTGGCTGACGTATCCTGAGAAGGTCTGAAGAAAATTGGAATCATGGGCAGAAAAACACACACATGTGATCGACGACTTCTAACCCCTCGAAACTATTTTCGAGGTGTTGCCGTGGAGGCCTATATTTGCCAGTGGATGCAGTCCAAAACGTTGCAGTCAATCACTGCGTTCGATATATTTTTCTCGAGTCGCTGAAAGGAGAAAATACAGCGGAGGAAAGTAGACCTCATCTCCTTCAACACCAGAGCAGTCAGTGACACAACAATCTAAAGGCCCCCTCGTTTGAGTAGCTTTGCCACACTTAGCAAGCAGGAGAGTACTGCAACTGAAGTAAAGTCCTGGAAGGGGTATTCCACCGCAAGGTTAGACCGAACAAACGGGTGTGTAGAGGAACAGACAGCTTTCGTAAGATGTGCATCCTGCCAGAAAAGTCCTTTCCTAGATGTTCGAATTATCTCCTTTCAAAATTGAAGAATATTGATTGAGTCAAGATTTTTGTAACAAAACAAACCCTGAACTTGGGCAACTCTGCCGAAATGTATGCGACCATCGGAAGAGTACTCATGTCTGCAGAGGTATTGTCAGCTCACAAACGTTGGAAGAGCACATCAAACCAAGGTGACATTGACGCATGTTTGAGCGGCCCGATTTATCCGGACTGGTTTGAGCTCAAGTCACTGGGCTCAAGACGATTACAGAATGACCAACAAGGTGAATACCGAAGGGATTTTCCTATTCGAGCAACCCTTTGCCAGGGTAAGGGTGAAATATTTGGAAGTTTCAATATCTATGATCTGGATTTAGGTGCCATTCGAGAACTACCGAAAGGTTTTCCGCACTTCACAGAGGAATTTCGAACGAGAATTGGGCACGGTCCAAACGATATCCACTAACTTAAGCTCCCAGTCTACTTCTGACTCCTTTATAAAAGATGACGTGTTGGAGTCAATAGACAACATGATCGAAAAAGTGGATTCTCTGAAGAGGAAGGTCAGCTTATGACAGCATTCTTGTCGGTTTGATTTGACATCGGTGATAGCTTTCTGACCTCCATGAAGTTGCGGGAAAGCCAACACAAGATGTCATGCGAGAACGCTTGCATCATTTAGCCACTGTCGAGAACATTCAAAACCCCACCAATCCCGAATTCTCGAGGTGGGCCGACACCAGACTGGACAGATGGCTGGTAGATTGGTGCCTGAGATATGGAAAAGAACGCTCTGCACGAATGATTGCCAAAGAAAGGGGCATCGAGGTTAGTTGTCCAAAATTTCCAATGTTTCTAAGCTTAGCTTTCCAGACTCTTGTGGACATCGAACTATTTTCAGATATACGTCGCATAGAGGACGCCCTGTCCCGGCGTAGTTGCACAGAAGCACTGACGTGGTGCAGTGAGAACAGAAATGCTTTGCGCAAAGTCAAGGTCCGCATTGTTAAATCTGGACTAGGGCTTTATTCAACTTTCTGATCGCAGAGCAACCTCGAATTTGACCTTAGAATGCAAGAATATATTGAATTATCTCGGGAAAGAAAGACAATAGAAGCTATTGCCTATTCCAAGAAGTACCTTATTGCCTGGCAAGATACACACCTTCCACAAATTCGCCAACTATCTGCTCTGCTCGCATTTTCTCCCACCACCACTTGTGGACCATACAAGGTCAGACAGACCTTTATCTCAGTAAGATCGTTTGGTTTAATCCATTCGTTTGTAGAGGCTTTATGATCCTACCCGATGGAATACCCTTGCTAGGAATTTCCGACTAGCCATCTACAATTTGAATACACTCCCAATCGAACCTCTGCTCCACCTATCGTTATATTCGGGATTAGTAGCATTAAAGCTACCCACCTGCTTTGATAATGCGACAAAGAACGTAGATTGTCCAGTCTGCGATGGAGAGTCTGGTCCTGGCTCACAACCCTTAGGACTAGGAAAGCTTGCAACGGGAGTGCCATTCAGTCACCATGCGAATTCCACCATAGTTTGTCGGATTTCAGGGAAAATCATGGACGAAGATAACATGCCTTTGGCGTTCCCGAACGGTTATGTCTACTCACGCGAGGTAGGCGTCTCGTTGTCCTCCCAGGATCTTGTGTTAGTGACAGTTTCGCAGGCTTTGGAAGAAATGGCAGCAAAGAATGACGGCATCGTTACATGTCCTCGGTCTGGAGAGACCTGTGAATTTAAAGAATTACGAAAGGCATTTATACCTTGATTGTCAGATATTTGCTGTGGTTCATGATCATTGTGCCCATATTCAACTGAGATCCCATTACCTTTGTCACTGATAAGAAATCAAAATTCTGTCCAAATATGGTTGCTTAGTAGTTATCATCAATACACTCGGCTTCATCTACCACCCTGACGACTTCTGGGATCATACATTCTCAAATTAATGCAGTTAGAGACTGACTGAATGTCAGAGACAAAGCAAATTCAACCAACTCTCGACGACTTTGAACTTGGGGATGAACTTGCCTGGGGATCATTGGCAACGGTATGCATTGAAGCCACATTGAACGATTAATCTTGACATTGGAATAAAGATCGTCGATGCTTTTTACAAACGGAATAAGAAGCACTATGCCCTGAAGATTTTGAATAAAAGCCAACTCGTGAAGAAGAAAGTGATTCGGACAGCGATGGTGGAAAAGAATGCCTTGGTTGCTCTGGGTACGCGGCCACGTCTTCACCAGGGAGTAATCCGTCTCCATCATTGCTTCCAAGACCAGGCGCACCTTTGTGAGTCCGCTATGGTTGATTCCTTCTGTCGCTCATGTAATTAGACTTCGCCCTGGACTTGGCTACCAATGGCGATCTTAAGGCCCTTGTTCAGAAATATGGCTCTATATCACTAAACTGCGGACGGTATTTCACGGCACAACTTATTGATGCTATTCAGTATCTTCACGATTCGGGCATTGTCCACAGGGATATCAAGCCAGAGAATATCCTCTTAGACAACGAGTGGAGAATTAAGATCTGCGATTTCGGATGCGCTTACGTTGGAAATGATCTTGAAAGTATGTTATGCCAACCTGAATTGCTGCAATCTGATCCTCGTCCAGCCCCGAGAACAAACACTTTTGTTGGTACCGCCGCCTATATCTCACCGGAGCTGTTGTCCAGGTCAGAAACAAACCCAAAGAGGTATGCCACATCCTTCTGAATTTAGGAAAATAACCTATCATTTTAGTCCCGATCTGTGGGCCGTAGGCTGCACGCTGTATTTTTTCTTTTATGGTGCTTCACCGTTTATGGCAGCGACAGATTATCTCACAATGCAACGAGTGCAAGCCTTGAGGTACTCAATACCAGAACAATGTGACGCAGATGCGGCTTCTTTGATTCGTGCACTCTTAGTGGGTCGTCCTGAATTGAGATTTCTGACACACAATTTTTCTTTTTTTGTTTAGGTCCTCGACCCGGCCGAGCGTCTAGGGCTCGAACCAAAGTCCTCGGCTCAAGAGTTACGTCTACACTCGTTCTTTGTTGGAGACAAGAATGCCAACGTGAAGACAAGTACGACTCCATGGTCGGTGGTTGACTGGGACGTCCTCTGGACTGCATCCGCTCCTCGAATCGAGGCTGGTACATACAAGCCTGCTCCGAACCGACAACTGGAAACAGATAAGCTTTGGGAAAGTTTCGAGGGTTTAGAACTTGAAGTTGTGTCTGATTAATGAAACTCGCGACTCCTACTATGTCGGTCCACTGGCAGTATGTCGACGTCTTATTTTTCTCTTTTATTCAAATTTTGCTAATATTGTCTTGGGTCAGTAAGCGGAAAGAAGGAACACCAGCTGGTAATCTGGTGCGCAATCAGGCTGGTTTATGGTTTCAAATTGTGAGTCCGCTTGTTGCACGTTAATTCTTATTGACTTTGTACAAGGTTGCATACCCCATAGATTAAGTATGTACCCAGAAATAATGGAGGTTGGGTGCTTTCCATCAGTATCACGCATCTAAGGATGAGACGGATTCTCTCGATCGTGTTTTCAGACAACTTCGAGGCAATTACAACACTATTTACAAAATATTCTGATGCATCTCTTAGTGGGGAGAACCATTTCAATCATTGAACCATTGCTCACCTAAAATCCAATGAACCCACGTTTGTGCTTATAGTCATACGTCCTCCTTCACCGCATCGCATCGAAAGGATGTCACATTGAAAACTCACCACTATCAAGAACACATCGACGACCAAGAGAAACAAAGCCCAGATAACTTCCAAGCTCCCTTGCAACTTCTCCACTAGGGGTTTTTTGTAATGACCACGACGTGCCTTTTGCGGAGCTATACATATCGCCTGCATTGAAGAACTCGTAGCGTTTGCATGAATACTATCAAAGATCCCCAATGCACCTATGGGGGATGGCGAGTAGTGGACAGCAGCACAGTTGCATGCAGAAATATTATTGGGTTCTCCTTATTTAATTTTGTCAATTGCTTTATCAATAAGGTCGAACTTTTGTAGGCGTACGATCATGTCTGGCATCTTGTGTACAACAAGATGTACACAGAAGTCAGAGAATGTCCACAACTACATGGCTGAGATAATCGCAGACGGCCACATAGGTCAACAATAAGATAGCAAAGAGAAACTATAAATGAAAGGGAAGAACAGATATAAAATTCATGCAGCATCGAGGCATCGAGTTGACTGGTCACCGGTCACGAGAGTGTCACTGTCACGATTTAGTTTGATCGCCGCAATTTGATTTTATCACCGTCTGCTACTAACATCGATGAAATCTATAACATCGTCGTCACCTGCGCTAGCGCCTCCAAAACAACCTTAAGTTGGTGTCTGTTGGGGCCTGGACATTGGAGACACTCTTGGCACTAGTCGTGATGCTACTCCCAGATCCAGCAGACCAGAAAACATGAGCCTGGGCTCAGGCCGTGGCTCACACACAAGAACCACAGAATAGCACTCTCCATGGAAAGGGACAAATGGAACTGAAGACATGAGGACAACTCTCCGCGCCGAAAACGATAGGGAGGAAAATGAAGAATGTCTGCTGGTACTATTTATCCTCTCAGGGTATGCTTTCATTTCCGTTCTATTCGGTGGGCTTTATTGCGGGTGGCAGTTCATATCCAAGTAGAGTTCCACCACATAGAATGGACCATCGGCCGAATACGATTGCGGTCACACATCCGTAGGTATTGACTCGTGACCGGTCAAGAGAAACACGATTGGTTGGAGATCAATTAAGCGCCAAACCACTCCTTTTACCCAACCACAGTCCCATTATTATCAGAGACTTACAGAAGAGCTGACGCAGATGAATACGAAATTTTGTGTTCGTGACGAATTATTATCAATCACCCAACAACCCCTCAATTATATACTACAGCCAAATCAGAAGACCTTAATAACTGGCATTGTGGATGCCCTGAGGGATCCAGAATGGGGGGCCCGTGAGGCGGCCATCAACCGTCTTGTGGAACATTGTAAGTATTATCATTGGTCCGATTTAACGTGCTCAACCATGACTGTAGCTGAATTTCATGACGAAATTCGTATGGCCATTCCTGGCATTATGGCATGCTTGATAGATTCAGCGTGGAGGGTTCGCCAGGCAGCCATTAATGGACTTTCAAACCTGGCAGTGCATCGTATGTGTTACCTATTTGTTCCCGTTTGATGTTCTCAACATGGTTGCAGCCGAATTCCAAGAGGAAATCCGAGCAGCCACTGCCAGCATTATGGAATGCGTGAAGGATCCGGAATGGGCGGTTCGTGAGGCAGCCATCACTGGACTTTCAAACATTGCGGCGTGTCGTATGTTACCATTTGGTACCGATTGCTGTTCTCAACCATGGTTGTAGCCGAATTTAAAGAGGAAATCCGAACGACCACTCCCATCATTGTGGAAAGCCTGAAGGACCCGGAATGGGGGGTTCGTGGAGCTGCCATAATTGGACTTTCAAGCCTTGTCGTGCATTGTATGTATTATCATTGATCCAATTTAACGTGCTCAATCATGACTGTAGCTGGATCTCACGACGAAATTCGCATGGTTATTCCTGGTATTGTGTCATGTCTGAGGGATTCAGCTTGGAGGGTTCGCCAGGCAACCATTAATGGACTTTCAAAACTTGCAGTGCATCGTATGTATAACCATCTGTTTCGTTTGAGGTTCTTACTCATGCTTGTAGCTGAATTTCATGAGGAAATCCGAACGGCCACTCCCAGCATTATGGAATGTCTGGAGGACTCGTCATGGAAAGTTCGCGAAGCAGCCATCACTGGGTTTTCAAGCTTTGCGGCGCTTCGTATGTGTTACCACTTGTTACTGATTGGTGTTCTCAGCCATGGTTGTAGCTGAATTTCACGAGGAAATTCGAACGGCCACTCGCAGCATTGTGGAATGCATGAAGGACCCGGAATGGGGGGTTCGTAAGGCAGCCATAAATGGACTTTCAGATCTTGTCAAGCATCGTATGTATTATCATAGGCCCATTTAGACGTACTTAACCATGATTGGTAGCTGACTTTCATGGCGAAATTAGCATGGCCATTCCTGGCATTATGGCATGCCTGAGGGATTCAGTATGGGGGGTTCGTGAGGCAGCCATCACTGGACTTTCAAACATTGCAGCGTGTCGTATGTATTACCATTTGTTACCGTTTGGTGTTCCCGACCATGGTTATAGCTGAATTTCAAGAGGAAATCCGAACGGCCAATTCCAGCCTTATGGAATGTCTGATGGATTTGGAATTGGGGGTTCGCCAGGCAGCCCTAAATGGGACTCGGACTCCGGGCTTTGTCGTGCATTGTATGTGTTATATCGTTGGTTCATTTGATGTGCTCAACCATGATTATAGCTGTATTTCATGACGAAATCCGCATGGCCATTCCTGGTATTATAAGGTGTCTGAAGGATTCAGAATGGAAGGTTCGCCAAGCAGCTATCTATGGACTTTCAGACCTCGCGGCGAATCGTATGTGTCACCACCTGTTTTCGAGTTTGATCTTATCAATCATGGTTGTATTAGCCGAGTTTCATGACAAAATTCGAATTCCTGGTATTATGGCATGTCTGAAGGATTCGCAATGGAAAGTTCGCGAGGCAGCCATCAACACCCTTTCAAGCCTTGCGGTGCATTGTATGTGTTACCACAGTCCATTTGACGCACTTAACTATGATTGTAGCTGGATTTCGCGAGGAAATTCGCAAAGCCATTCCTGGCATCATGGCATGTCTCAAGGATTCGCAATGGGGTGTTCGCGAGGCAGCCATCTATGGACTTTCAAATCTTGCAGTACATCGTATGTGTTGATTTCTCACTGGAAGTTGCGTAAAAGAACATAAGGAATAGTAGGATTTGTGAACGTGTTGAACCTTCTAATGACCCGCATAACCAATGTGTAATGTACTATCTTAGTATCTATTATAATTAGTACGAGGTTCATGTGACTACTGCAAGGAGAGCTTTCAAGAATTGGCGTTGCTGGTGCGACCATTTCGAAGTCGAAATTGTCTGCAGGGGCAATATCTTCCGCTTCTGAAGCCAATACATGGAGTTGATCCAGTTAATTTGAAATTTTGGAACAATTTTTCCCGTGAGTGACATATATTTTCTGATAGGATCGACATCACTAACGTAGTCTTGGATAAGTGTTTCGAACACCCTAGAAAGCTCCAATGTGGCTGGGTAAAAGGAGCGACGTTAGGCCTTTTGATTATCGACAAGAGTATGTAGTTGAAATAATAGATCCAAAACATAGTGGTACATGGGTTGTTGATAATTCATCCAGATGCAGGAGCAGGAGCAGGAGCACTGGCTGACCTGTTTTGCTTGACTTCCTTGAGCCAAGCGGAGATTTCTCTCATAGCCGTAACGAACAAAGGTATTACAGCGCTTGCAAACAAAGGCGCATAGACTGCGTATTTATGTTCAGCTGGGAAGTAGAGCAATGCCAACATGCCGGGATTAAAGAAAGCTCGGGATGCCAGTGTTAACGACTCAACGGAGTAAGCGAAGGTGTCTCTTAACGAATTCGACGAGGAATCGTACATCTGAGTGAAGTCGAAAGGAAATTAGCACCTTCGCTTTCAGAAACAGAGACCATGGTAACGTTGACTAATTACCTTCGTTAGTGCCGACAGAGCACATTCTACATCGTCTCGGACATCTTCTCCCACTGGCATATTGTTGATTTGATTCACAAGTTTAATGATACTAAGCAAGGTGTCCTGGCTCCCTGAAGCATTTTCCAAGGTTCGGCGCCGTAACAGGGCATCAAGTTGCCAATCGGTAATACAATGCTTCACATCCTTCGTGCACTTGATGGAAGGAGGGGGTGATGGAACCCCCAGAAGGCCAAGAAGTTGATCGGCAAATGAGGAAAAAATCGCATCGAGATCATGGGGTGGTAATTCATCCTTCATTAGGGTCTGTGGGTTGTGGATAACAATGCCTCCCCATTGGGGTAAAAGGAAGGCGTTTGAAGGACTAATTTTGTCTGAAAGAAACACGAATAAATGGTTGGGCGTTCGCCTGAGAGAGATAAAACCTACCATCTTTCCCCAAGATATGAAGAGGCCGACGTCGGGAGGATGGTATGAATAAAACGAAGTGCAGTACAGGGTCATTTGACGAGCTTGATGCTATCCAGGAAATCAGACTCCAGATATCGCGGAGAAAGTGAAGGAAGGATACCAACATAGAGTCCATTCTGCTGAATTGACGAAGACACTGAGGTCCTCGGGAGATACGGCATATGCATTTTTTAGTGTCCGTGGGGAAAAGGCTAGAGGAGCTTGAAATTGTACTTGACTTTCAATGGTAAAGTTGTGCAACGGTGCTAGGTATCTGAGGATGGGTATAATTTGCGCTGCAGGACAGATCAATACATGGAGAGTTTCACGGCAAAAAAAACTAACATTTTAGACTTCGTCTGATACTCCAGTGTAGGACACCATCTCCGCCTGCAGCATCCTCGTTCAATAGACTAAAAGCGAGGCGATACCGAGGTGCGTACTGGGCAACGCGACCAAATTGACGATCTGGATCTGACAAGGAGAACGGTACGATAAGCGAGGATATCGTGTTGGCAAGTTGGAGAGCAGAGGCTATAATGCTTGTTGAATGACAATACTTTCACATAGTCAGGATGAGCAGTACCATCATTCACCGGGAAATAGAGGCGCCTTCCTTCAATAGACATGACCCCATTCCGTGAAGATATTGCGTAGGAGTTCCCAGCCGATGCTGCTTGGAGGGTTAAATAGCATTTATCTTATGTGGGGAGATGCGTACCGCAATCCGTCTGTCCCACCACATCAACCGATATTCCCTGCCACTGTCGTGGATCCCCAGATGCAAGGTGAGCAAGAGCCTGTCTTACTTCTAAAACAAAAGAGGCATTGGGCTCCAGACATATTGTGATTGGAAGGTCTAGTCGTCGCTGTGTCTGTCCCAGCAAGCGTGTTGAGGATAGCGAGAGTCTCTTGATACTCGTCGTTGACCACCAAAGAGGCAAGGAAAGAAGTATAACGATCCAATACGCTGCAACTATTGAGCGCCTGAGCCCGTCTTTCTGATAAAACAGCAACGAAGGATCTCGCAGTGGAGACATGAAGAGTGCTTACCTAATTTCGGTGGGTTTGTTTGGCGAGTTGTTGATTTGTGACGGATCTGTTCACAACATACTTACATATTCAGGTCATGTCCACCGGATACGACATACCACCTCTGCCTGCTAGTCATTCTCAATTTGAGTCCCGCAAAACGTCCGGTAGCATGACCGCGAGCTATGAAGTGCGTCCTTTGCCCTTGGAATTTTCAATTACAAATGTAGTTTTGAATTCTTAGCGCATTTCAAATATTTCCAATCGTCAACTCACCCCTTCTCCTGATGTTTCGAGAAGAACCTACGATAGTTACGTTCCACACCGTGCGGAAAACATGCCATATCGCAATGTTTACAGGCCAAATAATTACAGACCTGATCCAACTACTTATAATCCCCGTTCGCCCAGCCCAGGTGCTGACTCTTCCTACCGTGGTTCTTCATGGAGACCCCCTGATAGAAGGCAATTGCCTCCCTCACCTACAATAAGGCGGTTTGAACCATCCGACTCGTGGCGACATGGCCACGGAGACCGTTCCGGCAGAGACTAGTAAGTTGCAATGTTTCATCATTCCTTCTGCGTCTATTCATAACGGAAAAAAGCTCTTCTCATTCAGACAGGCATTTCCGTGGAAGATCTGTCGTGGACTCGTCTCCAGAGCGATCACCAAGGTATGAGAGGTTCCCCAATGGCATTCAAGATCGCCATGGTCCTCCGTACTTCAAACGCGAGCCTTGGCCAACAGAAAGACGGCCTCCGATGGACTCGTATAGACCTCTCTATGATGTCGAGAGGCCTTCTCCAACTCGGAGAGATCACCCCCCTAGCACGCCCAATGGACATGCCAGAAAGGAATCAGAAGTCTCCTTACAGAGTCGGCTCACCGATCCTGATTTTCCCCGTGGAGCAATAAAACCGTCGTTATCTGTGACAGTTCCTGAATCACCTGCTCCAATCACTCATAATTCCTCTGAACCTCCTTGGGCGTCTCCATTGTCGCTGGATGTCGTGAAACGAGTTTCCCTTCCCAGATCCGCCTCTCGGTCATCCATCGCGTCTACTCACGTATCAGATCGAAGAAGTCCCGGCGTTGCATCAATCCCTCAACCATTGTCCATCCGTCTTCCAGCTGGTCTCCCTGCAAAGCCTCAGGCTGCCATTGATGCTCTTGCTAAAGAGATTCGGAGAGCGGATGCAAAATATGGACCTGTACACAACAGTGTAATTCCCCAGACTCCAATGCATGGACTTGAGCCGGAAAAAGACTTGAAAACACCGTCGTCTGCTGTGAGAGAACCTGCAAAAGATATTTCTCAGGATGTGATTGAGGTGTCTCAGGCTCCGGTACAAGTCCCCGTCGAAGGTAAGATTGACCAATTGTCGTCTTGGCTAGCGTCTGACTTCCTGTAGAACCTTTACCGGCTGAGGCTGACGTTAAAGCCCAAACAGATATCGATGATCAGCCTATGCCGCGTCTGGAATTGTCACCGAAGCCTCCTACCCCAGTAAATGAACCACGTCTTTCACCCGTTCTAAGAGATATCTCTTCCTCTAACATATTGGTTGTTGAGCCCGACCACTCTACACATGGCCCTCCTCTCGAGAAGACTCCAAGCATTGAGAATGGGGACGTGCCAGGCCTCGAAATTTCCCCCTCGATAGGTTCGCCAAGTGGTTCGCCAGATCCCTCAATGAATATGGATACTGTTAAAACAGATCTTTTAGCCCACACCACCCGGCGAACCTAT
>Ga0307517_10004267_pt1 | contig 22028 bp, 17 predicted proteins | sample 23_EM_MG_FD_194515 | JGI IMG/M metagenome (GOLD analysis project Ga0307517, IMG submission 194515) | Populus trichocarpa ectomycorrhiza microbial communities from riparian zone in the Pacific Northwest, United States - 23_EM | ecosystem: Host-associated > Plants > Roots > Unclassified | place... | reverse complement strand
TGGCTCTTTACGATCACCTGGAACAGGTCTTTTTTATTGATGGGTTCTACGTGCTCGAACGTAAAAGTAGAATGATGGTAGTACAGGGTGACCGACTTGAATTCCCTGCTATCGACCTTATAGGGAATGTTCTTATCGATCGTAAGATAGAGGGTTTGCGAAAGCTTATCGAAGCTATAGAGGATCGAATCATTTCTGAGGAACCGGTTGTCCGCGGACACCAGCTCGCCTTTGACCCAGGCCGTTTCGAAAAGATACCTGCTCCCGTTCGGCAATTTCTTATTTGAAAAATCCAGGCCAAAGCATCTTTCGGAAGGGATGTCTGCCAGGGGCTCTTGCGCATGAACGGTCAGCGGAAGCGCTATGCGGATCAATATGAGGAGGAAAAGTCTTTTCATCGGTGAAACTGCTAAGTAAATATAAGGAAAAAAGCCTTGCAAAATTCTCATTTTGCAAGGCTGGGAGGCGCCGTAAAGGGTCACGGCTCCGGCTTTATAGGGAACGGGCTAACTTTTTTTGGCCATTTCGATCATGGAACTCAGCTCGGCGACCATCGCATCTTCTCCGGGAGGGTATCCCGTGACATTGTACCGTGTATTGCCGTTCTTGTCGATGATGAATTTCGTAGGAATGCCTTTTACGCCATAGGAGGTGATCACCTTATCGTCCTTGTCCAGGAGGATCGTAAAAGGCAGGTCCTTACCTTTCAGGAAATTACCCACTTTTGTTTTGGGATCGGGTAAGCTCTCCCAGGTATCCACGAAAAGGAAGACCACGTCCTTTTCATCTTTATATTTTTCTATGACCCGCTTCATAGCAGGGAACGAAGCGATGCAGGGGCCGCACCAGGTAGCCCAAAAATCGACGATGACGGTCTTACCTTTCAGAGAAGCCAATGATACTTTATTCCCTTTCATATCCTCCAGGGCAAAATCCGGAGCGGGGAGATTGACCATCGTGTTCTTTACATGCAGGTTCAGGCTATCGTTCCGCTGCGTCTCCAGGCCGGCCAGGTAGCCATTAAATCCCGCGGCCTCGTGCCCTGGTTCCCGTTCGTAGATCGCCTTCAGGGCTTCCTTTACCGCCGGGCTTTCCTGTGATTTCTTTATCCGCTGTTCCAGCCGGCCCTTTACTTCCGCATAACGGTTGGAATGCGCCATGGTCTGCAGGTAATAATCTTCGACGTCCAGCATGGGGAAGGGCGCCGCATATTTAAAGGCCGTGTCGTAAAAAGGCAATGCCTCCGCATATCTGCCCTGAAGGGCGAGGATACAGGCCGTTACCTCATTGGCCTTACCCAGGTTGAACTTTGCCGTCCGCTGGTCATCCTCGTCCAGGGGATGGGCATAGGATGTCCGCGCAACTTCCAGGCCCCATTGTGCATACTTTGCGGCCGTGACCGTATCGTGGGCCCTCGTAGCCAGTGCCAACGCGGTAGCATAGTAGGTCCTGGCCCGTACCTCTTTCGGCTTGCTGTCGAGTATCAATTTCGGAGTAATGTATTCGTCCTTCAGCAGGGCGCCGCTCACCGCATTGTGATAGACAAACCACGCCGGCCCGTCCATTTCCAGCGATCTATAGATTTCCAGCTTGCGGCTATAATTCTCGTCCTTCAAGACGTCCATCTTTTTTTTCGAAAGAGCATATCTCGCATCGCCATATTTATCCTGCAGGAGGGTAGCATATTTCGCTGCCTTTACCGTCTCATCATACATATTATAGAAATTGTATAAAAAGAACGCATCTTTGGCAGCCAGTGTTTTTTGCCTGCTCAGCTCATCCAACTCCTGAAGCACCTGGGCTTGTGCTTTTCTGCCCTTAAAGGTCGCCAGGGCGAGAATGTATTCTTCCAGGTGAGTTTTCTTGTTGTCCGGCCAGGCCTGGAATTCCTTTTCCATCCACGCAACGCCCAGGCTATCCGCACCAGGCAAATGCAGCATTTCCTTGGAAGGTTCGGCAACCAGGGAAAGGGCCAGGAATGCGCCTTTTTCGGGGGCCATTCCACCTTTACCATATATGACGATCGCACTCGCCTGGTCCGGCTGACCACCCTTTCCGCGCGCTATTATCATGAATCCGGCGGTCGAATCCGACACGGGCAGCGCATAATGTCCCGGCTGGCCCTGATAAGGGATCAACTGATGCATTGCGCCGGACAGCATCACAGGGACGACCATCTGGATCTCCACATCGGCATCCGCATCGAGAATGACGGTCTGCCCGGCCACGGGATGCTCGGGAGTACTATGGTACCCGGGTGATTGAGCGGATAAGAAGGCTGGTGAAAGGCTGATCAGTAACGGGAAAAGTATCTTCTTCATTTTTTTTGTTTTATAAAGTGAACTGCGGCGATAGCCGCGGATTAAAAGGGTGGATTTTGAGGGAGCAGGGCCGGGTTAGCGTTGATCTCCGTCTGAGGAACGGGCAGCAGGACATCCGTAGGCTGCCAGGTCGCGGGTTTCAGGGCGCCGATGACGGCATCCGCGCGCCCGGTCCGTATAAGATCGAACCAGCGCTGTCCTTCGAAGGCCAGCTCCAGGTAGCGCTCGTTCTCGATGGCCAGTAACAGCGATGCCTGATCGGAGGCGGTCGAGGAGTCTACGCCGGCGCGGGTCCGTATCGTATTCAGATCGTTGAGCCCGCCGGTGAGGTCGTTGAGCTGCGTCTTCGCCTCTGCACGCAGGAGATAGAGATCGCCCAGCCGGAGGAGCTTGGGACGGGAAGTGGAGGTCGCATATTTATTCACTTTTCCGCCGCCGATGGATTTGAAGGATCGTGCGTCATTAGGACTGTTGTTAAAAGCCGATACGATCTTTGCACCGGGAGTGTATTGCGGCGTCGATCCTCTTCCTCCGCCTTGTCCGAAAGAAGAACTGAGGATGGAGGGGGCCAGGCTGCCAAACCAGATCTCCAGGATGCTTTCCACGGAGTTATCGGTGAAGACATCGTCAAAGACGGGCTCCAACTGGTACATTGCGGCATCGTCGATGACGGCCGTTGCGCTGGCGGCGGCATTGGTCCAATCCTTCTGCAGCATATAGCATTTTGTCAGCATCGCATTGGCGGCACCTTTGGTCGCACGGATCCGGTTGATAGCCGGGTCTCCGTAATCATGCGGCAGGCCAGCGGCCGCGTCCTTGAGGTCCTGAACGATGAGGGCGTAGATGTCCGTCACCGGGCTGCGCGGAAGGGTCTCATTATCATGCCAGGCGGAAGAGGTCACTTTGGGGACCTTCCCGAAAAGCTGGACAAGGCCCATATAGGCCGTGGCACGTATGAATTTAGCCTCTGCCTTCCAGGCGGCCATTTGGGCGGCGGGAAGACCCGGGACGGAGGAAAGATTGTCCAGTACCAGGTTGGCATGGTTGATCATGGCATAATATCCGCTCCAGTAAACGGTCAGTCCGGACAGTTGGGGGGTGACCGAATTGACGGCAAAGGGGGCCGCCGCGACGTTCACGGTGTTCAATTCATCGGCCAGCAGGGATATATTGGTATAGAGCAACAGGCTATAAATATTACCCTGTATGCTGAGGTCGAAATACATGCCGTTGACGGCGCCGGCGGCATTTTCCACGCTCTCGAAGGTGATGGCCTTCGTGGTCTGGCCCGTGGGTTTTACATCGACGAATTTTTTACAGGAAGCCGCCGACAGGAGCAGCAGGCTGTATAAAATGCTTCGGGAATTTATTGGGAACTTTCTCATCTTCTTTAATTTAATTTTTACCGGTCATCCGGTTATTAAAAACTCAGGTTCACTCCTCCGACGATCATCCGCGTAGGAGCGACATTGCCACCCGTCTCCGGATCCAGTCCTTTAAAGCGGGTGATGAGGGCCAGGTTCTCCGCCGATACGTAGATCCTGAATTCTCTCATCTTCATCCCGGAAAGGATTTTTACCGGGAGGGAATAAGCAAGGGTCACATTCTTCAGCCGGACATAGGAGCCGTCGCTGAGAAAGCGGCTGGACTGATCGTCGATGCCGGAATTGACCCACCAGGCTGTACTTGTGGTGGCCGCCCTGGGTACATCGGTGATGTCTCCCTGGTTCCTCCACCGATGGAGCACATCGGTCACCTGGTTGTTGTTGGACGTCGAGCTGTTGTTCAGAACGGTGAGGCTGTTAAAGGCATCCACGCCCTGAACGAACTGAAGGAATACATCCAGCGTGAATCTTTTCCAGGCGAAGTTGTTGATGAACCCGCCGAAATAACGGGGAGCGAAGTTCCCGATGATCTGGTATCCCGGATTAAGGGCGGTGGGGTCCTTAACACTGCCGTCCAGGTTAAAACCGTCATACATCGGTGTTCCGGTCTTCGGGTCCACCCCCTGGAATTTATATCCCCAAAGGAGGTTCAGCGTCTTACTCAGGGCATAATGCTGGTTGTAGGCGCTATTCGTAGCCAGGCCGGGGAATTTATTCAGGATGTTCTGCTGCCAGCTAAGGTTCAGTTTTGTATTCCAACGGAAGTCAGAACCGTGAACATTGACCGTACTCAGCTCGAATTCTACGCCGTTGTTCCTTACCTGTCCGGGCAGGTTATCCTGCACGGTCGTAAACCCTGTTTGCGAGGGGACGGGTTTGGAGACCAGCAGATTATTGGTCCGGTTATCGAAATAGTTGAGGGTAACGCCGATGCGATCGTTCAGGAATGCCAGGTCGACGCCGATATCGAATTTGGCGGTCCTCTCCCATTTGACATCGGGGTTTTCGGCCGTTACGGGCCTGGAACCGGGCTGGTTGCCGTAGGGGAAGGGCTGCCAAAGGTCGATGTAGCTGAAATCGCCGATCGCATCGTTGCCTACGATCCCATAACTGCCGCGCAGCTTGCCATTGGAAAGGAAATGCCAGTTGCGGCCGAAGGATTCACGGGAAAAGACCCAGGCGCCGGAAACCGCCCCGAAATTGCCAAAGCGGTTGTCAGGACCGAAGCGCGAGGACCCGTCCCTCCGGAACGAAGCGTTGACGATATATTTTCCCGAGCGGATATAGTTGATGCGTCCGAACAGGGAATTGAAGGCATAAGTGGTGGAGGATGAACTGCCGAAGGTGGTCGAGGCGGCCGTCATCTCCTGGATATCATCGGAGGGGAACCCTTTTCCATAGAGTGTATTGAACGATGACAACGTCTTTTGAAAGGTCGTACCGGCGACGGCTTCCAGGGTATTTTTAGTATTCCATCTTTTGTTCAGGCGCAACTGGGGTTCCAGGCTGTAGGTATTGGCCGAACTGTTCAGGATCTGCGCATCGTATAAAATGTTCTGCAGCGTGGCATTCACAGCCTTGGGGATATACACTTTCTCGGTCAGGCTATTGTAGTCGTAGCCCATATCCGTATGAAAGGAGAATCCATCGAGGATCTCATAGTTAATGCTCGTGCTGGTCTTTATCTGCGTGGTCACATTGTTCATCTTAATGGAGAAGATGGCGAGGGGATTACCCACCTGGCCGCTGGACAGCGGTATCGCCGTAAAATTCCCCAGCGAATCATAAGGCTTGACATCCGGGGGCGCGGAGAGAGCGGCGCCGACGGCTGCGTAAGCATTGCCGCCGTCCGCCGTGTTCTGGTTCTCGCTGCGGCTGGCGGCCATATTGGCGGAGATCTTTAACCGTTTGCCTTCCTTATGGTCGAGGTTGAGCCGGAAGGTTTCCCTGTCCAGGCCTTTCTTCCCGCTGAGCGCGTTGGTCTCCCTGCGGTAGCCGCCGCTCATATAGAATTGGGTGAAGGCATTGCCGCCGCTGGCGCCGAGCTTATATTCACTGATGATCGTCGGCTTGTACACGAGGTCCTGCCAGTTGGTCTCCGTAGTGCTGTCGAGTTTGGCCAAACTAGCGGGCAGTGGCTGGCTGGGATTATCATTCATGAACCCTTCTCTTCTCAGGGCCACATAGTCCTTCGTCTTTAAAAGAGGCAGACGGCCCGTAGGGATGCCGGCGCCCTGGGTTCCGTTGAACGTGAAGACGGTCTTCCCCTGCTTACCGCGTTTGGTGGTGATGAGGATCACGCCATTGGCAGCCCGGGAGCCGTAGATGGCCGTAGAGCCGGCGTCCTTCAAAATGTCGATGGTCTCGATATCTCCCGGATTGATGCCGATGAGGGGATCCAGGCCGATATCGCCGTTATCCAGCGGGTCGGCGAGGATAGGCAGGCCGTCGATGACATACAAGGGTTCGCCGCCGATGATAGAGTTCCTGCCTCTTATATTCACATAGGGCGCCTTGCCGGGCGATCCCGAACTGCTGCTGACAAATACTCCGGAGGCAAGGCCTTGCAGCATCTGGCTGAAGGAACTGAGAGGGAAGTCACGGATGTCCTGGGATCTGACCGTCGAGATGGGACTTGTCAGCAGTCCCTTCGTGGTCGTGCCATAGGCGATCACCTGCACCTGGTCAAGCTTATTGACCGAACGGACCATCGTTACGGTCATTTCATTGTCCCGTCTTTTCACTCTTAGTTTGGTGGGAGCATACCCGATGCTGCTGATGGTGAGCGTAGCGCCGGGCGCAGCCATGAGGCTGAACTCGCCGCCGGTGCCGGTGCTCGTGCCTCCGCGTGGTTCGCTCAGGACGACATTCACCCCTGCCAGGGCTTCTCCTTCTTCATTAAAAATGTGTCCATGGACCTCCACCCGGGAAGGAGCCGTGGTATCCGGCTGCCCTTGTCCGCTGCCGGTCGCGGGGTTGGGAGCGGCGACCTTTTTGGTGATGAAGATGGTATTGCCCTGGATGGAGTAGCTGAGAGGTTGATCCTGCAGGATCGTCTCCAGCGCTCTGGGCAGGGAAGTAGCCTTGAGGTCTACGGTGACCCGGGTAGTACCTGCCAGATCTTCGTTGCGATAGAAGAACAGGAAGCCGGTCTGGCTTTTGATCTCGCCGAACACTCTTTGCAGCGGCATTGCCCTGCCGGAAAGTGTGATCGTCTGTGAGGCGGTTTTAGCACTGACGTGAACGCAGAATGCGATCATGGCCACAGTAACTAATTTCATAACACGCAGCGTTTTGGTGAACTGCAGGGGGAGGGTCCGGGGGCGGCGTCGCGGTGCGAACAGGCCAGCCAGCGCCCTAGAATTCCCTTTGCAGAGAATTACCGTTTGCATACTTTTACAACAGTTTTGGGTTAAACAATAAGCAGTTTGCTAAGAACTCGTTTACATTGAACTAATCCGGAACGATTGGCCGCTTCGTCTGATACACGAGGCGGTTTTCGTTTATTCATCAGGGCTGGATAATGATCTTATTTCCTTCTTCGATCTTGAAATGTACTTTCTCCTGGGACAGGCCGTTCAGCACCTGCGTAAGCGTGAGGCCTCTCCCGATCTCGCCGGAGAAGTCCCCCGGCGGCGGGGCGCCCGCATAGCTCACCTCTACGTTATACCACCGGGATAACTGGCGCATGACGGTCCGGATATCCGCATTGCGGAAGGCGAAGATGCCGTTCTTCCAGGCCATCGTCTGTTCTAGGTCGGCATGTTGCACCAGGCTGATGCCGCCACCGGCAGCCACTTGTGCCTGCTGCCCCGGTTTCAGGGTCTGTTCCCCTTTACCGCTGCCGATCCTGACGGCGCCTTCCAGCAGGGTGGTATTGATACTGGCTTCGTCCTTATAGGCATTGATATTGAAACTCGTTCCCAGCACATAGACGGATAGGCCGCCGGTCTCTACCCGGAAGGGCATGGCCCTATTCTTTGCCACTTCGAAATAGACCTCGCCGGTGATGCTTACATGACGTTCTTTGCCTCTGAAGGCAGCGGGATAAGTAATGGAGGAAGTGGAGTTCAGCCATACGCCGGTGCCGTCGGGAAGGGTCAGCCGGTATTGACCGCCGGCAGGGGTGGACATCGTATTATAGAGGTCCGGCGTCCCGGCGGGGTCCCGCGCCTCGGGAGATTCGGTGACGCTGTAGGCCAGTTGTCCATTACTGAGTTTGCTAATGGTGGCGACTCCCTGCTTCGCCAATATGCCATTGGAAGCGCTATCCAGTATGATCTTCTGGCCATTGCCCAGGGTCAGGATGGCCTTGTCGCCACCGGGACCGATATCTTTTGGCGGGCGGGCATCGGCCGTCCGGGGAATGGTTGCGTGTGGTAAGGAACGGGTCAGCAGGTAGATGCCCGTACAGACGAAGAGGATGGCAGCGGCGACAGCCCATCGGGTCTTGTTACCTGCCAGGGTGACCAAACGGGTGCGACCTCTGGGCGCAGGCATGGCCACAGGTTGTAGTGAACTCAGGATCCTCCCGGACATTTCGTCCGGCATGCGGACGCTCGTTTCATGCCGCATCCAGGCGGATTCCAGGGCCAGCCGCAACGGCTCGTCCTGTTCGGTGGGCTGCTCCCGGAGCCAGCGTAGCAGTTCTGCTTTTTCCTCTTCCGTGGCGCTGCCGTCGAAATAGCGGTCTATTAAATAATGGAGTCTTTCGATTGACATAATAGGAAGACAAGCGGGCGGAGAGGAACAACTACCCGGGATCGTCTTTTTTTAAAAAAAACTTCCCAGCCAGTTCAGGTGTTGGCGGAGGACCTGTAGGGCCCGGATCATATGATTGTTGACGGTAGAGCGGGAGATATGAAGCCGCCGGGCGATCTCCTCATGCTGGAGCCCCTGGTCCCGGCTGAGCGTATAGATCAGCTTCTGCTGGGGGGACAGTTTATCGATGGCCTCTCTGAGCCGCTGTTGCGTTTCGTCCAGGGCCAGGTGTTCCTCGGCGCCGGGGGCGGCTTCGGGAGGTGACTGCTGCAATTCGGAAAGGATCAGGGTCTCTTTGGCCTTCCGCTTGAAAACATTGATGATCCGGTATTGTGCGGCGCGGAAGATATAGGCCCGGAACAGCTCGACCTCGCCGAGTGACTGGCGGTTGTCCCAGAGTTTGAGAAAGACCTCCTGGATAATGTCTTCGGCTGTCTCGGCGGAGCCGCTCAGGCGGAGAAGATAGCTGTAAAGGGGGTGTTTGTACAAATGGAAGAGGTCGGCGAATGCGGTCTCGTCGCCGGCTGCTGCGCGCTGCAGAAGTTGCCGTTCAGTGTATGCTGTTTTTGACATCAGATCCTTAAACCAATGTCAAATATATAAAAATTCATGGAATATGTTTCAACTGGACTTTTAGGTCATATAAACGAGCTTCCAGGTCATGCGCCGGCGACGGGTAATTCCGAATATTGCATCTGGAATAATTTACAATTTGATCGATAACAAAAAATGAAGCGAAATGAATCCTAACAAAGCACTATGGGAAAAAGGCGACTTTACAAAGATCGCCGATACTATGCGGGAAAGCGGCTCTGCGCTGGTTGCACAGCTGGGAATAAGGAAAGGGCTTAAGGTACTGGACCTCGGTTGCGGTGATGGCAACACGGCTATTCCTGAAGCAAAGCTCGGGGCCGAGGTTTTGGGTGTTGACATAGCCAGCAATCTCGTCGAGGCGGGAAAGGCGCGGGCAACGGCGGAAGGACTTGCCAATTGTACCTTCCGTGTCGGCGATGCAACGGACTTGCAGGACCTGGACGATCATAGTTTCGACCTGGTCGTAAGCATTTTTGGCGCCATGTTCGCGCCAAAGCCATTGGAGGTAGCCAGGGAAATGGTACGCGTTACCCGCCCGGGTGGGAAGATCGTTATGGGGAACTGGATACCCGGAGATCCTACCCTGGTAGCGCAAATACTAAAGATCAGCTCTTCCTATACGCCACCGCCGCCCGAAGGCTTTATCAGCCCCATGTTGTGGGGAGTGGAAAGCCATGTAATTGAACGTTTTGTTAACGCAGGCGTTGCGAAGGAAGACATATCGATGGTTAAGGATACCTTCAACTTTAACGCCCCCTGTACCCCGGCAGAATTCGTTGCAAGGTTCAGGAGCTATTACGGTCCTACCATGAACGCATTCGAGGCCGCTGAAAAAAATGGCAAGGCCGCGGATCTGCAGCGTGAATTGGAAGCCTTGTTTACCCGCGAAAATAAAAGTGATACCAGCAATACCACGTTCATCCCAGCCACCTTCTTAAAGGTGACCGTTGTTCGCAGGTAAAGCGATCTACACCAGATGCCCTTGCTCTTCCGGCAAGGGCATTTTTATATCTGAACGACGAGGCGTTTGCCGCCCGGGACATCCGCATCCCACAATTTTTCAATATCCCGGAGCGCGACAGGGACGGTTTCGATCTTCAGTTTGCCGTCGGCGGCCAGCTGGAACATTTCGGGAAGGATTTCGGCGAAGAGGGTTCGCACCTGGCCCTTTGTCCAGCTGCCGAGACCGGAACCCGAAAGCTGCAAGTCAACGCTTCGCAGGTTGGCGGCGGAGAGTTGGATCAGGTCTCCCGTTACACTGCCTACGGACACGAAACGTGTTCGCGGCGTGAAGGACCCGGCGCCTTTCAGGGAGGCCAGAATGAGTTCCGCAGTAGGACCCCATAGGTAGTCGATGATCACGTTTATGGGGGTATCCTGGTGAAGCTGCCGGAGTTGGGCGGTAAATTGCTCATCAGTCTGTTGCAGCGGGATGACCTCATCTGCGCCCAGCTGCATTAATTCTTTCAGGGATCCGGGATTTCTGCCGGTGGCGATCACCCTTTTAGCGCCGTAATGCCGGGCGATCTGGACGGCAACCCTGCCGGTAAAGCCCGTAGCTCCGTTGACAAGCACGGTATCGCCGGGCTCGATACCAGCCCGGAATCGAAGAGCCATCGCTGCGCCAAATACAGCGTTCGGGAGTGCTGCTGCGGTGGCGTCATCCAGCCCGGGCGGCAGGGCTACGATCCTGTTCTTATCCACCGTGGCTTTTTCTGCCATCATTCCACTGACGCCTAATGCATAGACCCTGGTCCCATCAGGCAGCAAACCGACCCCGTCGCCGCCGATGATCCTCGCTTCCTGCTTATTGTCCCTCGCAGAATAGTGCGTCCCTTTGGCGCGGCCTTTGTCAAAATGTTTTAAGGCTACGGCTTTCACCGATATCAATACTTCGTCATCATTTTGTACAAGGGGTTCAGGAAGATCCGCGTACTGCGGCATTTCGTCCTTGCTATATAGTACTGCTGCTTTCATGTTTGCTGATTTTCTCTCAAAGGTAGAGGGGCCTTCGGCGCAGGACGATAACATTTGTTATCAAATGCGGGCGGGGATCACTTTTTTCGGGTCAGCTTGTTCTTGATCCGGCTGAGATGTACGGATGTGACCCCCAGGTAGGAGGCGATATAATGCTGGGGCACCCGCTTGACGATATGCGGCCTTTCTTTGATGAGATTGATGTAGCGCTGTAAGGGCGTATCTCTTATGCGGGAGAGGAATTCATTCATGTAATGGCGCTGCCGCTCGAAAGAAATATCCATCAGGGCCTTTAAGAACTCAGGGTTTTGACCCAGTTCCTTTAGCATGCTGTTGAATACTGCTTTGGGCAGGACCTGGATAACACTGGGCTCGATGGTCTCTATGGCAAATGCACTGGGAATGTTCTTTTGAAAGCTTTCCAGGGATGCGACGCCCTCCTTCTCGAAAAAGAACTGGACCGTCGTATCTTTTCCGTTGTTATTAAACCACAGCCGGAGACAACCCTGTTCGACGAAATAGTAATTTTGGGCGGTTTTTCCTTCCTGTAGCAGGGTCGTCCTTGCGGGATATTCTGCACGTTCTTGCAGGGCGATGTATTTTTCCCAATAAGGGCTCAGGTGTGGAAACCGGTCTTTGAAGGTAAATAGCAAGGGGATTGCATTGGTACGAATAAAGATAGGACTATTTTCCCTGACCTATTGCGGCGACGCCTCCAACAGGTAAAACCCTTTGAATACCGCCTTCATTTTCCCCTCTCCTCCTTTCACGGCGCCCAGGTCCTTATTATTAAAGTAATCTCTTACCGAATAATTCTTTCCCGCAGCCAATCCCCGAAGGTCGACCTCACCTGAAAAATCAGGCGCATAAAAGGCATAGTACATGATCCCGTCTTTTTCTATGCAATGCGTCTCCGGATAATCATAGCCGATATCATAAAGATCGCCGCGATAATTGCCTTTACTCAACATCTTCGAATGATAGATGTCAAGGTATTTTGAAAAGAGGGCTTGCTTTTCAGGGGTCAGCAGATTTTCATCCACGCGCCGGTTGCCCGTAGCCGGCCAGGTGAACTTGGTGCCGGGAACGCCACCCACGCCGATCTGCGAAGCAAAATCCTTCCCGTCGTCCGTAAGTTCCACGTGGTCGCCGAAATAAGCAGTGCCGGGCATCAACGCTTTATACACTTTTCCTTTCAATCTTACCTGCCAGCTGTTCAGCGGGTCGCTTGCTACAAACTGGTTGGTGAAGGGCATATGATAAAAATTCATGCAGTCTCCGCAGGGGCAAAATTCAACTACAGCCTCCGGCTTGATGCTGCGGGCAGTCTCGAATAATAATTTATACAGTTCGGGCATTCGCTCATAGGATTGTTCCGGTGAAGTAATGCCATGCCGGTGTCCATAATCCGGCGCGCAGGCATTCATGTGCTGGCCATCCAGCTTCAACGCATCGAACCCCCAGTCCTGCAGGAACAGCTTCACGACATCCCTCGTCTCGGCGAGTACCGAACTGTCGGTCGGCGCCATGTAATACGCATTCCAGTATGTGATGAACTGCGGTGAGCCATCCTGGCGGATCAGGGCCGTACGCGGATGTGTTTTAAAGATCTTGCTCCCGGGGTCCATCGCCAGCGGCGCCCACCAGATCACCGCTTTCATGCCCTGCGCATGTATACTGTCTACAAATGCTTTCATCTGCGCATCTCCGCCGGGGAAACGCTCTTTGTTCGTATGCCAGTCGCCATTGCTTTGCTGGAAGCCGTCGTCAAGGCCCACCCATTTGATCCCCAGTTCCTTGACCTTAGGCAAGGTTCCCAGGATCTGCTGTAAGGTGAAATCCCTTTCATAGCCCCATGCGCACCAGACCGGTTCAAATGCCCGCGGTTCCGGGTCGGCGGGCTTGACGCCTTTTGTCTGCATGTAAGCGCCGTAATTTCGCAGGGTGGCAAAACAATCTTTACGATGTACGCTGACGAAGGTTTCAAAGGTCCGGAGGGTATCGCCGGGCGCAAGCGTGGTATTGACCGGATAAGTATAATCGAGCGATACGGTCGGTCCATCGGCATATTTATCGTAATCCACCGGCAAAGCCACCAACCGCGGCTGCGGATCGGTGAGGCCAATGGCGATGCCGGCATCCTTTCTCCAAAGATCGACAACGGGAATGCCTCCGCCATAATCAGACGCATTCATTCCCATATAATTCTGCTCCGAATAGGGAGGGTTCACTTTTGAGATCCAATCCCTCCTGTCGCTGTGCGAGCTGCCCTGGAAACTCCAGAATCGGACGGCGCCGCTTTCGGGAATAAGCTGGTATCGATGGCTGACCCATTTTTCAACGGTCAGCGGCCGCGATCCCTTGTTGACATAGGCCACGTTGAAATACGCGGCATCGGGCCTTCGGTCATATACTTTCACCGACAATATCTTGCCGATCTTCTTCTCTGCGTTCATGCCGCTGAAAATGTATTCCGTACCCGTTCCCGCTGCGTCCTGCAAGGACTTTTTCCGCGTTGAGGACAATAGGAAATCCTTAGCCGGGAAATATTTCGTAATAAGATATTCTGAATTGGAAAAACCTTTCACGAGGGGCGTAGCGGAGAGGTCGGTCTTCACCTGCGTCTGCATTTTTGCATTGACCGAAAGGGACAGTTGCCCGCTTCGGATCAGAGAGGTCTGGGCGTAGCAGAGCGCGGAAGAAAAAAAAGCGACTATGGATAATAGGGTTCTCATGGCTTGTAGTTTATTATTTTCTCTGCATTTTCGCCATAGACTTTTTTCAATACATCCCCCGGCAAATGGAGCCCGTACAGGGGCCAGTGATAGCTGAACTGGTCTTTTTCATAAAAATGTTCGTCGGCGGATTCCAGTATACGGAAGGTGGTCCTGTACATTTTCGCCTGATCGCCCATGTCGGTGCCATACACCAGCCGGTCCTTATATTTGGTCATGAATGCCGCCGTGTATCTCGGAACGGGGGACACTTCTGCATAGCGGGCCGCGATGTCGGCGTAGAGGTTGGGGTATTTGTCGAATAAGCGGCCCAGTACGTCAAGATTCGCGCAGCTATTCGCAAAATGGCAGGCGACGAACAGGGCCTTGGGGTTTTCTTTCACGGCATTCTCCAGGCTGACGAGCAATTCATCATGACCCAGTTTGCCCGGCTTGTTCATATTGACGTGCCAATGTGCGGAATTCATCAGGCCGTCATTGGTCGAATCGGCGGCCTCATACATCCACTGATCTTCCGCGACATGGATGACGATGGGCATTTTCAGTTCTGCGCATTTCTGTAGCAGCGGCTTCAGGGCGGGGTTGTCGATATGAATGCCAACGCCCGGAGTGGGTCTCGAATATAATTCTCCCTCCCCTTTATCGCCCAGCTCGCCAATGCCGCGGGCGCCTTTTTTATAGCATCTTTCCAGCTCGGCGATCGCATGCTGTATCCAGCCGGGCTTACCGAAACCCGTATAGTCAAACCCGCAATAGAACAGGAAATGCTCCGGGTATTTGCCATACCGGTCCACGACCGAATCGAATCCGCTTCCCGTCGAATAGGTGAGGATGACGGTCTTTTTGACCCCCACCTCATCCATCGTCCTGACCCATTGAGCGATTGCCTCCGGTGTCTTTGCAAAGTCGTGGCTATGCATGTCGGTAACAGGAAAGGCCGCTTTGGATACCAGGGTCTTCGGCGTATGGTAGATGGAGACGGGGCGGTAGTTCTTCAGCAATAGGTCATTCTGTGCGACGGCGACGGTCACATAGAGCAGACAGGAGGAAGAAAGGATCATTTTGAGTAAAGTCCGCTTCATATATTGATGGCTTGAAGTTTTTTAGTGATCAGGTGCTGTACTTCGGTGATGGCTTTCGGAAACACTTTCCTCAGGTCGATCTCGTCGCTTTCTGCGAGGAGGGATTGGAGCTTTTTCATAAAAGTATTTTTAGTTTCTGTGGCCAGGTTGATCTTGCTGATGCCGGAGCGGATAGCCTCCTGTAATTGTGCGTCGGGTATGCCGCTGCTCCCGTGAAGCACGAGGGTACAGCGGGTGACCCCCCTTATCTCCCGGAGCCGGTCGATCCTCAGGTTGGGGGTTTCTTTGTAAAATCCATGCGCATTGCCGATAGCGATGGCCAGTGCATCTATGCCTGTTTCCTCGGCAAAACGTTGGGCATCGGCGGCGCTGGTAGGTTCGGCCTGCTGGTTCTGCCCGAGTTTCGCGACATAGCCGAGTTCCGCTTCCACGTTTGCCCCGTAATCCGCGGCAATTCTCACCGCTTCCCGGGTGATGCGTACATTTTCCCGGAAGGGTTGTTCGCTGGCGTCGATCATCACACTATCAAATCCCGCTTCCAGGCACTTTTTTACGATGTCCACGCTGCTGCCGTGATCGAGATGCAGCCATCCCTCCACGTTAAATTCTTTCAGCATGGCCCGGGCCAGGGCGACGGCCGGATCGATCCCAAGGTAGTGCAAAGAGCTTTCGCTGAGCTGTAAGATCAACGGAGTATTTAGGGCATTAGCCGCGAGCAGCAGCCCTTTCAGCGTCTCGAAATTGTAAAAGTTAACGGCCAGCAATGCCTTTCTTTCCTTCGTGTATACTGCCAGCTTCTGTTTGATGGTCATAAACGGTAATTAAATTTTTCCAAAGCCGTATGCCGGAATGTTTCGTGATCTTTAAAAGCGGTGGTGCCGCCGGCGGCTGTCGTATTTACGGCGCCGCAAAGCGCAGCGAACTCGAGGCAGGCTTTCCAGGATCCGCCGCGGAGGAATTGATGAATGAACCCTGCATTGAAACTGTCGCCTGCGCCCACGGCGTCGACAACGGCCGCATTCAGGAAGGGAGGCTGCGAGAAGGATACGTTCTCATGCCATAGGGATGCTCCCTCATTCCCCTGTTTAACGACGATCAGTCCCGGCGCCTGTTTTAAGGAGGCGACACATTCCTGCAGCGACGATTTACCCGCCAGGTTCGTCAGTTCCCCGGCATTGGGCAGGAATACGGTTACGTGCGGGAGATATTCGCCGAGGTCGATGTCCCATTTTTCCGCGGGATCCCATTGAGGGTCTAAAGAGGTGGTGAGACCCAGTTGCCGCGCCCTCCTGAATAGATCTGCCAGCGAAGGCTTTAGCCCTGGTTGGAGGAATACCGAGCTTACGTGAAGATGGACCGCGCTCGATAGCATTTCGTCGGTGATATCTTTGGCAGTAAGCTCATTCATGGCGCCCGGATAAGTGACCATCGCACGGTCTTCTTCTACGTTCAGGACAACAGTGATTCCGGTGTCACTGGTGTCGCTGCGGATGATATAGCCCGTGTCGACGTTTTTTGAGGCAAGGTCCTGCAGAAGCTTATCCCCAAAGCTGTCCTTGCCCATGCGTCCGCAAAAGGCCACCCGGCTTCCGAGTACGGACAGGTTGCTTGCAAAGATGGCGGAGCTGCTGCCCAGCGTGAGCAGCATCTCTTGTGCAATGGTCTCCCTGCCCAGCCCGGGAAACATTTCAAGTCGGTTGAGGATGAGATCTACATTTAGCTCTCCGACTACCAGGACGTCAAATCTTTTTTTTGTCACGTAGTAGGTATATTAGTGCGTTACCGGATAAATATTCACTCCTTCCACCACCCTGGAGATGGACCCGCTTGCCGACGGCGCATCGGGCATCAGCCCCAGCTGAAGGCTTTTAAAAAATGCGAGCAGTTGCGCAGGTAAGATGCTGCAGATCGTTAAGAAATCTTCCGCAATGTCTTCCGTGGCCGTGTTATAGAATACCTGCGCGTCCAGCTGGTTGCTGTTTGTTTCACGCTCGCCGATGCCGAATTGATACAGGGCAGGCTGACCATTCTTCATAGCAGGCAGGAGATCATTCTCATATTGCCGGACATAGGGATTGCTGTTGAAGAAATAGACTACCAGCGTAGTGCCATCGATCACGGCTTTGGGGCCGTGACGGAAGCCGAGGTAACTGTCCGACTTGCAGATGATCCGGCCATCGGTGAGCTCCTGTAATTTGAGGGCTGCCTCGGTAGCCGTCCCGAACAGGGGGCCGGAGCCAAGGAACACGGCCCGCTCGAAGTTCATTTCGGCAAGCTGTTGCATCTTTTCAATTTCCTCTTTCAGTATTTTCCCGGCCGATGCGCAGAGGAGCCGGACCTGTTGGCGACAAAAGTCCTTTTGTGGAAGGTAGGCCAGCAATAATCCCGTAAGCAGCATGGAGGAGTAGCTGCCAGTCATGGCCAGGCTTTTATCGTTGGCTGCTTCAGGCAGTACAAATACCTGGAGAGGGTTTTTGGAACGATAGGTGGCCAGCGCGCCTTCTTCGCTGCAGGTCACGATAAGATGAAAGCACTTTTTGGAGAACCGGTCGGCCAACTCGACGGCCGCGATGCTTTCCGGGCTGTTGCCGCTGCGGGCAAAGGATATGACAAGGGGTATATCCTGTCCGCTGAAATAATGATGCGGGTGCGATACGATGTCGGTGGTGGCCACCGCCCGGGTAAGTTTGCCGGTGGTAGAGAAAAAGCTTCCCTGTAATGAAAGCCCGATGAATGCGCTCGTGCCTGCACCGGTGAGGACGATATTGTTTATTTCAGGGTAAGCTTTTTGCAGAAAATCCTCCAGTGCAGCCGACCCGGCGAACAGTTTCTCCGCCGTCTGCTTCCACAGCACCGGCTGATTGGCGATCTCACTGGCCGTATGCATGGCCTCTTTTTCAAGAAGAAATGTTTGAGGGAGTTGTAGTAAAGTCATTTCCGTTAGTTAGAAAACGAAGATAATATAATCTTTATAATCTTTCGAAAAACTTTAAATTAACTTTCGAATCCTTATTTGTATTCAATAGAGCGGCCTTATTTTGAAGATAGTTGACCCTGCAGGCGAAAATTAGATTGCGAAATAATATCTTCGCCGGACAACAGATCCATATGGCGCGAAAACAGGAAAGATTTACCGTATCGCGGCGAAAGAAGATATTGGAGGGCATCTATGACACGGGCGAGGTACTGATCTCCGACCTCAGTAAAGAGTTCAATGTCAGTGAAGTAACGATCCGCAACGATCTGGAATACCTGGAACGGAAGAACCAGTTGATCCGCATTCGCGGGGGGGCTATTCACTCCGATAACCTGGTGAGCGTCGACCAGCGCCTGGCGGAGAAGAACAGGCTGCACAAAACGGAAAAAGCGGCCATCGGCCGGAAGGCCGCCTCCCTTATACGCGAGGGGGAAACCATCATTGTCGACAGCGGCTCGACGACGGCGGAGATCGTAAAGCATCTCGGCAGCCTGCGCCAGCTGAACGTGATCACCAATGCGCTGAACATCGTGAACATGCTTACGGCTTACGCCAATATCAATGTGATCATCCCAGGCGGTTACCTGCGGCAGAACTCGATGAGCCTGGTAGGGCCTTTAGCCGAAAAGAACCTGCGCGCCTTTTATGTCGATAAGCTATTTCTCAGCACGGATGGTTTCGATACCACGCAAGGGATCTTCACCCCCAATATCGACGAGGCGCATCTGAATGCCATCATGATCGACATTTCCAGGGAAGTGATCCTGGTCACCGACAGCAGCAAATTTAAAAGGAGAAGCCTCGCGTTTATATGTACAACGGACAAGATCAAGACCGTGGTCACAGACAAGAATATTCCCGAAGATGACAGAAGGCGGCTCGAAGACGCTGGAGTGGAAGTTCTTATTTCCTGAATATCATACACTTAACAATACAATTGCTACGGCCGCCAATATAAGACCGATCAACAACAGCGTGCCGGGAAGCAAGGCATAGATCACCAGGGATAGCGCCACCGTGATTACGGGCGATAGCCCGGAAAGCGGCATCACCACGATCGCATTTCCATATCTCAGCGCATACACCAGCGTCAATGCACCGATGGAATTCAACACCTGCACACCGGCTGCGAGCCATGGCCCCCTGATCCCCCAATTCACCGGTACGGAAAAATCGGTCATCCATATCGCTACAGGCGTCAGCAGCAGCGCACCAAGACACATATACATAAAAATACTTTCCGCCTTCATCGTATTGTTACCAACCTTCATCACATAACCCTGGATCCCCCACATCACGAACACCAGCACCGACAAAGCCAGCCACCCCCCTCCGCTGCTTCCCGCCACATTCAGCCTGGGATTTGCCAGGAACACCGCCGCGACCAGCGCCAGCACGATCCCTATCCATTGCCTCGCATTCGTCCTTTCTTTCAGGAATATCACCGACAACACGATCGTAAGCACCGGGAACAAGGATATCAGGGGGAAGACGATGTAGGCAGGCCCCATGCGCAAGGCCTCGAACAAGAGCAGCTGCCCCCCCGCGCCGAGCAGGCCTGCCGCCAGGCCCAGGAGCACCGACCGCCGGTCCGTTTCGGGCTTCCAGCCGATGATATGCAAGGCAACGACGGCACAGGGGATCATCGTCAACGCCCAGACAACGTAGCCCAGGGTGGCCGGGAAACCCGCTTTCTCCGGAATTTCAATGAAGGCGCCCCATATTCCCCAGAATATCGTCGTTACCAACGCATAGAACAGCCATGTCTTTGAGGTTCGTAGCATAAATTAAGTTAAGTATTTCTTTCATTGCAAATATCCTTTTAAAATTCAAGAAAAGAAAGGTTTTGAAATAAAATAGAAAGATTATTTTTTTCAAAAAGCATTAATATCTATATTTGAATAGAGGGAATCGAAAGTATTGCGACAGGAATGAACTCTATCCTAATGAATCTAAAGTAAGAGCATTCTAATACGTTTAACCAGAAGTTTGAAAGATGCCCACCGAATTTGTCAGCCCCCGCGTCACATTCCCCAGGCCATTCGCCTTCGTCATAGACGATATGGGATGGATACAGGGTTCGAGCCTGGGTGAAAAGGCGCCACGCGGTCCTTACAGGAATGGCATCAAAAGAGTATTTGGTCCGGAAGATTACAGGCATGTGATCGAAGTAGCCAGGGCTGTCGGCGTGAGGGTACAGGGATTGTTCATCCTCAGCGAACTGGACAGGAAGAACATACTTGCCGGATTTCCCAGCACCACTTTTCAGCGCGACAAATGGGACAATTCGGCTAATATCAATGACGCACAGGTGGAGATCGTGGATTATGTGGTCAGCCAGTCTGCGCACCTCGAATTTGGTTTTCATGGCATCGGCCACGAGCACTGGCCCGGGGACGGCGAACAGAAAAGAGCAGAATGGTATAACCTGGAAGATGACCATCCCTGGCCGCAGGAAGTGCTGCGACAGCATATTGCCGCTGCCAGGTCGATACTGGACCAATATGGACTTACGCCGTCGGCGGGACACTCCTTCCCGGAGACCTTCGTGCCGGGCGCTTATAGTTATTATTGGAATCCTTACGGAGAATATAGTCTCGGCAACCTGATGCGTGAAACGGGCGTGAAGTATGCCAACACGAACTTTACATTGATCCCTGAATTGGATCCGCCTGCCGAACTGAATGGTGGAGGTTTCGATCACGGGCTTCATGTGCTCGGCAGGCTGAACTATGGCAACCTGTGGCATGAACTGCGGTCGCTGCCGAAGGTGCCGGTCTCCATGCAGCCCACCGATATCGTGGAGACCCATTGGGTCAACTGGCTCGCTTCGGATGATTTTCTACAACCCGAAGTGACGGAACAGTGGATCGATTATTACCGGCAGGTGGCCCGTCTCCCCGAACGTTATCCCGCGAAGAACACTGCGCAACTGCACGCGCAATGGCTTTATAAGAAATATACGGTGATCCGCCAGCTTTCCGAAGGAGTGATCACCATAGACAATACCCGCATGCCGTCTGAGGCATACGATAATGAAATAGCGGGAAATCTCGTGCTTCGGTTCGCCCTGGGAAAAGGGGAACATATCTCCGCGGCTACGATCAACGACAGGCCGGTGGCCGCGTTCCTGGAACAGGACGGCTATGGCTACCTGTACCTGCCCATACTGCAACAGCAGCAATACACGCTCCGGTATGAGATCGGCGCAGTTTATCCTCCGTTCGGCGTTTTTGCCGAAGGAACCTATAATGTGCTGGAGGTGGCGAACAACGATCAGCAGGCCACTCTCTCGATAAAAATGTATGGTAAGCAGGATGTGATCATTTACTGCGACCGTCCTTTAGAGGTAAGCTCCCTTCGAAAGGAACTGCTGGTGAAGCAAACTGTCTATCATGAGCCGACGAGAAAATTGACCGTCACGCTGGAGGCTACCGATTATCAGGGTGTCCTCGGCGAAATTTCAATCACGTGGCGCTAAGGTTCAATAACGCCCATTAACTAACTGAAGATGGTACATCATGTAAAGACTGATAAGGAGTTGTTGATGCAGGTGGCCCTTGGTAATGAGGCGTCTTTCGAATGCCTGTTTGGACGTTACCAGGAAAGGCTGATACACTATGTTTCCCTGTTCATCAAGTCGCCGCAGATCGCCGAAGAGGTGGTGATGGATGTATTTATGAAAATATGGCTGGCAAAGGAACTGATCGCAAAGGTGGAAAACTTCGATAGCTTTATTTTTCGCGTGGCGCATAACAAGGCTATCGACTTTTTGCGGATGGTCTCCAAAGACCCGGATTTCAAAGAGTTGATGTGGGATTCGATGCAGCTGTCAGCCCCGGATGATGCCGATGCGCTGGTATTGAAAACGGAATTCGAAGAAAAGGTCCGGCAAGCCCTGTCATTATTGTCGGAGCAGCGAAGGAAAGTATTCGAAATGAGCAGGGAAGAGGAGTTGTCGCATGAACAGATCGCCGTCAGGCTTTGCCTCTCCAAACATACGGTCAACAATCATATCGTGGAAGCCAAGCGTTTCATTCGTTCCTATCTTTCAAAGAACCTGGACATCGCCTACTTCTTTGTTCTCTTTTTGAGCGTCCAGTGAATTTCTTAAAAATAAATTAATATCGGATAGTTGTTGATGTCCGATACTTCGTCTTACTAGTGAACCTCGTATATATTGTACAGTATGGCGG
>Ga0307517_10004266_pt1 | contig 22029 bp, 21 predicted proteins | sample 23_EM_MG_FD_194515 | JGI IMG/M metagenome (GOLD analysis project Ga0307517, IMG submission 194515) | Populus trichocarpa ectomycorrhiza microbial communities from riparian zone in the Pacific Northwest, United States - 23_EM | ecosystem: Host-associated > Plants > Roots > Unclassified | place... | reverse complement strand
ACTCTACTGCGGCAACTAGGAGGGTTACGGTGACAACCAAACAACACCTTATATCACGGATTAACGTCGGCAACCGTGCACCTCCTGTGTCCAAAGGGAGAAAAATATGAAACTCGAATGGAATAAGGAATAGCAAAACTTGTCCTCCAAAGGATTTCTTCCTTCCTAGCTACTTGGGAAACTGCCATCAACAACCATGTATAATGCGTCGCAAGGTCAAAGTCCCAATTTAAAAACTCGAAATGATAGAACAAGATCATGGCATGAAATGATTTTATATTATATTTTCTCAAATGAAAGCCACATGCCAGCTCTTATCCTGTGTTTAATATTTAAACTTTGTCATTAAATTTATGATATCATATCAAATAGTCATCTTAATTCAGAAACTTCAACTATTTGATGAGCCCCAATAATGTTTTTAGTACGTGCTGAAGTCCTTGTTATCTTTTATGCAGCAGCAGGGAATTAGCAAACAGGGAGAAGAAGGTGAAGGAAGAGAAGAAAACTTTACTCGATCCAAACAAAGGCAATGGTTTGGATATGGACGACGATTACTCATGGACACAGAATCTGAAAGGGGTTAGTGTTTATGTGCGGGTCATTGATGGAAAATGTTTAAGTATGCTTCTATGTGATTCACAGGAGAATCATCTGGTCAAAATATGAATAAAGGGTCTTCCTCCAGTTATTGATGGAGTGTTATTTCAACCTGTGGATAATTGGCAACCGAGATCTATGTGGTCTTGAAAAACAGTGCCATATCCTAATGGTCTTCCTCCAGTTGCTTGCAATCAAGAAACAGGTGCATATCCTAATGGCATCGCAGAAAGTAAGCATCTTGAACTTGGAGTAAATTGAAAGCAATTCTTGCTTGCTTTATTCTTGAAAGAGAAGTTTTAAACTAAATGCAGCACATATTCATGGAAAAACAGAAGTAGATAGGTCTCTGTCACAAGAAAAGTACTGATCTTCAGTCTGCCTGATCTTACATGGGATTCCGAACAGGCTGGCTAGGAATGGTATTGAAGAAAGTAGAGACTAGAACCGTTATTGGCATTGTAAGGTGTCGGTCTCCAGTTCTTGATTTTATTCTATTCAATCTCAACTGTCTTGCAGAAAACATTCTCGTTTGCTCTGAAATAAGCTTGACCATTTTTATTGCTGATGTATATTTTTTGCCAATTCCTGACAGGACCAACAACAAAAAGAAACTCCAACATTTGTGCCTGTGTGAAACACTCTCTGGGAAAAAAATTAGGGTTTTCCAACCTCTAAAATCACACCCATAAATCATAGAGAAAACTAGTTTTTTAAATAGTAGCTAAAATGAAACTTAAACCAAATAAAATTATCTGAAAATAACTAGAAAAAAAATTGAAACAACATCTTCTCAATCTAATTTATCTTAACTAGTCATGGTGAGTCACGCGATTCATTAAAGAACTAGATTTAGAATTAATCGCAGCATGGTCTAGCAATTGAATTAAAAATTATCCATTATTATCAAAAAGCTGATTTGACTAGTACAGGCTTCTCCTCAAAAGAAAATACATGATAGGCAGCCCGCATCAGTCACGAATGATAGAGGATCTGGTGAGGTGCGCCTTGTCTGTGAAGGTTTCATTTTCATACCTGGAATTGGAGAATTAGAGATTAGACGGCAATAAAGAAACCTGAAGGAAGTAGCAGGTGTGGCAGCAGCTAGCCAAGCTCCTAGTACGAATTATTCCTCGCAAATATGCTGCGAATGGAGAAAAGTTGAAGCAAATTGGAAGGGAACGAAAAGGTATGCTCCATTACATGTAGTAAACCAGTAATATGTAGCTTGGAATTCTCGCGCAGAGTGGTTGGAAATGTGGTAGTGTTTTTTTTTTTTAAAAAAAAAAATATATTAAATAATAATTTTTTAATTTTTTAAAATTTATTTTTAATATCAATATATTAAAATGATTTAAAAATATTAAAATAAAAAAAAAATTTTTTTTTCAAAAAATACTTTTTAAAACATAAAAATAAATATACTTTTATTTGATGATTTTTTTAATTTCAAAAAAGCAACTAAGAATATTTCAAGGTTGATGGGATTTTTTAGTGTTTTCAAGAGGGTTTCGTCTCTGTGAGTTTGCCACTAGTGCGGATCTCGATTCATTGTTTCAGATAATTGGAATTTTGAAATGAGACGTTGTCTTCTAATTAATTTTTCCTTTATTAAAAGATATTTTTTTACCTAAAAACTATATAAAAAAAAAGGGACGAGAGGTTCGATTAACGTACAATTTAATCTAAAAATATTTCTTTCAATCGAATCAAAAAATATAGTTGTGATTCATGTTCATTTGGCCTGTAGAAAAGTTTTTTACGATGCATTGCTGCTGAGCAAATATATTCTTATAAGAAGTTGCAGGGTGGATAAATTAAAAACATAATATTTGAAAATTGATTTTGGTCATGTTTTTAGTTGAATGATTTATAAATTTTTATTGATTTATTAATAATTCAGATAACTTGTATTGAATATACCAATATCAAAAATATTTTTTTAAAACATAAATAATATTATTTTAATATATTTTTAAGTAAAAAAAAAAACTATTTACTAGATTTCCAAACATTATCCAATCTAAACTTGATTCATGAGTTGGTTTATTGAATCCAAGTTTATTTGAATTAATCAAAATAATATTATCTAAAAAATTAAATTATATTTTAATTAAATTAGATCTTGGATTAATCAAATCTCAAATTCATCTAATAAGCTGAGTTGTGTTTAATAGTATTGATTTGGTGAAGTAACTAAGCGTTTTTTTTTTTTTTTTTTAAAGGGTTCTTTAATGGTTTGGTAAGTATATTGTTTGGTTCGGATAATGGGTGGCTCATGTCAATCCCTGCGTGGACCCTCCAATCTTTGAGCCTCGTTTGCAATTCTCGTTAGGAGGGAGAGGTGCCATGGTGAAGTAGATTTTGGCCATTTTGATAGTTAAGAAAAAAAGGAATTGGAATCATTTAAATGTGATCCAGTGATAAGAGTTTGAGATTAAGAGGTTTGCTTTCTTTATCGTTTCAGGTTCGAGTCATGTAGTTGCTTATATGATGGCCACTGGAGGCTTACATGGTCGTTAACTTCAGGATTCATGAAATTAGTCGAGTTACGCGTAAACTGGTCCGAATAATCATATTAAACTTAAAAAAACAAAAGAAGGATTGGAACTTCATAACTTTGACTTTTTGTACAAAAAGAAACGTAGCGACTGTCATCTTGACCACTGGCACAAATTTGTTAGTACATGATTTCTTGTAACAAATTGCCACGTATCACCATACTCTCTCTCTCTCTCTCTTTTTTTTCCTGCTGAGACAAGTCTTTGGATGTGTTTTGGCGGGGGACTAATATCAACATAAAATGAGTATTCCTATTTTTCGAACTCGATTACTCTTAAAAGAAAGAGATGCATTCATTGAGTTATAGTTCATTGATTAGTTTTTAGCTATGTTTGATAATGCATTAAATATATATTTGGAAATATTTAAGCTGAATTTTATACATATAATTCTAACATCTTCGCCCCAATGTTATTAGATTGTATTTAAAAATGTAGTTAAAATTGTGTTTTTTTAAAATAATTTTTTTGTTTAAAATTAAAATTTTTATATTTTTATGTCATTTTAATAGATTAGTGTCAAAAATAATTTTTAAAAAATAAAAAATATATATTATTTTGATGTATTTTCGAGCAAAAAAATACTTGGAACCACAATCGTTATCATTCTCTTAAACACCTATTTAATATTAAAATTTAAATTAAATTTCAACCATATTAAATTAAATAAATTAAATATTAAATCAGATTTGATAACATTGATCGGATCGGCTTCGGGTTACCCTCCAATCTTTGAACCTCTTTCGTAATTTTGGAGGTATTTTAGCCAATTTGATAGTCAATAAAAGGAGGAATTTGGGCCATCTAACATCGACTTTTTGTGCAGAAAATGTTGTGATTGTCAATTATTTTATCTGGGCCACTAACACAAAAGTCTGTCGGTACAGAATTATTGCAGCAAATTGCAAAGTATCCCCTTACTTTTTTTTTTTTCTTGGTGATGCAAGTCCATGGATCCGTTTTGATGGAACAATATTCGACTCCTAGAACTTGAAAATTCTTAAGAGAAATAGAAACACTGATATTAATTGAGTGATAATTTATCCATTAATTATTAGCTTCGTTTGATAGTATTAAACCGAGATTTTTTCAATGGTTTTTACCTTAATATTATTAAAAAATATTAAAAAACAAACAAAATAATCTATATATATATATATATAAAAGAGCATGGACTATGGAGGCTTACATGTGAATATTGAATGATGGTCCCATCTCACCAACTCATTTTACTAGCATACCGATAGTCTTGCAATGACTAATTTTCTAATGAAAATTAAGTTCTTTTTTTAATTTAATAACTTTGGACTTGAAATATTGTATCATATTGACTATAAATTTCCAAGAAAAACCCACTTTTTCAAAAAAAAATCTCATTTTATCCTCTCAAGTCCTCGATAATCCATTGCAATGTTACTTAAAATAATAAAATAGACTCTTAGTTGCATGATAATTATGTTCCTCCAATCTAAAAATTCTCATACACAGAATTTAAACTTGTAATCTCTCATTCAAAATCCCCATGTTTTAAAGTGTTTTTTTAAAATATTTTTTTTTATTTGTAAAACCATCGAAAAAAACTAAAAAATATCAATTTAATATTTTTTTTCATGTCAAACACACTAAAAACACATGTAGAAATACAGTGTCAAGCAATTGTAGTTAGATGTCACGAAGAACTCAACGATCAATGATAATTCAATACTTTTCGATAAGCAAAGGGTAAAATTGAAAAATTATAAACCACAGGCCCCGAAGTGGAACCTTGATGAATCTATAGTGGCAAAACATGGCTTACCTCATAGTTGGAGTAATTTGCTTTCCAGGGAAGTGGCCTACCAGTATACATCCACTAGGCCACCAACTTCATTGACGTCACATTGGAAATTATTATAAAAATAAAAAAATTTGGAGCTTTGTTGTATGGTCGTGGTCACATTCATTTTGGTTGAGGATATAAGATTTTAAAGATGACTCGTACCCACCTACCCCCCCCAAAAAAAATAAAATAATAATAATAATAAAAAAAAAAGATTGAAGTAGGTGATGGATTTGTTTTGTTAGGTATTTTTTTCCCTCGAATAAATTAACCTGCTAAAATCTTCGACTATGCTTGTTTTTATGATTTAATTTGTTTTTTTTAAAATATTAAATTTATATAAATTTTTGATATATATTTTTTATAATTTTATTGAGCTAATGTTAAAAATTATTTTAATTTAAAAACATTTTTAAAAAAATATACACCACGTTATTAAAACCGTACTAAAATTTATGACTTATTCATTAAACTTTATCACGTCATTAATTTTTAGCTCGTAGATATTCAATTTATATTGATTAAACTTATCAACAGAGTTGACTATACAAATATCATGCATTTACATCAATTTTATCCTTTGAAACACAGGATGGTGTCAAAAGTAATTCAATTTTATCATGTAATTTACATGTATTCATAAAATATAATTAACGAGTGGATCTCTAAATATAGGATTTAAAACATGTTTAAATCATGGATATTCAGGTCTCTTCATTGAAAAAAGAAAAAAAACATCATGCTTTTTATTTTTTTAGCATTTTTCCTCTTCTAATTTTTATTTTCTATATAAAATTGAAAAACATGTTCATCATACTAGGAACAAAGATGGTTTTTTTTTTTTATAAAAAGGGTAAAGATTAAAACTATTTTTTTCATAGAAAATTAAAATTAAAATTTATAACAGTCATCCTAACATGCTGTATTCATGGTAATTTAATTATATAATACTAATTTTTTATTTTACTCAAAATCTAAAATTATTATAAGAAAACTATATTGTTTACTAAAAAAATATTTATATTAGATTTGTTTTATCTTGGACATAAACTGAATATAAGGATATATAAAAAATAATTTTAAATTTTTACATTACTAAAAAACTACTATATAAAAAATATAGCTCACTTTTTATTTAAAAAATAATGCAAAACTTGTAAAGAAAAATGATGAAAAATACTATATTTGAACATGAAGCTCTTTTTTTTTTTTTTAAGTTCTTTCAAAACATTAAATTATTATTTCATCTCCAAATAGTCCTTTTCTTCAATGGAGTTTTACCTTTTCACCATGCATTTTTTACCACTTTTCTTGGCACTGAAAAACATGAAAATATCTAAGAACTGGATAAAATAATAAATGAAAACAGAATAAAAAGGTGGCAGTACTTTTTTTATTAATGAAATAAAAAAAAATTAGTATCAAATAAATAAATCTTAATAATAATAATAATAAAAAAACCCAGTTTGGGTTTAGATCTGAAGAGAGAGTGGGACAGTAGAACAGCGTACGTGCAGGATTTTAGCGTTATAAATGAACCAAGTCTCTCAGCACATACTCGCGCCGTTCACATCTCTAAGAGTCATCTCGGTCGGCTCTCTCTCGTTCCCATCTTCTTTCACTCCCACCAACTCCAACTCCCCTCCTTTTCTTCTTCGCTACTTCTCTGTTAGGTACTATTTCGTGCAAAGCACATAACTTTATTTCTGAAATCCAATTTCTGGCACCTGATTGTTCTCTTGTTTGCTTGTTGAATGAGTGAATTCTTGGTAGATCTGATGGAGAGTATACAAGTTCTTGTCGTGAGTTTGTTTGTTCATTGATCTGGTATTGTTTGCAAGTGGGGTGGTTTTTTTTTTTTTGTTTTTGTGATGGAAATGGTGGAGTTTGGACTGGTGAAGTTGAGGTTTTTGGGATCTTGAAATGGTTAAAGACTTGAGCTTTTGGTTTGGTTTTTTGTTTTTTATTGAAGGGTTTGTTTGGTTATAGTGTTTGAATCTGGATTTGGTGTAGGAATTTGATTCAGATCTGGAAATGGGAAATGAAAAGGCGTGGTTGACATATGTTTATGTCATGTTTTTCATTAATCACGGCAATGGTTGTTATCGTTGGGAGTTGTGTTATTTGATTAGATATAAATATGGTTAGAAGGTTTGTTTGGATGTCGGTTTTGAATCAAATTGGATTTGGATCATTACTTTTGATCCAGTTTTCCTTTTCTTGTTCATTGATGGGATAAAGTTTGAAATTTTGTCAACTATATAGATAGATCCACTTTTGTTTATAGGATTTTGGCTAGATCCCAAAAGGTGGAGGTTGAACTTTTGATCGAGTTGTATGGAAATTCCCTGTTGACTGTGCTCTTTTGTTGTTTTATTCTAATGAAACATTCTGTGTTTAATCATTGGTCCAGTTGCTCTTCTCTTTTCCGTGTCAATAGGAGTTAGTTTGGGTTTAATGAAATTAACCGATTCTTTTGTTCCCTTATTGTTATATCTGGCAATAGTATTATCAGATTTGATGCATTGTCTTTCATTTTTTAATGTATTTGTTGATGCCATAGTCCTTTTCTGCGTTTTGTTTTAGGATTGGCAGTTTATAACACTTCATTTATTATTTTGTGAAGCAATTTTATGGTTGTTTTATATGCATGTTGGCTGTTTTTTAAGACATGCATTGGGATCTAAGCTTTTTTTAATGGCTGATGTTGAAACAGAGCAATGGCATCCCACGTTGTTGGTTATCCTCGCATGGGTCCCAAGAGGGAGCTCAAGTTCGCTTTGGAATCTTTCTGGGATGGAAAGAGCAGTGCTGAAGATTTACAGAACGTGGCAGCTGAACTCAGGTCATCCATCTGGAAGCAGATGTCTGATGCTGGAATCAAGTTTATTCCTAGCAACACCTTTTCATGCTATGATCAAGTGTTGGATACTACAGCAATGCTTGGTGCTGTTCCTCCTAGATACGGATGGAATGGTGGTGAGATTGGGTTTGATGTCTATTTTTCCATGGCCAGAGGTAATGCCTCTGTCCCCGCCATGGAAATGACCAAGTGGTTTGATACCAACTAGTAAGTGTTGAAATTTTTTCAGTCAATGTGATATACTTCTTAGTTCGTTTGAAGTCTAACAATGATGCAACTAACGCTACATGAATGACATTGAAATATTGGTGCAGCCATTACATTGTCCCTGAATTGGGACCAGAAGTTAACTTTTCCTACGCATCCCACAAGGCTGTCATCGAGTACAAGGAGGCCAAGGCTGTAAGTTATCCTCTCTATGTTATTTATGATTTCTCTCTTTTTTTCTGTTGATAGTTGAATGGTTTTCTTTGTACATGATAAATAATCACGGGGACCCCTGAATCTTCCACGGATATTCAGCTTGAATATGATATTATGGAAAGAGAATGAGGATTTCTTATTCGGAATAAAAACCAAAATGAAAGTTCATGAAACATGCATGTCAATATAAATAAATAGAAGTATCATGGTTACAGAACAACAACCTTCTTGTCTTGATATCCACACTTTTACCTTGGTGCCTGTGTTAATTTTAAACTTTCGCATAGAAAGTAATTGCTTAGTCCCACCTGACAGCCTCAATCATATCGTTGACACATTGTGTTAGGATAGTGTCTTCATGAGCATGTGTTGCATAATTGAGGGAAAATAGATTGCTGGTGGTATATTTTAAATGTCCAATGTAAATTGAGCATCTTGTGCTGATTGCTGTTGTTCGGTGTGCTGCTGGAACTATTCTTGGTGTTTGAATTCAAACATTATCCTCCTTTATTGTCTCTAAAGGATTTTCCTGGTTAACTAACAATCTTTTGTCTCTGTGATGCAGCTTGGAGTTGATACTGTGCCAGTCCTCGTAGGTCCTGTTTCATACTTGTTGCTATCAAAACCAGCAAAGGGTGTGGAGAAATCCTTTTCACTTCTCTCCCTAATTGACAAGATTCTTCCCGTCTATCAGTGAGTGCCCAACTTTTTTCCCTTTGGGTGGATAATAGGTTATGCTATTTGTTTCCATCTCGAGAATCTATGCTGATGATTAGTTTCTTTCCAGGGAAGTTGTGGCCGAACTAAAAGCAGCTGGAGCAACCTGGATTCAGTTTGATGAGCCTAAGCTTGTGATGGATCTTGGAGCTCATGAATTGCAAGCATTTACTCATGCTTACTCGGCACTTGAGGCATCCCTATCTGGTTTGAATGTTCTGATTGAGACATACTTTGCTGATGTTCCCGTTGAGGCATACAAAACACTAATTTCTTTGAAGTGTGTTACTGGGTTTGGGTTTGACCTGGTTCGAGGAACAAAGACCCTAGATTTGATTAAGGGTGGATTCCCTTCTGGAAAATACCTCTTTGCTGGAGTGGTTGATGGAAGGAATATTTGGGCTAACGATCTTGCTTCTTCCCTCAGTGTACTACATGCTCTTGAGGGCATTGTGGGCAAAGGTATTAATGCTTTCGTACTGTGTTTTATCATTGCCATTTTGTTGTTCTTGACATGAAGTTGAAAAATGAATCTATCTTATGCTTCTACAGACAAGCTTGTAGTATCTACTTCCTGCTCTCTTCTCCACACCGCTGTTGATCTAGTTAACGAGCCTAAGTTGGACAAAGAGATCAAGTCATGGCTTGCGTTTGCAGCACAGAAAGTTGTTGAAGTAAATGCCTTGGCCAAGGCACTTTCTGGACAGAAGGATGGGGTACCTCATTACTCAGTTTTCTCATCTTACACAACGCATTATTTAAAACTTAAACACTGTCTGCATTTTTTATGTTTATCTATTGTGCTAATCAGGTTCCTTTTAGACATTTTTAAACCCAATCTTCGTCTAATGCATTCTGTTTCAAATGAATTGATTTATGGCTGGATGCATTCATACGTATTGAGTTGTTTGTGGTCAATATTAGAAAACCAAGAAACCTTACTCTTAAAAGGTTCCTTAATAGAACTAGTAAAAGCTATACTAATTTCCTTTTCTCCTACTTCTGTACATCCAGGCATTCTTTTCTGCAAATGCAGCAGCTCAGGCTTCTAGAAAATCCTCACCACGGGTCACCAACGAGGCTGTTCAACAGGCTGTAAGTGGTTTCTAGTTCATCCTTAATGCTGCTGTATGGCTTATGTTGGATAGCTTGCTCTTACGTTGCAGTGTTGATCCTTCTTGGCTTCTTGCTTAGGCTGCTGCTTTGAAGGGTTCAGACCACCGCCGTGCAACCAACGTTAGTGATAGGCTGGATGCTCAGCAGAAGAAGTTGAACCTTCCAATTCTTCCAACCACCACCATTGGATCATTTCCTCAGACCTTGGAACTTAGAAGAGTGCGCCGTGAATACAAGGCTAAGAAGTGAGAACTACTGTTGTGAAATTGCTCCTATGATTTAATTTATTAGTGCTTGTGTTTCAGCTTAGCTGGTGTTGATTTCTTTTTCCTTTTGATAAAAATTAGGGTCTCAGAGGAAGATTATGTTGAGGCCATCAAGAAGGAAATTAACAAAGTCGTCAAACTCCAGGAAGAGCTTGATATTGATGTTTTGGTGCATGGTGAACCAGAAGTGAGCTCCCCCCAAAATAAAATAGCTTAGTTTTGAGTTGTGATCCATTTTCTTCCCTTTGAAATTTTACTGATTGTTAATATTTCCTCGCAATGCAGAGGAATGACATGGTTGAGTACTTTGGTGAGCAATTGTCTGGTTTTGCCTTCACTGCTAATGGCTGGGTCCAATCTTACGGTTCTCGCTGCGTCAAGCCTCCTATCATCTATGGTGATGTGAGCCGCCCCAAGGCCATGACTGTGTTCTGGTCTTCGTTGGCTCAAAGTATGACTAAGCGACCCATGAAGGGAATGCTTACTGGTCCTGTTACCATTTTGAACTGGTCCTTTGTCAGAAATGACCAGCCCAGGTAGGAATAAAAATATAACTAATATAACCATGCTTGGTTTGCAGGCTGTTAATTTAATATATTGACAATACCTATCTATGTTTGTACTAGATTTGAGACCTGTTATCAAATTGCTTTGGCCATCAAGGATGAGGTTGAGGATCTTGAGAAAGCCGGAATTACGGTCATCCAGATTGATGAAGCTGCTTTGAGAGAGGGCTTGCCCCTAAGGAAGTCCGAGCATGCTTTTTATTTGAACTGGGCTGTTCACTCTTTCAGGATCACTAATTGTGGTGTTGAAGACTCTACCCAGGTTCTTTCCTCCTCCTCAGTGTGTGTGTGTGTGCGTGTTTGTTTTTTGAAAGATACACATTGGATGTTGGGCTAAATGGTGGGAGGTAAATCCATCCCCCACCCATTCTATAATCTTTAACTTTAAAATTCAAGTCGGAAGTACCAGGTGAGCAGTCCCCTGGGAATACTCGGTGGTGCTATAGGCACACCTATTAGTTTGTTGGCACAACTTCAAATGAAATGTCAAAAGTATCCAATAAATTCTATGGAAATTGAATGGAGAGTAGGTACATTTATAAAGGATAGTGACAGTTAACCTTAAAAAAATGTAGTGCCAACATCACCACCCCACCCCTAAAATCCCAAGATCATGATTTAGACTTAAATGTTCGGTGGGCATTATACCACCACTGAAACTTGCAAATTCAGGAAAATTCTCCTACGGAGATTTTGGTGCATGTAGTGAACTGTATAGCATCCTAGATTTTGGGGAGAGGGGTGGGTGGAAGGTGTGCTTTTGTATGGCTGTACTGGCATCTCTTTGCTGGATTAATAATGCTAGTAGCACTTGTTGATGATGCTACAACAATGTCTTGGACAGATCCACACCCACATGTGCTACTCTAACTTCAATGACATCATTCACTCAATCATTGACATGGATGCTGATGTGATCACCATCGAGAACTCCAGATCAGACGAGAAGCTTCTCTCAGTCTTCCGTGAGGGTGTGAAATATGGAGCAGGCATTGGCCCTGGTGTTTATGATATTCACTCTCCTAGGATCCCCTCAGAAGAAGAAATTGCCGACCGTGTTGAGAAGATGCTTGCTGTCCTTGAATGCAACATTCTCTGGGTCAACCCTGATTGTGGTCTAAAGACCCGCAAGTATGCTGAAGTCAAACCTGCCCTCAGCAACATGGTTGCAGCTGCCAAGCGTCTCCGTACCAAGTTTGCAAGTTCCCAGTGAGTTCAGGAAGTGTCGACGAATTCAGACTGAAAGTGACGAAGAATTCAGACTGAAAGTCCAGTGAGTTCAGGAAGTGTTGACGAATTCAGACAGAAAGGAAATTATGTACTAAAGCTTGAATAAAAAGCTGTGTTTTTCCGAGATGAGTATTTTCCTTGTTTTTTTTTTCTTTTAATTTAGGAATTAGTTACTGTGTAACTGGATATGCACTATAAGGTTTCTGTCCTTCGATTATCTAAAGCACATGAAGCCGTTTATTTTTCTGATTAATGCTTCTCGAAAGAGCCCTTCATTTTCCTAGAAACCATGGTTATAAAATTCACACTGGAATGTTCCATTTAAAAAAAACTCTTGTTTTGGTAAAAAAAATTGGGGTGGCCATCTGACTTGTGAGCTGGCTAACCTGTGACTTCAGCTTTGAGTTGAGTTAGATTTTTCGTCGGCTCTCAGAGCTGAATATAAGTTTATTTATTTATACTCTCTTCAATGATAAAAAACCCATCTTCGTTCTCTACTAAAAGAGCCGTTAGAGTAACGGCTAGATATACTGGAAGATGAAGATCATCGTTCTCTACTCTTGTTTTTGGTGCTGTTGGGTTTTTGTTTTTTCATTTATGTATTCTTTAGGTTAATTTCTTTTTGATCCCTGCTGATTGTCTCACACTTTCTAGAACCCTAAATCGTTTCTCATGCCCATTTTTCCTCTCTCAAAAAGGTAAATGTAATCTCTCTTATAGGTGAACTTGATTATAATTATTCAAAATAAGCATAAAAGGTCTTCTGCATGAGGCAGAGAGTCAGAGACAAAACACATGCAATTCACACCCCCCTTAGCCCTTGCTTGCTTGCTTCTGCATTTTCCATTTCTATGCTGCTTTGTGATCAAATGTAAAAATTCTAAAACCTAGCCAAAGATCCGAGGTTAGGTGTACAAAAAAAGTCAACTTGAACTAACTTAGTTGACTTGGTGAAAACCTGGTTTGATTTTTTATTTTTTTCTAAATGATATCGTTGTCTTTTTTTTTTATATATAAATATTCTTTAGTCGGTATTTTCAACAAAAATATAACTTAATCCTTCATGATTGAAAACCTATAACTTAGAGAAAAGCAATGTGGATCAAAGAATCGACATATATATATATTTTTAAACATAAAGGACTAAGTTATAACTGCATTTAAATCCAGGGACTAAAAAATAATTCACTCAAAATATAACAGAACCATGGAAAAAGAGCAGGTGCATGCAGGAATTATCATTAACAACATTATATGCGTTTGATTTCATGCTACAAAAACCACGACATTAACATGAAATCGTTAACAAATACTGGCAACAACTCTTCTTCTTCCTCTAGATAATTGAGTTTTGAATCAGAGATTAGAGAGAAATGTACAAGACTAAGCTACAGGAGGTGTGCCATAAGAGGCAATGGGGCTTGCCAAAATACTCAGCTATGAAAGATGGACCTGATCACACCCCTTGTTTCAAGGCTTCTGTTTATGTTAATGGCATCTCCTTTCATTCTTCTGCTTCTTGCAAATCTTCCAAGGATGCCCATAATGATGCTGCCAAGATGGCCTTCCTTCACTTCACTTCTCCCCCACCTCCAAGTAATGCACTTAACACTCATTCACTCACACATAATTGTAGAATTTAATATTGTTCTCTGAACTGATGAATTCTTGGAAATCAATCAATCTCACGGCATTCTCTTCTCTGCTCGAAAGGAAGTTTGGATTTGCATTTCAGGCTTTCGATACCTTTTGTACTTGTTGTTTCTGTCCTTGTTCTGTTTGTTTTGAGAGAGAAATTTCATTACGTGAGATTTATGAGTTTCTTACAGAATAGTTTCATGAAAATACTTTTGAGAAGGAACACGGAAGGAAGGAAATCAAATTCAGTGTCTAATTTTTCCTGTCTACACAGTTCCTTAGAGCTGTAAGCTTGCAGCAAATTTTTGCTATGGTTAATTTCTTGGATTATACAGTATCTTTTTAGTTGACGAAGGTTTACTTTTGTGGAAACTACATTACCGTGGATTATCTTCATTCATAAATGTGATCTTTGCTTCAAAATTTCTTTAGTCTTTACATATTGGCAATAGTAATGGATGATTGATTCATAGTTCAAGAAATATACAGTGCAAAAATATTCAATTGTTCCACTAATTTGGCTGATTTTAACCATGATATTAAACTTACTAATTACTATGCATATTGCAGCAAAATTTAGTCTGTCATTATCTCTGACTCCTTTACTATCAGGTTCCTTCATGATTCCTGGAACCTTGGCCGACGGACGGGAAACTAATGAAACATCTCAGGAACTTGATAGTCATTCAAGTGTTTCTGATCCTAAAAATTGTAAGAAATTCAGAATGAACTTGATTAAATTTGATTTATCTCTTTATTTGAATCATATCATGTTCTTGATCTTACTGAATGAGGCTCTAAATTGTTGATTGTATCAGAACTAGAACCAGCTTGAAAAATAGCCTATGCTTTTAGTGCAATTATCTTTCTCCTCTTGTAATTTTATCTTAGAAAATCTATGAATTAGCTATGGACTCTAAGGCTCCTAAGATTTTGTCAGGGACCACTGAATAAATCTAGATACAAATGCATCAAGGTAGATTCTAATTTCCAGTGAAATTACGCTTGAAGCTATTCTCTCTAAGCACATGTTACTTCTTACAGATGCTTTAATCTCAAGCGCTGAGCCAAATGCTGGGGGGCAACTTGTTAAAGAAAAAAATCAAGGATCAGATGTTCAATCCCTTAGTTTGGGTGTCAAAGCTGGTGGGCAGTGAGATATTTATGATTTCATCTTCTTTTTCCTTGCCTAATCTATGGAATTTATGAGTTATTCTGAAGCTTACATTTTGTTGTCAAAACTACCATAAAGTACCAACACAAAACCACCTTCTTAACATCCGACTCTTGCTTTCAGATACGCCTTTGAAGTACAAGAGCCACCTGCAAAACTATGCTCGATGGAAAAACTGTGATTTGCCAACGTACTCCAACACACGTGAGGGTCCCTCTCATGCTCCATGCTTCAAGGCTACTGTCACAGTTGACGGGCATACCATTGAGAGCCCAGAATTCTTCAATACTTTGAAGGCAGCTGAACATGCTGCTGCAAAGGCTGCCTTAATGTCGCTGTCAACAAATGGCTTTCTTGAGGCTAGTTTATTTAACTGATCACACAATTATACCTGCTGTATCTAGTTTTTTGTGTAGTATGAGTGTAGACAATGTCAACTCATGAGTTACATTTGTTCATTCTTTGTGCTGTCCAGGATGACTCTGGCTTTTACAAGAATGCCTTGCAGGAGTTAGCTCAGAGAGAAGATCTATCCATGCCGGTTTATAAAATTATAAAATCCGGTGCACTACACATGCCAACATTCTTTTCCTATGTGGAGATAGAAGGAGAGAAATTTTATGGCAAAGCGGGAAAATCCAAGAAAGAGGCAGAGTTGAAATCTGCAAGAGCTGCTTATACTGTTCTGATGGAGCGTAAGTCAATTCATTCTTTTTATGAGGCTGCCTATACCATTATTTTGGGCACCAAAAACTTTGGTCTTCTGGTTAATTTCACCAGCATTTATGAACACATGGCTGGAAGATAAATTTCCATTCAAGAACCTGAGGTTCATTACAGCCACCTCTTCCCTAGAACAGGCATACTGGAAAATCCATGGAGGTCCATCTGATCACTAGTTTTTTCTTTCTTATTAGGTGCATTGAACTGGAATGCAGAGTCAGATCCCCCAAATTCTTCACCAGATGAAACTCTCAACTCTACTCCTGGCTTAGACATGACTACAGCTGTAAATCTGCAACAGAACCTCAAACAAAATGGTCAATTATCATCTCCAGTCATTGTTGATGAAGAACATTCTGCAGAAACTAAAGACATCATATCACTCAAATCTGGTTTGTGTTAATGTGATTTATATTTTTAGTTTATCCTTACAAGTTCCTAGCCTGGAACTACACTGCCGGACTTACATATCTGGGATCATGCTTATCACAGATGCAGTTCAAGAGGTAAACTTCGCTGATCCTAAATCAGGCAATGCCGAAGTTGGGCCTGAGGATTCCATACTGTCACCATCACCTGAAAAACCTGCTATTGTTGAAGTGATTGGAAATCAGGAATCATCCTCTTGTTCTGAATATGTTCCTACCTCATCACCAGAAGGCTCATCTTCCTCTACCTGGACACATAACAGCAGTTCCGCTCCCACAATTTCTGACTCAAATGTGAGGAAGGCTACAAGACAACGAAGCTACTTGCTTTGCAACAGGGTCAGGGTGTATCCATGCTATCCAGACATTGCTTTACCAAATGGCATCACTGTGATGCCAATTAGCGACAACCAATGGGTGGCTGTGAGCTTGGAGTTCCCAATGGAACAAGGTTATTGATTCAGTGCAATTGATAGATCACTTTCTCCCTAGCATATAATTATCACCTTGTACTGAGCACTGCCAAAGGCCCATAGCTATTAAACTCTAATCAATTTTTCTTTGACGCTGAGAAAAAATGACTTGTAAAAGACCTTTTAATCGTCATAACAAGTGTTTGGAACAAAAAAGCAACAAAAAATCAGAGTTTTCTTAGAAAATGAATATAAGCTATATATTGCCTTGAAAGCCTAGTTACAAGATCACAAGAACAAGAGCAAATGACAAGAATTCTATAACATTTTTTTAAGGAATGAACACCTGTTAGATTCACAAGAAGGGTGTCAAATCCAGCCTCTCGCACCCATTCCATTGTTGGATCAATAACTTCATAGACACGATCATTAACTTTAGCCAATGGCTTAGTACTGTCCATCTTAGGCTTTCTATTGATACGATGAAGGTCCCAAATTTGTTGATCTCTTTCTCCCTGATGCATCGCCTTTTACCGAGTGTGTTCATACTTTAATCAACTTGATTCCAATCCCATCCGCACCTGGCTGGTTCCAGGCACAGGTCTGATCCCTTTTGTTTTGTTTTTTCTACCTTTTTCATTTTTTTTAAAATAAAGCTTCTGTAAAATATTTGCTACCTATATAATTATATTATATTTTTTTTTCTTTATATTTCATGAAATGAATACCAAATAAAATTAATTAATCAAAGTAAATTGTAATTTATTTAATATATATATATAATGTTTTTCAACATTTACATAAAAAAAATTTTAAGTAAGATTTTTTTTTATCGACTGAATAATTTATTTTTTGCATATATTAAAAGGAAAAATATATTATTATTGAAAAATTGTATTGAATAAGTAAAATATACATGATATAGTAAAATGAAAACACAATGCTTTGCCTTTTAATTTTCATCAGAAGTGATTGGAACTCAAAAGCAACAGAAGATCAGAGTAACAGACCATCCAATTCTACCCTTTTTTTTTCTCACAACAAAGGGTTATTTTTCTATTTATATAATATTCTTAGATGCTAAAAAAATCTGAGAAATTAAGCTGGAGAAGATTGCAATTTCAGCTTCACTTCCCTGAAGTACAATTGCATAATCTTCAAATTTTGACCTTTTATTCAACTTGTTTACCTTTCAAACATGTTTTGACACCCTGCAGAGTTTATTCATAAGCACACTTGAAAAATCAAGAGGTAGTGTGTTCTCCGATCCTCTAGCTCTCATATTCTCCGTGAGACCTCATAGCTTTTTGAACATAAAGCCCAAGAACAAGAACAAGAACAAGAACGAACAAACCAGCTGACACAACCACTGTTGTTGATATTCTCAGCTTCTTTTTATTTGCTACCAAGCCACCACCGCCATCAGTTTCATGCTTTTCACTTGTGCCCGTGGCCTTTCCCTCTTCAGGCAAGATATAATCACTCTTCTGGTCCTTCAAGTTAGCCTCAGTTGAAGTAGCATTTGTTTTCTCATCAATATCTCGCTCTGTTTGTCCTTCTACCTCGGTCTTTGGAGGTACTTCTTGAGCAGCCGGATCTTGTCCACTATTTTGGTCTTCTGGTTTTTCATTTGCTGGCTTTTGAGGCTCTACAGATGGGTCTGCATTATTTTCCTGCACTGGTTTGGTTGGACTGGTTATCTTCTTGGGGTGTTTGATATAAAGAACTCCACCCACAAACCTTGCACGGACTTGATTAAGATCATAATCTGATGAAACAGTAAGCTTCTTGTAAAGACGGATCCATTTATTGTCTCCCTGATGGCTCTCTCCTGTGATCTTGAGTTTTTGTTTACCTATTTTTGCTTGGATCCTTATTTGCTGCTTTGTAAAACCTGTAGGATCAATATAAGCAATCTTATTACACAACTCAAAAACTTAAACGGTTAGGTGAAATAATAAGAATGATTTTATATTTTTTTTATTATATATTTTTTAAAATGATAGTGTATTAAAAAATCATTTTAATTCAAAAGTTTAAGTTATATTTTAAGAATGATTTTATATTACTATGTAATATTAATCACGAATAAAGCAAATTACTGACTAAACACCCTTTAAAGCAAACAAATGAATGTAGACAAGAACAAATGACTAGAATTATAGAACATTTCAAGGTATGATGAAATTTCACCTGGCAGATGCACAAGTAGGGTGTCGAATCCATCATTTTTCACCCATTCCATTTTAGGATCAATATCTTCATAGACATGATCCTCAACTTTAGCCAATGGCTTAGTGCTATCCATCTTAGGCTTTCTAATGATATGTACAATCTTTCAAGTGAGCTTGAAAGGTTCCAGATTTCCTGGTTTTATACACAAGGTAAAGAAAGATTTGTAATGTTATTTCACTTATTATTCATTACGTAAATTGTTTCTTTTCCTTCCGAAGCTTCTTTGATTTTGCCTCCTGCGCGAGGCAAAGCGCGAAATTCTTTGTGTAAGTGCTTTACAGCCTTTTATTCCCTTTGATTTCTTTTGAAGAGAGCTTTAAAGCCCATTTAAAAGGATCAAATCTGTACAAAATACAATTGCTAGATCTCTTTCTTCCTAATGTATTATCTCTTAGTGAGTACGTTCATATAGCTCAAGGAATCAACCATTCGATTTTCAAATAGAGAACGTAAGCACTAATTCATCTCGTCTTGACTCTTTCCTTACTATACTTTAGAATTACGGGTGAAGGAAGTATGCGTTATTGGTCGAAGGTAGGTTAAAAAAGGATACCTTCTTGCTTCCCGAAATAACAGGTGAAGAGCGAGGATGGTATTCCAGTTCAGTACTGATCTGTGTATAGTTTAATTGATTTTTCTTTCATGCTGACAACATGACCTGGATATATAATTAAAAGCCCTATAATTGCTTTTAGAAGTTCTCTGGAACTAAAAAATGCTGAAATTCAAGGTTGTATTTTTGATGTTATAATAAGCTATTATGTTGAAACTTCTCAAAAGATGCATTCTGTGAGTTGTCTGCTATGAACATGATTAATCACATGCTTTTCAGCACCAAATCTCAGGTTGCGTTTGATTAGTGTGTCTCATAACAGGAAGAACAAATACAAAAGGGATAGAAACGTGTTTGTTTGAAGGAACGGAGACATGCAAATAAATCTTTTTCTAGCACATAAAAGAAGGGTTATTCCTTCTCTTTATTTAATATTATTCTGTACATATTTGCAGAAATTCTTCAATTTTTGAGCCCTTTATTCAACATTGTACATTTTCAAACATGTTTTGAGGTCATGTGCCACTTATTCAAAGGTTTACAGCACAATTCTTAGTCTCGGATCCTCTAGTTCTCAGCTTCTCCATTAGATCTGATAGCATTTTGAACATAAATCCCAAGTAACAGGACTAATAAACCAGCAGCCACAACAAAGTGTGTTGATTTTCTTGGCTTCTTCATCTCTGCTACCAGACCTCCAAAAACCTGCTTAAGATGTGTTAGTTTAGCTTTAGAAATACCACTAACGACAGCAGTTTCTTCTTCCTGTTGCATCTTTGCAGCATTCTGGACAGAGTAGCCGTCATCTTCATGCTTTTCATCACCTGTGCTGGTGTTCTTTTCTGGTTCGGCCAAGCCAAGATCACTCTTCTGATCCTCCGAAGTCTTGGGAGGAACATGAATATTGTTAGCCTCAGTAACAGTAGCATTTTCCAACCCATTGATTTTCCCACTTGTTGGTTCATCAGTTTCAGTCTTTGGAGGGACTTCTTGATCAAATTGCTCTTGTCCACTTTTTTGATCTTGTGGTTTTTCATTGTTGGGCTTCTGAGGCTCTGCAGTTTCCTGCACTGGGTTGGCTGGATTTGTAATCTTCTTGGGGTGTTTGACTTGAAGTATGCCACCCTCAAACTTCGCACTGATTTGATTAACATCATAATACAATGGAATAGGAAGCTCCTTGTGAAAACTGCTCCATTTATTGTCACCATGAGAGCGTTCGCCCATGATCCTGAGTGTTCGAGTTGACGTCACCTGAACCTTCAGTTGCTGTTTCTTAAAACCTGCAGAAGCAACACAAACAACCTCATATCAGCAAACTCTCCTCTTTTTCTTCAAGATGCTGTTATTTCTATGCGGCCCTGCCGAGCATAATTACAGAGAATTGCGAGACTAAACCTGCTTTAAAGAAAACTAACAATTACTAACCAGAGCTGTTAAAAAACAAGGAGAACTAGTGAATAAAATTCTGAAAACATTTAAAGGGATGGAATGTCACCTGGTATATACACAAGTAGGGTGTCGAATCCAGCATCTCGAACCCACTCCAATGTTGGATTGTAATCTTCATAGGCTTGATCGTTAAGTTGACCAGCCATTGCCTCAGTAGTATTCATCTTAGCCTTTCTATTGGTACGTATCTTTCAAGTGAATATGAAATCTCCCAAATCTGTTTGTTTTTTTATACTGTGAAAGAACTTTCGTTTTTTGACATGTTTTCTTTGGTTTCAGTTATTCCTTTTCTCTTTGAAGCTTCAATGGATTCGCCTGCAGAGGGTCTTTCGGCTGTGGAAACTGTAAAGGGCCTGGAGTATATATGCTTTGGATGTGTAGAGAGTTGATCACCTCATGCCTAAGGCAAAGGGGAAGTTCTCAAGTAAGCTTTAGAATTTGAGGCTAAAGACTCTGACATGTCCATCAGATGATGAGAATAATAGTGAACAGAACTTGAGTTATAGTTTATGCTCTTTGTTCCCCAAAACCCTAGTCTACAAGAATAAGGAAAAATAACAAAAATCAATTCGGAAATTCATAGATTGAACTCAATTTCAATTTTTTTAGGACAGGATCCAGTTGTGATCAAGCAATCGAGCACTTCCTTTTGTCTGGAAATGATCAATTAAGAAATTGAATGAATTAATTATTCAATCATGATATCGGAGCCAATATTTTGGATGCCTCTATTTACTAAACACTCTCATAGCTTACAATGCTGGGTATGCTTGTACGAAGTCTGGCATGTTAAAAAGTTAACTTGGTAAACTAAGCTAACCTCATTAAACTCGAAACAGGGTTAACTCTAAGATTTTTTTTCTAATTTTTGTTTATTTTTTTAAAATTATCTAAATTAAATAATGTTGTTTCATTTTTAAAATTTCATGATTTTAGATTTAATCTCGCAAACTTGTGACTTAAGTCTTAAACCGGGTGTGATATCCATGCCTAAACCAGCTAATTTTCTTTTTTCATGTTAACCCATTGCATCAGGTCCTCCTCTTTTCACTTTTTGCAGTGGCCACAACATTATTGGAGACCATAGTTTTGAAAGAAAAAAAATTCTGAAGGAGCCCTTTTATTCCCAACACCCCAATGGTTAATATAATTTTATAGTTCTTACAGTAGTTTTAAAATCGTTCCAAACACTCTGATATGGTTATCCAAATTAGCATCTAATTTAATATTAATCTAATTCTTGATTTACAAC
>Ga0307517_10004265_pt1 | contig 22034 bp, 23 predicted proteins | sample 23_EM_MG_FD_194515 | JGI IMG/M metagenome (GOLD analysis project Ga0307517, IMG submission 194515) | Populus trichocarpa ectomycorrhiza microbial communities from riparian zone in the Pacific Northwest, United States - 23_EM | ecosystem: Host-associated > Plants > Roots > Unclassified | place... | reverse complement strand
TGCACTATAAGTGTTCCATTTCATAAGTCTACTTGTATAAAACAAGTTTCTTACGACTGGCCAAACAAAGTTCAGGACTTGGCGGGTTCCGTTGGCAGTGACCTCAGTCGCAAAATGCTGTCGACCAACGACGCGTCCTTTAAGTTGGTTCAGTTACAACTTGCGCGACGAATGGTGTGAGTTCATAAAGTGTGACCGTTGTTACATATATAGTTTACCTTGTTTGGTTCTATATCGCAGGCAATCACCTGACAAGATATTTAAATTTGGCACCTGCGCTCCTCTTTCACCTCCTTGATCTCAACGCCAGCATGGGACGAAAAAAATCAGCTGCCAAGAAAGCGTGGATCGTCGACTGGTGATCAATCGATCACTGGGCGTGTAGATTCAGAACAGATTTAGGATCTGATATCGACAAAGGAAAAACCTTCAGACGACAATCAAGCTGAGCAAGAAAAAGGTATATACTGTATATGATGATTTAACCAATCTGATTTCCTTTTCTAGCTCTACCTATCGGTTATGACCTCAGCCGTCGCGAATTTCTCAGATCCGAAAGTCAGTAAGGAATCTAAGGATGTACTCCTCATTACCACCATACCCCAATCCGCCTCTGATGGCAAGACGCAATCCGTGTGGATCGTCAGCCCTTTGACAAAACAAAAGGTGCTCAAAGCCCCAGGCTATCCAGCGCGCATTCCAACTTAACATCGCGAAGACCTGTATGAAGTCAGATCAACACCTGATATGGGAGAGGGTGTCTTCGCTAAACGCGACATCACGCGAGGAGAGTTCGTCTTCGCTGAGCGGCCTCTCCTCGTCTTTCCTGATCGTCCCGGATCTGGCAGGTTTGATGATTTGCTCGAGGCAGCCATTGCCCGTTTATCGCCCGAAAAGCAGGCCGATTTCAGGGCCCTTGCACATGTCGTCAGATTGCCAAACCGGGTCATAACAATCTCTGCGGGTGAAATGGATGATCCATGCCTGCTGAACCCCAAGAAGGTCCATATATTCAGGCGTCTTATCAATATGCAAGTTGACAAAATCTTCATCGCCAGTCGCAATCAGCTTCAGAATGATAGACGGATTTCCTGGCTTCTTGAGTACGATGTTGGTGATCTTGTGTTGCCCGAACGGATTCTTCAAGTGCCATTGACCCGTGACCGTCCAACCGTGTTGCCCCTGTAGCCAGTTCGAGAGAATCTGCATGACTTCAGTGTCATCATAAGTGCTCTCTCTCGGAACTTGGGCGTTGCGTAAGCCTCGACGACTTAAACGAGCGAGATGTTGCCGAACAAATTCGTCAAGCATAGGGTTTATCTGAGGAGCGTTGGGAAACAAGTTGAAAATGATGGTTCTGCGGTGAGTCTAGCTTAATTTGCACTTGCAAATCAGGCCTCAATTGACGAGCAAATTCGGAGGAGGTCTGTCATTCCCCATTCAAAATTGGTGTTTCGTTCACTATATATGTATGAACTACTTCAAGTTGCTGAAAAGGTCAAATGATTTGCTTTGATGATGGAGATGCAAATTTGCTGAAAGTTACCTCTCTGCAAATTGGGTTCCACGGCTCTAGTGACCTATTTCCCGCAACACAACTTGAAGTTCTACACACGATGGTATTGCTACGCTTCCAAAGTAATTTTCGGCTTCCGAAGATCCAGGTAATAATCATTTGACGGCTTTTCGCTGACGGATTATTGACACAATCATAATTTAATTGGTCACTCGCGTTTAACGTTCAAGCGAGACATGTTGACTTTCAAGTTGGACCGTCGGGAATCAAAACGAAACTAAACGTGCTGGAAGAGCGCCCAAGAGATGGTATCGAGTGCAGTGGTAATTTCAACACAATCCAGAGCGTACCTGGACACCAAACTCTCATGAAACACTGAAAATTGATCAAATGTGATCAAGACTAATGTATTCAGTTCCACTTGATCTTGAGAATTTTCTAATGCAGTCAGGTACGTCAGTTCATCTTCGGGTCATCTGTACAGCGCGTTACACTGGTAGTGGGCAAGCATTTTCTGAAAATAGAGGTGCTAGAGTTGACTCTACGGTCTCGAAATACCCCTAATCAAAATATCAATGTAAATGGAAACGTTATAAAAAGACAACCTAACTACAGATATTGGCAGAATATTGTGGAGGATTCTCAGGGACTTCAATTTTCGAGCAAGATCTTTGTATCAACCATTTCGGGCAAGAACAGTAACACCGACGCAATAATTATGGAGACATGAGGTGATCAGGTTGTTCCTTCCCTCCTTCTCCGACCTTAAAGCGCTGGCCTTCAGCAGCGATGGGCTTCACTCCCCACCCATCGGATCCTTTTTATGACTTTATGAAACCTCCGGAAGATGAGACTGATGCCCAGAAGAGCGCCCGTCTGAGCCGTGAAGCGGAGGAACAGCGAAGGAACGACGCTATCGAAGACCAGATCAAGGAGGACCGCGCCAAAGTTGAACGAGAGAGCGAGGTACTGAAAGTCCTTCTCCTTGGCCAGTCCGAGAGTGGTAAGACCCTGCCATGTGGCTTGTTCATTGCGCTGATAACCTTTATGTAATTAGGTAAATCCACCATTCTGAAGAGCAAGTCTAACCTGGTCCTCCTCCCGACATGTTCTCGTCCTAATAACCTTTATAGACTTTCGGATTCGATTCGCCCATGAAGAATGGACGAAGGAGCGTGATGGCTGGCGCACCGTCGTCCATCTCAACGTCGTCCGTTCTGTCAATGTCATCCTCAAGGTTGTCGAAGCGGGGATAAACAACAACTTCGATTCCGACGACGACTCGGGTGAATCCACGAAATTTACAGACCGTCACCAACTGCTCTTGATCCGGTTGGCACCACTCTCTATTGTCGAGAACGAATTGAAGCGCAAGTTGGGATGCTTTTCCGACCCTTCTTACACAGACTCGTTGCTGCAATTTGCTACCCCTTTTGATGTTCCTGAGGAAGAGAACGTGCGACCTCGAAGGCAGGAGTTTTATGTTAAATCTTGGAAAGATTTTTTGGAGCAGGAAGCTCTCGGTGCCACTGGTTCACCCAATTCGATTGCGCAATACAAGGATGATATGAAGGCGTTGTGGAATGACCCAGTCGTTCGCACGACATTGAAAAACCAATGTCTCCAAATAGGGGACAGTGCCGGCTTGTGAGCACATCTTACTTCACCATTGCACCGTGCTGATCGAATTAGCTTCTTGAATGACCTGGATCGGGTCACAGACATCAATTACACAGTTACGGATGACGACGTTGTCAGGGCACGCCTGCGTACCCTTGGAATTCAGGAGTACATGATCACTTTCAAAGAAGGTCTGCTGGACAAAGGTCCGTTGCGCAATGTCCGCAGTTTGAAATTTGACCCCCTATCGAAAGCTGGCTTGACCTCTGGCTGGACATGGCGCATCTTCGATGTTGGTGGCTGTCGCACTTCTGTGAGTGATGCTGGGCAAACTTCTGGGTGTTTAACTAATCTTTATGTTGTTCCGTAGCGACGAGCTTGGTTACCGTACTTTGAAAATGTGAACGTTATCATATTCTGTATGTTGTCCTTTGGTGCTTAGCGCTCAGCCCTCATCCGTTCATAGTATCCCCGGTATCTGTATTTGACCAACGACTGGAGGAGGACCCAAGAGTGAATCGACTTCAAGATTCTATCATTCTATGGACGGCCATATGTTCTTCCAAGCTGCTATCTAAGACACAGCTCATCCTCTTCCTGAACAAATGTGATTTATTACGCCGGAAGCTGAAGAGGGGGATCAAAGTCAACAAATACCTTCCCAGCTACGGAGACAGGTCAAATGATGTAACATCTGTTGTAAAATGTCTGTTCCGTCATTGTTCATTTCTTCTATTCGTTTCCTGATGCCGCCACCCTAGATTTACGCGAAAAATTCAAGGACATCATGAAACAACATTCGCCAGATCAACGTCAAACCTATATTTACCCCACAACCGCTACTGTATGTTTTCACTCTCTGTGTTTGATTATTAACTAATCCTAAATTCATAAAGGACACTGCGACGACCGGTCTTACATTGGAGGGCGTTCGCGATGGCATTCTGCGAGAAAATCTGGCTGCGTCATGGTTAATTTGATGGCCAAGACCTTTACAGCTCGAGTGCGACGATGGATATAATATTACTTATTTTTCACCTTTCGTGTCCTCTTACTCACCTATTTTTGCGTTGGTGGAGGTTGTATTTGCGAAGGATTTCCAGATGTATTTATGGTGATTTTCTGTTTGTTACCAGGAAAGAGCGCCATACAGATTCCATTCACGTCTTAGCTTCATGTCAATGACCGTGACTGTTTAAATAAAAATAATTACTGAGCTTTATGGCGATTTTTTTGAGGCACTAGTGCCACGGCTTTATGTAAATTCGCAGCACTGGCAACTAAATATAGTGGCTCAGAGTCAATATTACAATGGGCGTACGTAGTAAAGTGAAGCTACGTCTGAATTTTTATTTTTACTCAAGGCCGCAAGCTCAAGCACATCGGACACGTATATTAATCGGGTCCAAGTTATGTCTACGTGGGGCAGATTCCAAGTTCCTTGAATATTATTGTCAGCAGACGTCGCAAATTGCTAAGGAAGGAAATAATCTACTATCATTCGAAATGAACGCTAAATTTAAGAAAACAGTGTTAAACGGTAAACTACCCAAGTTACTTATCTTGTTGGAGTTGCTGCACAGCGGACTTCCCACCATTCATTTCGAGTCCATTCATTCTTCGACCGTGTATGAATTAATTGAACAGGCGGACTCTACGCAGACATTGAGGCGCATTTCCAACAAAATAAAGAGTGCTTGGCCAATTGATTTCGTCTTGAACGCGGTGGTTCCTTTCGAGATAACAACAGATCTAAAATTTAGAAACAACCCTACGTTTCCAACCCCTTCTGCTTTGCATTCCACTATACATACTTGTCCCAGGTGTCGTGTTTTACTCAGCCAAACTTTCGCCCACTTTTTGCCACCAGAGTGTTGTATATCATCATGTCAGACCCGTGAGTACAGATCGATTCGTTGTTCTGTATTTTGCTGATAAAGGCTCTCGTTACAACGTAGCACTGAAGTTGCTGCCAGCATTCCCATCTCTAACACTGGAAAGGTTAGATTGGAACTTAGGGAACTCCCGTTTCCCCCGGGCCCGTCGGTCGCGCTTCCCCCCAACGAGTCCATCTGAATCATCATGAAACCGGGCATATACATACTACGTCGTTGCACTTGGCAGCCCCGAGCTTGTCATCGCCAAAATAGAATATACTATAACGGGGTTCAAAGTCACTCCCAGCATGCTATCCATGAAGGACGCCCGCTTTGCCGTCTAGTATGTCAACGTGTCGGAGAAGTAAACCGGGTTTTCCGTTTTGTTTTGAACCAATGGGCGCAATTATACTTTCGATATACAAACCATAGATACATCTGGAATAGCCTCATGAAATGTATCGTTTTGGATCCTTAGTAGTTTGAGTTATGCTTTTCAACCGCAGACCGCTTATGTCCGAAGCCTATTTTTAAGTAAAACGATGTGCCCCGGTCTCTAGTTCGCTGTCGCCGATGTCCATGTTATGCAATTGTAGCTTTTGAATTCTGCTTGGTACATATGACACTTGTGCTTTGACCCACAGATCCCCTCATCAAAGTTCATTGATAACATTGATCCGCAATCAGGCCTTCTTCCGAAAAACATAAGTATGTTTTGAACCTTCTGCACCTTCCCCGTAATCTTCGAGCAGCAAAAGGTCATCAAACAATGACATGATTGTGAACACTGGCTCTTGAGCACTGCCTCGAGGGAAGGTAGCATTGCCTACTTTGAAACACACTCTGGAATCATTCATATCATGCGGGTAACCAGTTAACCATCAGTCATCTGCCCAACTCACCACGGGAGATATCTCCCCACTCTGTATCTGTTCATCGAAATTACCCTATCTCCACGAATGATCCGTTGGTCTGGCAATGCGTAAAAGACCCGACCTTGGTGATACACAGCAGTCTTCCCCCCACTATCAAGGAGACTCTCTCCTCCCCTGAGACCATGTTGGCAAAATTCGTTCGACGTATCAGGCGACGGTCAATACGTCCTGATCTCGAAGGTACTCAAGACACTAGGGCCATTCAGATAGTAGTCGACGAACTGCAGCCACAACGAGAAGTGGTCGATACTGCACCTGACCTCCTTCGTTTGTGCAGTTTGGAGGTCCCGTTTCCAACGGTTTCCTTTGGTGGATACATGAAATACTATCGAGACCGTACAGTAACGACCGGATTCACCGATACCGACCCTCTTTTCAGCCTTTCAGTCACCCCATCTCACCCCATCTCCCTTCCTCCGAGTCCGACAAAGTCATCATTATCCCCAAATACACCAGAATGTCCCACCACCGATACCCGGGAGCAGGAAACCGAACATCTAAAAACTTCTCGCAAAGCAGCAGCACGACACTCATTCTCGGGTTCTTTCTCCATATCCGAAAAGAGCCCAAAACTATTCCGTTCAAGATGGAGACGAGCGACATGTATTATTTCGTCCAGCATTGCCGAGCATGACCTCACTCCGCTGTTTTCCCGATCACCCAACTCGGACGTAGATCGTTGTCCTTCATTCGAAATTGCACAATCACTATCATCCAAGGGATCCGCCCAGTCGGACTCACCCTACTCTCCAGATTCGATTACCCTTCAATTTCGACACACAACCACCGATTCAGAATTTACTCTACCTCCCGACACCCCAATTTCGATTTACAGCAACTTGAATGTCGAAGACGCTATCGTGGTAGTGGAACCCCACGATATTATTGCGGAGTGTAGTGATTTGGGGACTCGAACATGGTTGCAGCGCTGTCGACCAGTCAGCTCGTCGTCTTACATGACGGCTCAAAGTGTATTTGGTTAGGGCCCAGGGTTTATAAGGACATTTTATTTCATTCTGTACTACGAATCCATGTACAATACTGTATTATAGTGCCAGACGCTTGCCTTTCGCAAGCTGACTTTGACCCAATGGGTTTACCAACACTTTAAAGGAAGCGATGACAATATCTGGGATTGAAACTTCGTAAAAAAAGCTAGTGTGTAACGCTACATAATTGCGGTATCCAAAGTGAGTGGGGAAAGCAAGCAAGAAGTCCAAAAAGTCGTATCAGGCATCGGAGTATCATAAACCGCTCATCACATAACCCTCCCCCCATCAATCTTTCTTCACCTGATCATCTGCCAATGGACTCTCAAGAAGGCTCTTCACGAGTGGTGCGATCTCCTTGCGACTTGCATCCACGTTTTTCTGCTTATACGCTTTTGCCCGTGATTCCGGCGGGAGCCTCGACGACTTCTCCAAGTATTTATACCTTTTGTACTTCTCCAGTTGAAGTGTAGCAGCAGCTTCCAATCCGGTCCAGAGGTGCTTCGCAAGGACGTCAGTCGTGAGAGCTTGACCGGGAATATTCGCTAGTTCCGTTTCTGCAAGTACGAACCAGGCTTGCTCGCGTTTATGCTTCCCCTTGTCTGATTTTCTGCTCATCTTCTTCGTATCGCGGAAAGAGGTGCAAACACCGAGGATGGTGATGTTCCTCTGTCTCATCCATCTGACAACCGCTTGTTCCAACGCTCCGTCCGAGGCCCAGGATTTGAGACCGGAAACGACGGTTGAAAGACCGACTTTTATAGCGGGAGAGCCAGTCGCCCATGAGAGCGTGTGGGTATACTCTTTGTAATCACGTCGGATGAGGTCGAAGGGGCTGAGATGAGAGACTTCTGATTTCTTTTCCTTGAGGGTCTTGGTGAGGTCTTTGATCGCCTGGGCATTGAAAAGAGCATCGGGATTGGGGTGGTCAATCGGTGAAAGAGCGGAGAGAGGAGGAATAGAATTTGCGATTGTAGATTTTGGGGCGAGGATGAGTGCCGAGTCACGGTCAGCTTGGACTGCTTTGCCTCCTGGCTTCAAACCGTCTGTATCGATCAAGATCGCAGATAAAAGAAGAAAGGCAAGATCGGCCAGGGGCTCTGAGGGCAGCTGAGTCGCGATGAGGGACGCACAGCTCCCCACAGGAGAGATGATTCTAGGACTGGCGTCGAGATAGAGCCCCTCGTCATCGTGGTGGTCAAAAATGGATACGACCTTTACTTCTGGACGGTTAACTAGCGTTCCCAATCGATTGTGGTCGACCAATACGAATTTTTCGAATGGCACAGGTTGAAATTCTGAGATTTCGCTGAGGGTTAGGAGCTCGTCCAAGGTGTCGGTCAAGCCTGCGAGTTTGAAGGCGTGAAGGTTTTCTGCACGTAAATTTAGGTCTGCGCGCTCGAGCTGGATCAAAGCTACCGCTGGCGTCTTCTTGACCTCGGATAATACCCACGCATACGCGATAGAGCTTGCAATTGAGTCAAGATCTACCGTAGTATCAGTAAAACTGTAAGAAAAATTGTCGGGTAACATACCTCCAGCCTCGTTCCCCATCACCACCGTCCACTCCTTCCCACCTTTCGCAGGGTCTTCCTTCACATCTTTCAAGAAATTGGTCTTGGAAATGCTCAAAAATTTGCTGATAGTAGGTGTATCAGGAGCGGGAGAAGTTGGACTAGGTTCGAAGGCCTCTTTCAGCCTCCAAATAACAGAGAGTCGACGAAGAGCGTTCTTTTTGGACATGCGAGTAATCAGTGGTTTGGAAACTCTTGGGCACTGGGGAGTTCTTAAAGCCCAAGTTGAAGCTTTATAGTTTGCAGCCCTGAGACCCCACGTTTTTTTGATGAGATGGATGTACGACACCTTCAGGACCAGGATAGCCGAAGTCTGGTGAGGGAGTTGTGGTTCGATAACTTAAACTTTATCACAGGGACAGGCACGTGTGATGTGTCTAAAAGGCCCGAAATTACTTTCATAAAGCAGAATTTCGCCAGAGGCTCATGTATCAGACGTAAAGTTGTCATATACGCAGGTCGGGTAATATATGAAAGTCGAGACCGTTCCTATGGACGGAGCTTATACTTTATACACCAGATCATGCTGCGGTCTCCACCTTGAAATTGGACATCCAATTGGACACGAGACTCCGCGTATTACTGCCCGCCTCTCCACTGTACGCTTTAAGAAGCCTTTCAGTTGCGAGTTCGTCAATAATGTTCACATTTTCAGGTTTGGGAGTGCCAGACGGGGAAACAGCAGTGGAAGATGAAAGAAGCCGGCGAGTGCACTGCAGGACCTACAGAGTTAACAATTTGCGAGGAAATGAGACGAATTATTTCCTTACCAATTTCACACCCCACCAAGCTCTGGTGGATATGCCTCCGGGGGGCGAGAGGGTATCAACGTCATTCATGTCGATGACAACGAGGAACATTTTGAGGGCTAATGGAAAATCTCCAGAAGTGTATGCTGTTTCTGCGAACTGAAGGAATACAAAAGGGTTCTGTGGCGCAAGGAGAAGAGCATGTGAGAGTGCTTGAAGCGAGTGGGTGTACCTGACAAAATTGATGAATCCATTGGGAAATATCTGCTCAACGGAGACTTACTGGTTGCAGGAGGAGTACAAGTCGGCAAGTTCTAGCCAACCTTCGAGGTCAGTGTAGAAGGTGTCAAGCAGGTGGTTGAGTTCCTCAACTGCCTTGTCAATCCAACCGAGTCGGCGAAACACTGATATCCGTCGTTTCCATACAGCAACATTGGTAGGCTCAGCCTTAAGGAGCTTGTCGTAGTAGGCGAGAACAGTGCTATCGGGTTCAGTAGCCTCCATGCGAATGCCGGTGAGCACGTCGACGCGTGGCGACCCAGGAAATCTATCGCCAAGCTTTTGGAGGCAAAGCTATGAGCCGACCTTCTCGTTAATGTCAATGAAGCTGATGAGATGCGGAATAAACAAACATACGTCTGCTATGTCTAGTCTCCCCACATCTAAAGATGCTAACGCCAATTGCTCCAAGAAGTCCCATTCTAAAATGATGTCTTGTCAGGTCAGTTTGGATACATAGATGTTAAATTCCTTACCCTGCTGGCCTAGCTTCAGAAAGGCGCCTGATTTCAGAACAATGAGGCCTTTTGTGACTATCTCCTCTGACTTTCTAGTCTTCTTGGATCGATAGAACGCGAGTTTTTCCAATGCTCCGCTCACGGACATGACAGTAGTGGATTAAAGGGTCAAATTACATAATTTTTTTTCCATCAAGTTACCTGAACACTAACACATCGTATCCTCGCTCAACTAAACAATGTTGGTCCCTGCTGTAAATCTGTTGTCTGCTGGCACCTCCTTTTAAGGTATCTCCCACCACGTGAGCCCATAAAGATTGTTTCTTAGAGTTCTGCCAACATGTGCAATCTTTTGGACGGGTGAGGTCCATACTTCGGTGGCACCAAATTGTTAACTCCTCGCAGGGACTCGGATTCTATCAAAATACATGATTTGCTTCTCACCGTTTTTCTTCAAGATGGGGCCCAATGGATGCGAGACGCAGCTGTCGAGCAACCGATATCAGTCTCTGTTTGCATTTCTCATGATGTATCACCAGCTGCACGAACGGACGATCTTTCATTGTCGTTAGACTACTACGTCATTGCTAATTTCCTCAGAAACTCAATACAAAACGAGACGTTCCATGGCCTTCGGGACGTATCTCGTCACATCTCCAGTGCTTTAGCAGATGTACTAGCGGATTTTTTGGATGGATTGGAAGTGCATGTGGGGGTTGTTCAGTTGCGGTCACCTGTGCACACGAGGGCTCTTAGATTGGACTACCTTGCGACTTTTCGACCGGATGGCTCATGTATACCCAAGCATATTATGCACCATGTCCTCGATCTTTCATGCCCACTTATCATAGGCGTGGATCCCCAGGAAAGAGTCTATAAACAAGATGTGGTTGTGGACCTCACAATCCAAAGTGAAGGCAACGGATTTGACGGCGAAGCCATCGATCTCCGTCTGATTACAGAAACTCTTTACGATGTAAGTAAATTATTACCCACAGCACCTCACCAATCAACAATAATTGTTTTCTACTACCCAGAAAATTACGACCTCCAGCTTCCAAACTCTTGAGGCGTTGACCTCTTTCGTCGCTTCTGAAACTCTGACGCTTCTGCCTGTTTATGACCCTCCGCCGACAGTTGTGGTTCGCATCGGAAAACCAGCTGCTCTTGCTTTTGCAAGTCGAGCAGAGATTCAATTGCGACGAAGTATCAAGGACTTTCCCATACCAACAAAACGAGCAAGAGCGCAATTTGGTGATATGGAGACATCTCGACCTCATACTGTGGCCATCGCGTTCGGATCCAATCTGGGTGATTCAGTCCGCAACATCGAACATGCCTTGCGATTGTTGGAGAATCCCCTACAAAATTTAAATGACGATCAAGTTACATCCAGCACCTTTGTACACGTTGTCGACACCTCCTTCCTATATCAGTCAAAGGCCATGTATGTAAAAAATCAGGCAGATTTCATTAATGGCGCTTGTATAGTGAGCTCCACTCTTGTTTATTGTCTTGGGGAGAATCCATTTTGCCTCCTAGGTTGAGACAAATCTGCTTCCTGACGAGCTTCTCCAACTTCTAAAGGCGATAGAGGTGACAGTTGGTCGAGTTCCTTTTATACGAAATGGACCTCGCGTTATCGACCTTGACATTATCTTCTACGATTCTGAGATTATTGATACCCGACAGAATCCAAGTGATTTTGACAAGGTCGAAGGTGAACTCATTGTTCCCCACCCCCGGTTACAGGAAAGGGAATTTGTTTTGAGGCCCTTGAACGAGTGAGTGGGTAATTTTCTACGGTCGACAGTTACTTGACACCGTCTAGTATGATTCCAGATTATGAACATCCGGTTCTCCGAAAAACCGTAGAAAGACTTTTTGATGGTCAAAAGGGCAATTCTATGAAAAAAATATTCCCCTTTCCTCAGGTTGTACCATCTACGGATACTGCCCCCGAAACACAGTGCCAGTGGTCATACTCATCGAACAATTTGCCGCTCGCCGATCAACATACGAAAGTCATGGCGACTGTCAATGCGACTCCAGACTCATTCTCTGACGGCGGCATTCACGACAAGCTTTCTGCAGCGCTTTCCTACATATCTTCTTCCATTTTCGCTGGTGCGACGATCATAGATATAGGTGGTTACTCTACTCGTCCAGGAGCGGCATTCGTCAGCGTAGAAGATGAAGTTAACCGAGTCGTTCCTATCATTCGGGCTATGCGAGATAGGAAGTTCCTTCAGGACATGAACCACGACATTGGAGTGGAATCGGATGACGTTTTAAAGAGGCACATTGACACTATTCTGACAACCCCGATCAGCGTTGACACTTTCCGTTGGCAGGTGGCTGAGGCTGCCATAGAAGCAGGGGCAAATTGCATAAACGATGTCCACGCCTTTGGTGGACCAGATTCGTGGCATCGTCTTGGAGAAGGTGATGAAAATGAATATACGACGAAAATGAAAGCCATCGCGCGGAAGTATTCGGTTCCAGTTATCCTGATGCATTCACGCGGGGACGCTGGGTCTAATAAGGATTATAAGGCCTTTAGCTATGCGGCTGATGAGAAGGGAAGATGTAAAGTCTTGGAAGGCGTCCGCGTTGAGCTTGGTGCCAGAGTCGATCTCGTTACGAAGGGCAAGGGGGGTGTGAGGAGGTGGCTCGTGGTTGTGGACCCTGGGATTGGCTTCAGTAAATCCACTGAGGGCAATCTGGAACTTCTGAGATCTGCGAAGGAGGTCGTTGAATATTCCATGATCGGCAACCGTCAGTTTTTCTTATCACTGTTTGTACACAACTCATTCTAGTCACTTTCTCCAGCTCGGCTCTCTAGGAATCCATTGAGGGGATTCCCCTTGCTTATTGGGACGTCAAAAAAGTCGTTTCTTGGCGAAATACTCTCGCGGCATCCCGCAGGACACCAAACAGTGCCCAATGATCGTACATACGCAACAGCGACTGCTGTTTCATGCGCTGTGCAACAAGAAGCGATGATTGTCAGGGTACATGATGTCCGGGAAATGATGGATGTAGTGAAAGTGACGAAGGCTTTATACTTTTGAAATCTTCGTAAGAAACTTCAATCCCCATTCCATCTTTAAGCTTAGCTTATGTTTATCTCATAGTTCAAGGATAATCTTATCCGTTCCCCTACGGGTTTCCTTTTACTACTGGGATATATTGCCTGTTGAATAAGATATGCCTCAAACTTTGAGATGGGATTGAAGGCGAACATTCTTAATCCTCAGCTTTCTTAGTATTATTGATTCTTGCTCGCTCCCTCGGAGAGACTCCCAGCTGGATAATAGAGGTATAAATCCCCGCGACCACGCTGATCACGTCGGATCTGGATCAAAATATGTATCTTTCCATCACCATTGATTCACCAAAACTGCGCTGGTCATTTGACCGGGGCAAATATATAATTCCGCCATATAACCAACATAGGGTCGAGGTACGAGACTAGAATCAAGACACTATTTATTAAGTTGCCGGTGTTTACATTTGTTTATGGTTAATGCCGAAACCTTATTGTCCAAAACTGTGCAGTTTCCATAAAGATTGTAACACTCGCAACGATAACGCTAACCGTCCAGAAAACATGGGAAAAGGTACGAAACCTCCGTTCTTCGAAATAGGGCGATATGAAACGTTCTTTCCTTAGTTCACGGCTCTCTTGCCCGCGCTGGCAAAGTCAAATCGCATACTCCAAAGGTTGAGAAGCAAGAGAAGAAGAAAGTACCAAAGGGCCGTGCAAAGAAACGAATTCTGTACAACCGTCGGTGCGTAGACGCATGGTGTGAATGCTATTAAATGCTTACATGGATCTTTCAGCTTCGTGAATGTGACACTGCAAGTCGGCGGCAAACGGAGGATGTGAGTACACCACGCCCTGTCTTCCGAACGCTTTTGCTAACTCTGATTTTTTCAGGAATCCCAACCCAGAAAAGTAGACGGCCTGCAGAGTTTCATATGCCACTACTAGCCGAGACGGTGTCTAGTCGTTGGGCGATCGGCTAGATTTTATTGCTTTACAACACCACACATGTCATATGCCATGCAGTATCACGGCGCTTTAAACAGGTTATTCGAAATCCTGATTGGAACCTGCCTGTAGTTAGAAATGGTGCACTGTTGGCATGTCGGCCTCTTCTTCGCCAGATCGGTGAAGTTCCACGTTCAAGATTTCATTCATTAAGACTTCTGGTGCTCCGAGTTCGATACTGGAATCGATAAGCCCCCATGCAGGTAGTGACCTATGCTGGAGGAACACGCCCTTAAGACCACTCGCTTACCTACGACTTCGTAAAGTCGGAAGTTCTATGCAGTGAGAAAGAGAATTAGAATCCGTTCCCAAGTCGATTTTCAGAAATATTTGGTCCCATTAAATAATGTTTCGAAGCGCTTTGGCACATATGAATCTCTCTTGGTTTCGATGGCCCCTTCCATTGATTTTCTATCATTATGGAAACTGATCCTGCCTGCGATTTCCCCTTCAAATCGGAGTCAATAATAAATATATTATAAGAAGGAAGAGACGCACATGGTCCTTGGACATAGAGGTGCTTTTAGAATCCCCTGCCAGACCTCAATTAATATTTATACGGATCGGCAGAAATAACTCCCAATCATAAATTATGTTTTTTTAGGAACGGCGATTTTCTCATAACATACAGGCCAATGGAAGGGCATTGGGATGTTGAGCTGCGAAAACCGAGTGTTGGAAATAGGGGAGTCGCCAGGTAACGACGGTCCGGATATCCGATAGACCCACGTGTTGTTGCTTTTCGGATGCTGCGCTTGACGACGAACGATAATAAATTGGAACGACTCCAACGACTTTCACGCGATCCACGGCTTCTTTTCTTCCAGCAACCTGCTATATGCCTTGCAAGTTGCCCTATATATCATAGTCATATCTGCTTTTCATAAAAACCAACTTCAACACTCATTCTTCTACTCGATTCGAATAACAAGACGCTCTTTACGACTCGGAAGAAGAAAGCACCCATGTGCTCATTACCCTCACTTGTCTTTACTCTACTGTTTTTCAACTTTGCCTGGGTAGTGGATGCAGGACTTTATGTCCGTCTTCTACTCTTCTATTTTGCTGTTTTGACTCATGGCCACTACAGGTTATCAATCCTTTGAAGGGTTCCGAATGCCGGGCGAACCAACCTTGTACAGTTACTTGGCTGGATGATGGACAAGCTCCTCTTTTGTCTGCTATTGGAGTGACGACTGTTGGACTGTACACTGGAATTCAAGTACGTTTACGCTCATTTCAGCCTCGTGGCCTGCCTCACTCGTTGTAGCAACTCATCCAGGCCCTTCCACCGGTTAATGTTGCTATAGACCACTCATTCACATTTACGGTACGTCATTATTGCTCTCTCGTTATCCTTACCTCACGAGATATCACTAGCCAATACCGGAAGCTGGACCCAATTCTGACAATTAGTGCGTTCGTCTTGTTTCTTTCTCTACGCCTTGTACTGACATGCCACACTTTACTCAGCTACATTTCATTCTCATCCACTGAGTTGAAAGTGAATGATAGTATCTACAGAGCCTACTCGCCATTCTTCCGGTATGTCTTATCCACAGTCTTGCTCAAAAGGTATTGACACTAAGCTCCGTAGGCTTACTGGCATGTCTGGATCGTTCGGGTCACCCCTACCCTCAGCCACATCTATGAAACCCATTCCCCCCTCCCTCACCCGGTCGCAGAGCTCGTCATCCACTTCCACTATCACCATCGGAACACTCTCGACTCCATCCCCGCAACCAGTTACAACATCAATCACCCCAATCTCATCCCCAACCCCCAGGTTCTCTACCTTGCTGTCCTCGTCCTCGTCCTCGTCCTCATCATCACTACTACCATTATCGTCGTCATCTTCGATCCCTTTCCCGTCGTCAACAGCGCAAAGTAAAGCTGTAGGGCTAACGACGAGTTCTACAATACTGCTCCCGTCTTCTCTCCTCATATCAACCCTCTTCAGTTGGTTTCTTTGCATGCTATATTCGTGACCAGTCTGTTTCTTTCTCACCCACCTTTGGAAACCTATCGCACATTCCTCATTTTCATTCCTGGACACCTGCTACACTTTCGGTTAATCTTTCCCATCAACAACCCTCAAAACGTGTTATCTATCTCGGTCTGATGATCCGGCGTACCCAAAACCCCTGCAACCTTTTGCCCTCTCGCCCTCCCTTCCACTCCCCATTTGTCCTGTTCACGAACACCAATTTACATTTATGCGAAACTCGATTTATTCCGATTCTACTTTGGTCCCGAGTGCCAGTCTATATATTTTCATATTATCTTTATTCATTTATTCCTTCTTTTTGCGACACCTTTAGGTAGTTTTTCTTTGCACAGCCCTTTTTCGACCGCTATGCCGATATTGTTCTTTCAATTTATTTGTCGACATCCAAGCATATGCAGTGCGAGTCCACCCTCCTTTTGCAAGTATCTTTGGCAACCAAGATTGATCAATATCATATAGATTAACGTTGTATTATTCGTAGATATATCTCCGTAGATGCAAACATAGCGAGCAGTCGTTGACTATGACCTGAGTTCTGCAGCATTTGAAGAAGGAATTTTTCTCTTTGGAATCGCGTAGAAGGGTGTCTCGTTGTGGAAACCCACGTCGTGAAGAGGGGTTGTCATACGCATCATACGGGTTTCAGCCTGCTCAGCCCGGCTGCGGTCTCAGCGAATTTCAATAATTGTTTGGTTAACCAAACGCACCAAAATCAAGGAGATGAAGTATATGCATTGACGATCGCTATGAAAAGGGACCCAGGTCGATAAACTCAATTTGTCCAACCCAGTCCAACCCTCACGACGCAGTCACTTGTCAAAAGGGGTAGTCAAGTTATCTTGTGACCCCACCGCCTGGGACTTGAAAAGATGTTCCTGTGGTTTGTCGCCAACTCGGAGACATTGAGGTTGCGACCATTCAGTTTTATGTCATCATAATCCGAGTCGGAGTATTATCTCATTTTTTCCCCTCTCTTTTCGTCCAATAACATCGACCTCTCTTCCAGGTCTCGAATTGCTATCTTGATACGAATCTAGCTTCCGAGTCGTCCACTGAAGCTGCGTCCAGATGCTAAGTGGGGATTCCGAAATTTTAAATTATTAATTCTGACAAATTCTAGACCCCGTCGTAAAGTGTTCAGCCAGTGGTTTTTTTGCTCTTGTGTTATCATAATTCGAAGAAGTCCAAGGGCGATTCAAGAAATGAGCTGGTGGTTTTTGAAATTCGGAAAATTCCGTGTGCCAAGCCATTTGTGGAACTTCCCATTGGGGTAAAGATGTAAACAAACCTAAGAGGCAAGTCTGGATTTTTAAAGCTTGCCACATCGATTCATCGTCTTTCATCGTTCTCAGGAATTTTATGTCCCTATGACCACTTCGTCAAACCCCTTGTTAAAGACTCCTGGAGCACAGAGTGGATATATTCATCCTTTTTACGGTTACCCAATAATGGTTGAACGTTGAAACGTTGAAGTACCAGGAGCATATGAAGGAGAAATACCTCATGCACTGATGGTTTCAGTGTTTGACTCCTGTAACATCGCCTCAATTCATGTTGACTCGAATGCTTCACGTCGTCCAAAGCTACAGTACTAAGGTTACGATGTGTCGTCTGTGTTCCGAAGCAGAAGTACGCTTCGCTGTTTCCGTTGTCCGTCAAGATTCTGCGACTCGGATGTATAAGGCTACACTGTGAAATAATGCTGTCTGAAGGCTGAGAGTCCGACAAAACTGTTGTATGATAAGATCATCCCTAGTTAACTACTGCAGATCTGTCCCTAATCGAATTATTCCCGTTCACAATGGTAGTCCCATAAAGTCACTGAATGGTTTTCATCCAGAAGGGGATTTATTGCCAGAACTCAAGGCCTTGCACTCAAGACAGTTGCCCTGGTGGCGTTTTGATCCAGACGGTGTGCCGAATTTCTTGCCACATAAAGAGCTGTGATTCTTTATTCCAAAGTGCGCATCTCGGTGGTCTGCGTTTGAACGTTAAATGTGAATTTCGACAGCAGATGAGAGGCATACATACGTTTGAGATTATGTGATCGGGTAAAGGTCGCTTTACAAATATCGCACTCGAAAGGTGCAGGATATTTCCTTCTTGCAATACTGGCTTTTAAGATAGGATAGCTTGCAATATTTTCTCTAGGATAGTCGTGTGCTTTATTGAAAAGGTCCGGCGGGCGATTATCGATAAATGCTTGATAGGTTGACGAAAACGACGGGCTCTGCACGAGCGCGGGACTTACACAACCAGGGGCATCGCCAGTTGACTCGGAAGAACTGGTCTTGCACATAGGATGTTGAGCACCGGGTATGGAACCGTTGGGTGGGTATGCAGGGGGCAAATACGATGAGGCCCAGGGTGCGGCTTTAATAGTGGGGTACATGCTGCTGACGGGAAAAACTTCTTCGTTTTTGCCACTCCATGGGTTCAGTCGGTCGACAGAAGGAACATGAAAAGGGGATTCATCTGCGACGTGAGACCGATACTTCTCCTACACCGTTTGGGTCACATAAAGCATTTAACTAGAAAAAAATGTGAAACAAACCATGATGGCGCCGTTCACCAGTGAGTCACCCACAGATCGATCTTCTGTGGTGGTTTTGAGAAATAGACGCCCAATTACGTAGTCTTCATTTTCAGTTCCCATAGGCAATACGTCTTCGGAAGTCGGTTGCTGATGAGAAATAAGAGTGACGACACCTATCACAATGTTTAATAAGTCCTAATAGCTACTCGGACATCTGGAAACGTACCGTCTTTCTCATTAATTGCATGTGAAACCAGAACTCTTGCACAAATATCTTCGAAATCAGGAGTGGTGGTGTCGTCCTTTTTTTAATGGTGAAGATCAGCAGCTGCATAAATGCTCGGTATCGTCACGTACCCCCGTAATGACCGATATCCAATCAGAATCCTTGGTGATAACGACTTCTGCGTCCGGACACTGGTTAGAGAGGAATGAACGTCACTTCAGCACAGAAAAGCGTTATAATTCGAGATTCTCGCACCTTTTCTAACAAGTACTTGTTTAATAACTTTGATGGATGTGAGATCTTGGGGTTGCAAATATTGGCTGCTGAATGAAGATAATGACGAAGAACCCACAGTTAGCCCAACCTGCGAGGTCTGAGGGGATTCATTTCGTAGCCTAGATGGCCTTCCATGCTGACCCAAATCGGAATGGCAGTCCTTGAAGGAGCTAGAACGTACTTCGTATGCGGCCAACTCGTCGCGAACTTTACCAGCCACGGAAACATTTAGTGTGCGAACAAATACACTCTGATTTCGGAGTGGAGGCATATTTGGTTCCTGTAGGAGGTCCCTTATCTCTTCTTCTGGGGGTCCTGCCCTTCCTGCGACGATTCCGTCCCATTTGTAAGTCCGAGCCTGCGACTCTCTTCTCCCATCCTCTTTGAACTCAAACCGCAATGGATCTTCGACGCTAACATTTTCAAAAGTGGCCATTCCCCAGGATGATACCTTGTCCATTCCAACAACCACCCGAATGTCACCATTTTCGGTTTGCATGCCGCAGTCATCGCTCTCAGCATATTCGTACCAACTCTTGGCGTTAACGGCGACGTATTTCTCCACCAGTTTGTAACTCCGCAAATCCTCAGTTATCGCACCATCGGGCATAACCAATACTGCACCCTCACTTTCTGTAGTCTGGAATGCGAAATCACTGTAAATCCACGTCAGTCACTCTTCGCTGAATACGACTAAAAAAGCACTGACGACGAATCAGTTCGTCGCAGAGAGGTGCTGACGCAACTACCACGATCGTAGACGACACATTTCCTGATGTTTCTTTCGACCTTGGACTTGTCGAGTGGACTGAACCCATTTGGCACCCTCCCTTCATTGATCTCATGATTTGCGGAGAGGAATATGTTGAAAAGGAAAGCAAAGTCGCCCGTGCGATATAGAATTCCGACATCGCCAATGCTGATGCCGTTTCTTCGATACGCAATAGGGAACACCATGTTTGGTCCCGGCTCCCAAAGAGGAGTTCCTCTTTTCTTGACCAAAAGTTGGTTATAGTAGATATCGTATTCTGCATTCTGGGAGGGTCTGCGTGTGGCAACAATGTTTGAGCAATCTGACGGTGGTAAATTCATGAGCAAAATGCGGGTTAACGATTGCTTACTGTGAGTTGGGTGAATGTTGTTGATTTCCTGAATAACGATCGGGTAATGAATCAAACACTCCACACAACGTAACGAAGACATACCCCAGCGACGTTACGATGATCATTGAGTGTTTGCCCAGAGGGCGCACCTATTAAAGTGGATAATTATAAGAAATGATATTACATTGGCTCTATTCACATACCATTGTGAATGTTTACATCACCGGTTGTGTTCACAAAGCTGCCACCTGAAACTTGTGCATCCCTCAAGTGTCTGAATGACGACAATGCCTGTCTGAAAAAGTGGACGAGCTGTAAGAGATATTGACGAACATAAGAGACAGACAAGGGCTTACCCCGTTTGGTAGCGCGTAAGTTCTGTTGGACGACTTGGTATACTAGGAGCGGACCGAGCGTAGTGCCTTGGTCTCTGAAGAGGGATTGCCGGCCTTGGAGAGCTGATGAGTGTCAAAGCCAAAAGAGAACTAAAAAAACTCGAGACCTATAGGTCAGTGCAGCGGGAGACACAGATGCTGGCGAACTTCCCATCGAGGAACGACCAAGAATTTGTCTCGAGGAGGATGGAAGAGCATTTGCTGACGACCTCTGAGTAGGGGTGTGAGTTCGACTGCACGACATGGGGTGTCATTGCATCCAGTGCATTCATGTACTGGTAAAGATAATATCTGGAACGCAAATGGTGCCGCATACTCGGTTCCAATTACCCATGCTGGGATTGTTGTTAACTGCTGTGATTCGAAAGGTTGAACTATTTTTGGTTTCCAGTTTGAATTAAACTGCCAGTATAATGTCGAGTTGCACACCGTTCATCACATCCATGCACAGCACCCAACGGAAGTATTCGACAATACACACCGGTGTACCGCTGACCATTCCCTGTATCCCCGCTCATTGTCATCTCAATCTGTGGCAATGGACCAGAGATTACTACCAGGAGGAGGTAAGTCATATTTTGTCATCCTTGCAAAGACCCGTTTCACCTGCAACGTTAGACCCACTTTACCGTCCTCGCATGAATCGACTCGTTCTGCCCGACAACACGGACTCGAAACGGACTGCTAATTCACGCTAGGTACGTATCGTTCTAGCTGTCGCGACGTTTTGCAGCCCGATGGTGTCAACATAAACCTGGCGGTACGAGTAACGAAAATGCCACTAGACCTACACTTCAACGTTACCATGGCTATGCTGCATTTAAGGCCCTCGTCAACAATAAGGTGACAGTAACAGAGGCTGGAAGTGGGCGGGGTTATCAGGCTGATAAGGCTGATAGCTCAGGAAATAAGTGGTGGCTGTCTTGACTCTTGCCATCTATGTTCTGGAGAAGCTGCTTCCGTTGACCGTCTAGATGACATTAAAGGTAACGAAAGAATCATCCTTGTTAACTTCGACAGATCTGAGATTTATTCCCATTCTGAGGAGTGGCGGAACACAGCCAGTACGTGTGGGTTTCAAGCTGAGAGATTTCATCATTTGGTCAGCGCCTGAGGTAAACCGTAAGTGTTGACGAAAACGAGAGTCAGACAAGGGCCCACCCCGTTCCCGTTTGCTTGCGCATTTCCCGTTGGATGACTTGGCATGTCAGCGGAGTCGTGAATCGGACTTGAAGAGCATTTGCTGCTTCTGGATGATTTTGACTGTATGACATTAATCCAGGTAATCTCTGGAATGGTGCCGCATACTTGGTTCCAACTTCCAACTACCTGTGCTGGAATGTACAATAACTGTAATAGCGACAGTCAATAGAACATTGAACTATTTTTAGTCCATCCTATGTTTTTCTCATCCCTTCCCTCATGGAATTATCCTC
>Ga0307517_10004264_pt1 | contig 22035 bp, 10 predicted proteins | sample 23_EM_MG_FD_194515 | JGI IMG/M metagenome (GOLD analysis project Ga0307517, IMG submission 194515) | Populus trichocarpa ectomycorrhiza microbial communities from riparian zone in the Pacific Northwest, United States - 23_EM | ecosystem: Host-associated > Plants > Roots > Unclassified | place... | reverse complement strand
TTTTTTTTAGAATTAGAATATATTTTATTTTATTTTTATTAAAAGCAACCACTTAAAATGCATTTCACTAAAAAAAATGCATGGTTTGATGCCAATTAAAATTCTTCTCTTGTTCTAAGAACCATTTCTATAAGAGTATTGGAATAAAATAGCTTTAAATATTCCGGCCAGAATTAAAGATGTGGATGCAGAACATTTTTGAAAATATTACGGTTCTTGTAAGTTCATAATGCCGATATTCTCCAAGAATTGATGTGGGGGGAGCCCTATCAGAATTGAGTAAACTATTTTTGAAATCCAATGTTTTTAGCTAAATAATAATATTTTTTTTTTTAGTTTAAAAACGTCGGTAATGATATCCCTGTACTCTTTGCATTTGTGATATAGCCGAACATGATAAGAAAAAAACAAAGAATTTGAATGAAAAGGGCTTGAGTCGAAAGTCTTCGAAGCATATTTTTTATTTCCTAACCCGTAGATAGCCTCTCACATAAGAGAAAGAGAATATTCTCTTCATTAATTATAAAAAATTCCAAAATCTATTAAAATACAATCTAAAACTCCAAACCAAATAAACGTCTACCACATCTATTGAAAAACACTTATCTCAGATAATTTTATCTGAAATCTGAAATCTTCGTCATACTCATCTTGATTAAGAGATTATTTTTTCTGTACCTCTCACCTCTAAAAGGGATTTTAAAAAGTATTTGTGAATTCGTGATCATCACTCACCTCACGATCCCTTAGGTTTCTCACTAATTGGAGTAATTCTACATGTCTTCTATTAATAGTTTATGGATATTTTTTTTTAGGAAAAACCTCGTCATCTTCTCTAGTATGAGCATATTTTATTCTGTGATTTTTATCAGCCATGATTATTTAACAGCATACAACAAGTAACTAATCATCAATAATTATTAAGTTCTAATAGCAATGGAGGCATCTAAACATAACAAGAAGAAAGCAAAGACAAAAAAAAAAAAAAAAAAAAAAAGGCAGAATTAAGATGAAAAGAGCTGAAGACAAAAACGTTAGACAATGTAGATAATTCCACATGAAAGAGAAAGAGAACTATTTCTTTATTAATTTTTTTTAAAACAAAATATCAAAGTTTGTTGAAATACAAGTTAAATAACTATATTTATAGTAACCATAGGTCTACCTAAAAAAATCTCAATAAATAATTAATGAGTTATTATAGAGATTAATTCCAAAACCAAATAGAAAAAATAAAATTACTAGGTACAATATTTGATTTTCTAAGCTAAATAAAAAAAATAAAAATATCTAAAAAACAAATATCCTACATCAATTTGTTTGTAACTCAATCCTCCTTTAGTGTGACATGGCAATTTAATTGTTTTCCTTAAATTACCCTTCATGTCAGGTCATATTTTCCAATCTCACTTATTATAAACAACAACAAAAATGCATTTCAAAAGAATAATTTAGACAATTACAAAATAAAAATAAAAATAAAAATAACAGTCAACTATAGTCAATCAAAAGAACTAACTTAAAAAACACAGAACATACAACAACTAAATTATAATTTACTCGTTAGAATTTTTGAAAAAAAATATATTTATTTTTCAATAAAAAAGAAAAATAAAAATCATGAGTAAAAAAAATACATAAAGCAGCAGTGGCACAAATGAAAAACTGGAAAATTTAACATTTACAGTTGATGATGAAGTTTCAGGTCTTAAGAAGTGAAAGCATTGTTTTCCGAAGCTTAGAAAGTAATCATGCATGTTGCTTTCATTATGATCATAATCAACAGTAATGCCTCAAATCTCATAGTAGGAAAGTGGCACAGCTCTCTCTCAACAAATGATATATTAATACAGGCATGCACAAACCAGATCTTTCGAATGGGATACCTGTACAAAGAGATTAAAAAAAAACTGCAGATCGTTTCATGATGCACTCTAACACAGCACAGGTATGCTAATGAGGTAAGAACGTATGGACAGCTCCTCGACTATGGGTGATCTTTTAACAAACTTTCTATCTTTTCTAATTCGATCTCTTAGCAGTATCCCTAGAAACATGATCACCCTTGACAAGTTCTCTGATGGTGACACGAACATAAAGAAGCATAAATGTCCTGATTCACTGATGAGAACACGGTTTATGTACGTGTCTGTGTCGTTTGTGTCTGTGTCTGTGTAAGGGGTGCGCACAGGTTGTTTTCTTTTTTCTACACGAAAAATGAAAGTGCATATCGTCATATACATTTACCTTCGAAAATGTTGCCAGGCACAAAGGGGAAAAAAAACATTTAATAAACGTACTGCATGTTGATTGATTAGCCAAACATCACATAAGGGATTTCTAGCAAGTGGATAGTGGAAGTGCCATGGCATCTTCCACTTGCAACAGGCAACAGCAAAGAATTCCTTGTCTTTGTTCCTCTAATCTTATTCTCAAAACCCAACCAGATTTTATGACAATTTCCCATTAAAGATTATAAAAAACAAAATTCAACATTAAGCGAGCTCTTTCCATCCACAAATTAAGATAAAGCAGTCCACAGGTTCCATGAAAACGTCGACAGCACTATATTCTCTTTATACATGTCCCCCCCTTATTTATATCCCCCGTTGTTAAACAGTTCACATGACATTCATAGCTAGTAATTTAGAGAGTCTTCTTGTTGGGACCGTTCTTTCAACTTAGGACCATCATTGCAGAGAGAATAACATGGGAGATACGCTGCGCCTAGCAGTAGGAGTCATGGGTATGACTTTCTTCTCTGTTTTTTCTTTCCTGTATCAGCTATCTAGCATTAAATATAACTATTCTACTCAAGTAAACTAATATATCAAATCTTCATGATTTTATTGCAGGGAATGCAGCTTCCATGTTGCTTTTTTCAGCACCTATGTAATGCCAAGACTCTGATACTTGTAAACAAAATATTAGTTTATCATTTTAAAAGATTTGAAAATGGAACTCAAAGTCTTAATTTTTTTATGTCTCCAGATTAACTTTCTATAGGATCATAAGGAAGAAAAGCACTGAAGAGTTCTCATGTGTTCCTTACATCATTGCACTGCTAAACTGTCTCCTTTACACTTGGTATGGGTTGCCTGTCGTAAGCTACAGATGGGAAAACTTCCCTGTGGTCACCATCAATGGTTTAGGGATTCTTCTCGAGTTTTCCTTCATTTTCATATATTTTTGGTTCACTTCAGCCAGAGGAAAGGCAAGTTATTTGAACTTTATCTGTCAAACTATTGCAGAAATGTTTTTCCTTGCATGCTTGAATTATCAATGCTAGCATGCACACCGTAGACTAACAACTCAAGTTTACACATACGTTTGTGTATTTCAAAGTACGTTTTTATTCCTTGCTGCCTTTCAGACAGAACACAAAGTAACACAACTCGTTGGCTATATAAATGCATGGATGTATGCATATGAATCGCTATGTGTATTTACAATTAATAGCCATTGGTGTGCAGATAAAGGTTGCAATCACAGTGATACCTGTTATCCTAGTTTTCTGCATCACGGCAGCTATCTCAGCTTTTGCTTTACATGATCACCACCATCGCAAGATATTTGTTGGGAGTGTTGCTCTTGTGGCCTCTGTGGCAATGTATGGTTCTCCGCTAGTGGTTGTGGTGAGCCATCTTCATCTCTTTTTACCTCACCATATACAGCCAAAGTTGAAAGCTAAAGAACCATTAAAACATAAACAAATATGTGAAATAAATTTAGCATCCTAGCATGTCTAGCATAACATATACACATTCAATATCTAAGTTCTCTGTCTCCCTCAGGCCTTTCGGTGAAGCAACTATTTGCTCAAGCTTTCCTTCTAATAAATTATCTAAATAAATAATTGCAGAAAAAGGTGATAATGACACAGAGCGTAGAATACATGCCATTCTACCTATCGTTTTTCTCCTTCCTTGCAAGTTCTTTTTGGATGGCCTATGGACTACTGAGCCATGATCTCTTTCTCGCGGTCTGTACATTTATTCAATCTTTAATTGGTTATAACAAGAACTTTTGCGGTTCATGCACTCTTGGGTTTTCTTTTAACCTAAATTCTTGAATTTTGGCAGGCCCCAAATCTTGTTGGTAGCCCCTTGGGATTTCTTCAACTAATACTGTACTGCAAGTACAGAAAAACAGGGATCATGGAAGAACCAGAAAAATGGGATCTAGAAAGGAATGAAGAGAAATCCAAACAGTTGCAGCTAGTGATTAATGACAGTACTAATGACAAGAGTTAACAAAATCACGTAAGAGAAAGACATTTGTTTTGTGTACATATCCTCTGTTAAATCTCTAAAATTAATTTACATTCCTAACAAAGTATGATCTCCATGCGAGCGCGCGCGCGCAAACAAAATTTTAACATATTTTCTTGTTTGTGACAGGGTAATCTATATTTCACTGTGATCAATTTTCCTGAACTTCAGAGAGGCAGTAAGCAGCTGAAGTTTCGAAGAGGAGCTCTTGTAGTGACGGATGTTTATGATTATATAAAATTAACTAATGTTGTCAAATCAATAAAATATTACCATGAAATTAAAAACTTAAAATGAAGGATGGTAGCTTCTCATGTCAAGCCTAAATGTATCTGATGTACCACTATAATCAACTGTTATTTTCCCCAAATGAGTGCAAATACAGGAGCAACATTGTCAAATGAGATCATCAAGGAAAATCGCGCCTGCACATGCAACAGACTAGATTCATTCATAATTTTAGATGCTGTGGAAAATCCCAACTGAAATATTTTATCAGCTCCCTGCATCTGCAAGGATTCCTAAACATCAATGCACACCTTGAGGAGAAAGGAAACGGTAGTAAAATAATGTAGAATTCAACTTTAACAAAATATCAGGCACATTAATTAGATAGTTAACCAAAACCTTTAGTATTTTCCTTTCTTCCCAGGTCAGCCTTCACCTGAGTTGAAAACCCACATGTTAATCACTCGTGACGTCCACCTTTTCTATTCAGCATATACCAGAACAATGCCCTTCCAATGATTACCAAAAAGGCCATCTAAAAGACATAAATAACTACTTGTATCTTTGGGGAAACTAAAAGGAATGATTTGTGTTCATGTCCTCACTAGCAAAAGGTAAAAAGTGGCCAAACAAGGTCAACTTAGAAACATCTTTAATAGGTGTGTGCTGAAGAAAAGAGAGGCATCAGCTTCAACACATCTATAAAAGAGAGAACCATATGCGTGAGACCCATTCCGAGGTCCGAAACGAAAAAGGGTAAGGGTCATTGGATCACAGGTCCGACATAAGGAAAGGTAAGGGTCATTGGATCACGGGCCAACCTATTGGGTTATCGGCTTTATTATTTTGATCTAAAATGATATCTTTTGAGTTTTTTATTTAAATCTCTTGATTTTTTCAGATTAGGCTTAAGTCTAATTTTACCAGATCAAATAGGTCGCAGGTCAATCTATAAATCATCGTAATTTGATAAGGTTAATATCAGAATCTATTTAAATTAAAATCTAACTAAAATCAGACTTCACGAGTCTACCTCAACTTGAAGTTTTAAAATTATTTAAAAGTCTTTTTATATACTTCAACTATCAATTTTCAAAAATGCAAAAGTGATAATAAATCAATAATACTATTATTACTACTACTATTATTATTAGCATGAGCAGAATAAATAAGCAGACCTGCTCTAATGTGCATGAAGCGTTGTTCTGACACAGGATATATTCTGAGAATCCACAGGCTTGAGAAGTGCCAGCCAGCTTTCATTGTCCAATATCCTGATGAATCACAACCATGAAAACGAAGACAGAAATTCAATGCTGAAATTTGGAACAATAACATTCGTGATGAGAAGCCAACCATTGGCGGCAATTACAGGGAATGAGTTCCAGCATGATCATAGGTGAAAAAATAAACAGAACCAAAAAAAGATTCTGAAAAGTGACCACTCAAGTGGAACAATTACTGCAACAGATCAACCTCGAAAACATAAATGTGGTTAAGGAAACGAAAAACGCAGCATCTGAAGTGCATCCAAATTATAGTACAACAGCTTTAATAAAGAACACATTATAGCAGACTACATGACAGAAATAACTTGCTCTTTTCACATGAATATGAACAGTGGAATAATTTTCAATGAGCAATATAAAGCTTAAATTTAGATCATACCACTAGAATAAGCTAGGAAAGTGATCTGTTTAGCAGCTATTTCTTTTATATCATTCGCATCATTTATACTTGTTAATTAGTAGAGAGAAACATAAATTAAACAACCAGTAAAATAAGCTTAACCATTGATCTGATTCTCTAAAACAATAATCATCTGTCATTGAAAGAGAAAAACAGTTAAATGAGAAAAGAATATTAGATTTGCTGTAAGTTGTTCCGAAGTGTTATAAATTATAGTGCAATGTGGATGTGTTCTATCTTCTGCTGAGAACTCATTAAGTCCAGAGTTCAGCATAATACAATGACACCCAGGATCCTTTTTCACTTCCAAGTCTCTCAATCCATTTCTCACATGCAGCTTCTCTCCCCACTTTCCCCATGCTGCATATATATATATATATATATATATGTTAGACAAAATGACATTAGCTGAGTTTGGCTTGGTATCCGAACTGAACAAAAGCTTGGCCACCCTATCACCCGCTTCCATTACTTTCCAAAACCAACAAGCATTGAGAAAAGCTGTCCAAAAGACAATATCTACTTGAATTGGAATTGCTTCTAGTAGTTCCCCTGCTCGATCCAGAAGATCCACCTCGCATGCTTAATGTTCTAAAGATGGAGTTGCTCCATAATATTCATCCATTGTGTAGCAGAATCCCATCCCTTCCTTGACTAGGGTAGCACGACCATAGGAAGAAAAAATTCCCAGCAAACGTAGCTCCATTAGGGACCACCTTTAGCTCTAACATGTGCATAAACAGCATAATGGCTTCAGAGCCAAGTCCAGACGTGCATATCCATTAATAAGAGCTGTCCAAACAGCCACAACGGGCCAAGAGTGAGATTTCTGAGCATCAAATATGCTCCCACATATGGAATACATATCAACAAGAAAAGCTCCACCATCAACATTTGATACAAATGGCGTTATGCTCAAGATGGCAGGAAGCATCTGCCCTAGTTGAAATGATCCATGGCATGATCAATCATGAAAATAGAACAGAAAATGTTGATCTTGTGAAGTCTATTAACAATCAGCTCATGGTCTCATATAGTTTCAAGGCTTCTTCGAGCCAGTCATTTTAAATGTAACCTTACATCATTGAGTTCCAAGTGACAGGATTTCTTTCGCCTTTGGATTCTTGAAAAGCATCAAAACCTTGTCAATTTCACCATTCTTTGAATACACAGAAATCATAATATTCAAAGGAAATATAGCTTTGTGAGGCATTGTCTCAAACAATCTCTTCGATCCTTAACTCAGCTACTCATTCTTATCCTTCAACCATCAAATTACACAACTGAATTTTTCTCGTTCAATTTGTTAAATATCAACTCCGCATCTTCAATCCCCCACATAAGCAAATTCGAAGCACTTGAACATGGGCTAATCCTTTCATTATAAAATCTCTTGGCATTGCCGATATCTCGCAATCACAATACAACTCAATCAAAGCAGCACCAGCTCATTGATCACATTCCAAACCAAATTTTGTAAAAATCCCATGAACGGCCATCCCATGAGCACCAAGCTTTAACCTTAAAACACAATCTAAATTATACTCATTGGGCATCACCTTTCCACTCTTCCTCATCCATTTAAACAATGTCAGAGCCTTTTCCTCAACCGTCCTCATCTTTGTATGCCTCGAGATGAGCACCGTTCAATAACCCACATGCATCATACCCCACAATAACCCATTCCATCATGTAATTCACCAAAAAAACAACTCAGCGTCCTCGTTTAACAAACAATTTGCATAAAAAAACAAACAAAAACAATACTAAAAGTGGCCTCACCGAGAACAATATTATAACGGTGCTTTAGCGAAAGTAAGGAAAATAACTAGTTCAACTTGCCCCATTAAAATCACGGCGTTTCATGAAGCTATAGTTCGTTCAGGCATTTTATCGAACAGTAGGGAGCATAGTCTAGTTGGCCGATTTTGGCGTGTTAGACGACCGCGAAAGTTTATAGAAGCTATAAGATAGCGGGGGGTTTTTGGTGTTTGGTAATGGGTGTCGCGTGATTCTGCTTCTACTTACAAGGAAAGTAACTGGTCATCAACATTTTTTTTCTTTTTGGAAGGGAAGAGAAAGGATGCTATTGCCTATCGCCTATCGTTGCAAATTCCAAGCACTATTCATGTCTCTAACTCGGAAAAGATTTAATTACAAACAAGTTACTAGAGTTTAACAAGAACTATCTATTAGCTCCCTTTTTATCAGAAACCATATATTCAATCCTTTTTCAAATTCTTTTTCAATTTATTTCATTTTTATGTTTTTTCTAGAAATATAAACATTAAAAGATAAGTACATAACTAGGAAAGAACGCATTTCTGAAAAAAAATGTGTTCAAACCATCTGAATCACAGTATCACACACGCTACATCATGCATCCAAATTTTTTGAGGATCCCTTGACGCAATTACATACCAAGTAGCATTATGAACAAGCATAAACACTTGGCTACCATTCTTGATCACTTACGACACTGTTTTGGCATTTCCATACACGTCATTTCTTCTGGCCTTTGGTGGATCCAAGAGCTTCCAACTTCTACTCACAACATCAAAAGTGCTGGAATCATCCATCTGATGAAAACAAGACCATTATCCATTGACGAATAAAGCATTAACAACAGCACCTGGACCATAAAATTCCCCATCGATTTTCTCCCCATAGACTCCTGTGGTCAATGCAGGTTTTCTACGGCTACATAAACAAACCCGAAACTTCTCATTAGAAACGTTGCAGCATATAAGAAACAACATGCAAACCAATGACGTAGGCGGTGCCGAAATGTCAAATACAGGAGAGCATAATTCAGATACATCCATGAAGAGAAGGTCAACTTTTGCTGTAGAAAACAGATCAAAGAAGAACGAGAATTGGGAAGTCACCCATACATGGACGTAAGGATTCATGTTCCATGTAGTTCTTGTATACCAGTAGTATGACTATGAACATGCCTCGTAGACAAGTCTCCTAACTTGCATGTTGTAAACAGCAAAGGTCTAGTGACTGAAGGATTGGCACATGTTCTTTTCGGTTGCTGGGTCCTCAGAATCAGAAACCATGGGAGCCTTTTATGTGCTTGGTTTTGCAATGTTAACATGGGAAATTTCAAGAATGAAGAATGCCACACTTACAAACTGCCTGGAAAGTGAGGAGATCAAGAACTGACAGATGGCCTAAGCTAATCAGTAATAGCTTCACGGGAAGATTACAGAGACATCAAGCTCTAGTCTTCTCTATAAAATATTCCTTGCACTCCATCTTCAATATTCACAAATGAACCACCAATATACAGCCAAGCTCAATCATTTAGAACATAAGTTAATTTACAACGAATAAAGTGGAAGAAAACTGAATATAGTCAGCCACAACACCGATTGTAATCTTCCATCCTTGTCACACACGCAAGAAGGAAAATAAATAGAAGAAGAAGAAGAATTCATTGCCAACAGTTTTATAATGGCTGACCATCTTAAGATTATAGCCAATAGCTGAAACGATCTTCCAACAGAGATTCATTGTTTTGTTATGAGAAAAATCAGTTATGTTCTCTCAATATTGCTACCATATGTTTAGCTAGATTTGATCCTTATATTTTTCCTCCATTGACATGCTACACAAAAAATAAAAATAAAAAAGAGATGTTCTTCTCAGAAGCAGGCTGTTATGCATGTCTGTATTCCATGATTTCTAACAAGGCACTGCCCCCACAATTTGACACTTAAGCCAAGTCCCTGTTACACACAACAGTCCAGATTTAAGGTTTCATAGAATTTTACAGTTCCAGCAAGTAGGCCACATAGTTTGCCAGTAATAGCAGACGAAAGGAGAAAACAATAGACAAACATGGTTGAAAGTTTCATCCTTTTAACATAAAAGAGGCTACAAATTATGGGCTTAAATTGAAAGAAGTCAGTCAGTTAAAATCAAATTTACAAGCATTAGTTGCTAAGAGAAAAAGATAAGCAAAAAAGCGACCAACATTTGAAGTAACAATTAAAATTCTGAGGCTAGGCCTTCTAATGCGCCAAATTAGGTATTAATAGTTGAAAGAATTCAACTTTTCTCTTTTACCAATAAACATAACATTGAAAAGCTTCATCCATAGCAAAAGGACGTTTAAATTATGGTGGTATCAACCAAATTATTCAAATCAAAATCACTGTTGCAAGAGAATGAATTATTATTAAAAAAACCAAAAACAGAGAGAAAGAGGGGGGTAATACTAAAACTTACTGGCACCCTGGTAAACAAAAAATAAAATTTAAATACAAGGAGAAGAATACATTACATTACTCACCCCATAGTAATACATGAGAACATCAATCAGTGATGGAGAGAGACAGAGAAAGAGAAAGTAATTACCTTACTCAGTATCTCTGAGCTCGCACTCAGACCTAGCAGATGCTTCCTCTGTGGTTCTTTGTGTGTGTGTGAGAGAGAGAAACCAGGTCCTCACATTGCGCACCTCTTCTTTCAAAGCTTTAAGAATACCAATGCCCTACCCTTGGATAGAATTTTCAGACTACATAAGCAACAAATTTTGCATAACGTATTAACTAACTGCAGCTCATGTGTTTTGGGCATGGCAGCTCATTCACCAATGCAAGCATTATCTTGAAAACTACCAACGGTCTATTAAAACTAATAGTGCTAAAAATTCCTCAGTTATCTGCTGTAGTTCAGCAATTGAGGCCAGTTTGAACATAAAATCCTACAATATGCTCCTCTTGCTGCTTCACAGAGCTTTTCAGTCTCTCTTAACAGTGACATCCAAACCAAGACAGAGAGAGCACCTGCTAAGTGAACGTTAGCAACTCTATAAATTACTGGGAGCTTCTGCAGTCAGTGCCCTCGAATAATCAAATACCACTTCGTCCATTACTGTATGAAGCCCAATGAATGGATCTCTATGTAGCACTTTCCATTAACAATCTATCAAGAGCACCAGTCCCACAATCCAGATTACCAACAATCTTGTGCAAGAAGAGATCCCAAGAATCAGCATCTACTTCTCTGCTTGCCATGGCCATAGACATAACCTTATCCACATCTCCTTCCATTCCCGATTCCTGTAACCCCTCAATCAATAATGTGTATGTTGACTTGTTAGGCAAGCACCCATTATCCAACATCTCTTCAAGAATCCTAACTCCCTCCTTCACAACCCCAGCCTTCATGAAACCCTTAATCAACATATTATATGTAAAAGCATTGGGCCTGCAACGCTTCTCCACCATATCATCCCACAACCTGCCTGCCTCATTCAACTCCCCTCTCTCACACATCCCTGCAATGAGAGTATTATATGTCATAAGACTTGGAATCGTACCTTGCTCAAACTCATCAAACAATTTCCTGGCTTCCCACACTTTCCCCTCCTTACAAAGCCAATGTATAAGTGTGCTCATTATTGCATTATCTGGCAAACAATTCTTCTCTAACATCCTCTTCCACAAATGACAAGCATTCTCCACCTTCCCGTCCTCACATAACACATCAATAACCTTACAACAAAGGGTCGAACTTGGCAAAAACTTCTTATCAAGCATATCATCAATCAAGTTACGAGCTTCACCAGATTTTTTCTCTTTACAATAAGCATCAATCATAACCCCATAAGTAACCTCATTCGGCTCCACCCCGTTATACTCCATATTATCCATTACCTTAATAGCATCACTCAACCTCCCTTGTTTACAATACCCAACCATCAAAACTGTATAAGTAGTCGCATCCGGCAACCACCCTTTATCCGAAATCTCACTAAAAACCTTCTCAGCATTAACCAAATCGCCCCGTGAAACAAACCCACCTAAAATTGTCGTATAAGTCACCAGATTTGGAATCATTCCCATCGTGGGCATTTCATCGAACACCTTAAGAGCATTTTCTACGTCATTCTTTTTACACAGAGCCTTAATCAAAATATTAAAACTAAACACATTAGGCAAAACCCCATATTTATCTTTACAATTTTTCAACGTAGAACCCACTAAATCATACCTTTTATTCTGCACAAAAACATTCAATAAAGTATTCAATAATTTCACAGAAGGCTGCATACTGAATTCTTCTTTGATTCGCGTAAATGTTTTGAGGGCTAATCTAGGCCTACCTGCAAGGCCATAATTGCGAATTACAGAGATAAAAACATCGTCGCCGCATTTGATGTGAGAGGAGTTACGTGACAGTTGAGAGAGTAGAGATTCTACCCCATCAAAGGCGCGAGCACGAGAGAGCTTGTCGATGATGGAGTGGTAAGTGTCGTAAGTATGGGAGAAACCAGGGTGATATTTTCCAGCGTAGTCGAAGATTTGGAAGGCGAGGTCGAGATTTTCTTGGTGGGTAATCATGGAGATTAGGCGTTTTGGGTAGAGACGTTGAGGCCAGGGTTTTATTGGGGGTGTTACTGTGTAGGAGGTAGATTCTTGGAGGAGTGGGATCTCAGGAGAGGCGGCGGCGCCGACGGTGGTTAGAGTACGGAGGAGAGTGGTGGTTAGTTTGATGTTGGGGCGGCGGAGATGAGATCGAGCATGACAGAACATTGTTGGAGGTGAGGAGGAGCTCACAGTTGCACTGATTACTCTCCTCTCTGAAAAATTTTTGCTTCTTGTTTTTTGCTTCTTTTTGTTTTATTTTCGAATAAACTTTCACACTATGATATCAAAAGGTAAAATATCTCAGTTCTTCACTCTGTACACTTACAATTTAGTGTTCTTTGCAAAGTAAATTTATCATTTTATCTTTTTGCTAGAAGGGTAATTTGAATTTTTTTATATAAGAGTTTAAATGTGATTGTCAAATTTATAAGGGTTATTAGAGTAATCTCATATTTTTATGATCACTAAAACTACAAAATTATCTTTAAAAGTTATTTTCATTTAAATTTTTAAGGGGTATTTTTTATTTTTTATATTTTTTTTAATTGAAATGACTAAATTGTTTCTAAAAACGAATTTTCTAAGCTTTATGTCGAATAGTGTTTTTGTCATTTTCTATAGGTTTTTCTATTATTATAAAGTTGGATTAAGGATGATTCAATCTTTTTCTTATTTTTAAAATATATTTTAAAAAAAATTAATGGCATATGCAATGCAAGTGCCAGTGTATGAAGCAACTTCACGCTCTTTGAGTGCCACGTGAGCCAGTGTTCAATGGAAGAATGCTAGCTTTCATTATAGTGTTTGAAGCTTCACAATGTCCTTTTCCATGTGGGGTGCCCCTTCCTTTTCTTTTCCTTTTCTCTCTCTTTTTCCGGTTGAGTTTCATGCTGGCCATTAAAATCAATTTTATCCTTTTATTTTATAACATTTCATATTTGGCCCTCAATGTTTTGGTTTCTAAGTTTGATTCTTAGCTCTTTTTTTATCAGATTTCAATTTGTTTTGAATTTCATCTTTAGATCCATAATCTTGATTTTTAATTTCTTAAAGTTTGGTCCTTATTTTCTTGGTTTTTATTTTTGATTTGGATTCTTTTGTGAATTTTACCATTTAATTCAAAGTTTAATGATATTTAATTTTAGGTCTTAAATGTTTTGTTTCATATTTTAATTCTTAGCCCTCTTACCAAATTTTAATTTGTTTTCAATCTCATTCTTTGATCCATAATCTTGGTTTTTTATTTTTTTTCAAATTTGGTCCTTATTCTCTTGATTTTTATTTTCTATTTTGAATTATTTTATTAATTTAATTTTTCTTTTTAATTTTACGTTTCAATTCAAAGTTTGATGATATTTAAGGTTAGGCCCTCAATGTTTTGATTTTAAATTTTAATTTTTAGCCCTTTATAAATAAAAAATGACATCATTCTGGAAAAAAAAAATAGTCAATGAGTGTTGACCTAGGTTTGACTAGGTTTGTCACGGGTTGACCAAGTCAAGCGTTAACCTATGTTTTTTATTGTTTCACACCGGGTCAATTCTCCCCAAATTTTTTTTGAAACCCAACCCATCCTAAGTCCCAGGTCACATGTCAACCCACCATTTATTTTTCTATTGCGTTATCTTGTTCGCATGATCCCACTTGCAAGTTTTGACAACCTCACCTAGATGTGCTGGTTCTTTGTTTTTAAACTTTTTTTTGTTGACTTATTTTTTTTTTACCATTTTATCCTTATATGTTTGGATTTTTTGGGATTGTCAATCATTTTTTTTTATTTTCTTTTCATAATGTCAAGTCGTGGAATTTTTTTCTCTTCTTTAAAATACATTGACAACACTTCAGCACACTTTTTTACATTACAAAAAATTCAGCCCGGCCCGCAACATAGCGCAAGCCACACCTATCTAGTTCCTAAATAAGTGATATATTTATTAAAAAAAATACTTTTTTTTTAACTAGGAAGATCGATAATTAATTATATAAAAAACAAAATTGTCAATTTAAAATTTAGATTCTAAACTAGGAAAATTTCATAATTCACAAATACATCAATAAATTTAAAGGAAAAAAAAGCTGACAGGATGATTTTACTTGACCACCTTATATAAACATAACATTTAAATAGAAAAAAAAATGCAACTCATTCTCATTTCTTGAATTTGAATGTGGATGATATTCAATGAACTTATCAAAAACCCATTCTCCATGTTTAAGTTTAATGATGAATGACATTTGTGAAGTTGTAACATCTAAATTATGTTTGATGTTAATGTAGAACAATGCCCTCCTTTTGATCCAAAAAATAATGCAAGATAAATAAAAATAAGATAAAATCGAAACAAGACTTTATAATTTGGTTTAGATAATCTAGCGAATTCAATGCCAAAATATAGTTTTTGTTATCTATTTTTCTTTTCTGCTACATTCAAGCAGCCATTGTGAAACTCGGTTAACAAATTGACTGAAAGAAATACTTGGATTATTAGGTTATTGGATGAACTAGGTTAATTGTTTTTATTAAAATAATATTATTTTGTTCATTCTTTTTTTCTTCTATATTCACCGATCTGAATTTGAATCAATTCTGTCTGAATTAAATGAATAGTTAAAAACTCAATTAAGTCAACTGAGTTTTATCATGTTAATATCTAATTTAATTTAACAAAAAACCCAACCCAAATCATGCTATGAATCTCAGGTTTTTCATATTGACTTGTTAGGTGGGCTCGAGTTCAACAGCAATACAAGCAACTATCCACAAACAATGCAGTTCACCAAACAAAATGAATAATAGAAAATAGCAATCCACTAGTTATTTGACTCGTATTTTGCTGCAGGTTTGATAATTTTTTTCATAAAAAAAAAATACGCAAGCTTCTCGTTTTAAAAAAAAATTATAATTATTAATCAAAAGGCTTATACATGCATTTAAGTAAATACATCCAGAATCATTTGTGTCAATAAATACAAAAAACAAAGTGTTAACGTGTCTATTCAACTCACCTCACTATAGGTTGAATTTTTTTTTGTAACACAAAAAATTTATTATATTGGTGTTATTGACGTGTTTTTTGACATTGAGTAAAAAATATAATCATGAATTAAAAAGTTAATACTTACATATAATAAAATATAGTAAAGATCATATGTCTTAATAAAAATATGTAAGATCTCAAGCTTATTTTTAACATAGCTGAAGAATGAAATAATGTTGCAATTGTTACCGTGAAACATCATTTCCTTAGTTTTTATATAATAATTTTTCAAAAAACAATTTAAAGAAAAAAAACAAATTACAAAAGAATAAAGATAAGAAAAAAAAAGAATAGTAAAAATAGGTCAAATCTAGAGTAATAAATATTCAAAGTGTAACAAATAAAAATAAAATACCTTTTTTCAAAAAAAAAGTGTAAAGAAAAAAAAGGGGAAACTAAAAAAATATTACAAAAAATTAAAGATAAGAAAAAAAAATGGTGATAAATAAGCCAACTGTAAAATGATAAAAATGACAAAATTTACAATTATATCATTTCTATAGGAAAACTCCATTTCCAAAAAAATAAAGATAAGAAAAAAATAGTGATAAAAGTTAAAATGATAAAAATATCAAGTATAAAGAGAAAAAAATATAAGAAAAATATGTTTTCTAAAACTAAAAAAGAAAATTATAATTTTGCCACAACTACAATACCGCTACAATTGACAAAATTTACAATTATACAATTTCTACATAAAAACACATTTTCCTTTTAGTATATGTATAATTTTCAAATTCTATTTTTATTTTATAGTTTTTTTAACAAATGAACTTCGGCCTTAGCTATTCACTAGCTTCCGTACCCATGCTTTGTCGCGAGGCTGTATAACTTTTTGAAAAAAAAATAATCTTTAGGTACTGAAAATGAGTAAAACAAGATATAAAAAATTATTTCTGAAAAATATATAAAAACCCTAATTAAAGCAAAGTCAACATGAGATATCTCGTCAAACTCGCAATCTAAATTATGTGACTAAAATAACCTAATTAAAAATAAAAGGAATTATAAAGATTTTAAAAAAAATACTATGAACCGAGTCATTCAACTTGAAGCACCTAATTTAGAAAAATCACAAAGTTCAATTTAAAAAAAAATTAAAAATTAAATGATAAAATTTATAAAAAAAATTATAATATTATTTATAATAGTAGTAGCAGCAACAACAATAGTGTTACTACAACAATAATATTACTAGTACTATTGTTGTTGCTGCTACTATGACGACTACTACTATTATTATTACCACCACCACCACCATTAATATTATTATTATTATTATTATTACAATTGTTATGGTTACTACTATTATTATTTATTGTTGTTGTTGTTGTTGAAAAAATTAAAAACTATAAAAAATTTGACAAAAAAGTAAAGAAAAACAATAAGAAATCAAAAGAAAATGGATCAAATTGAAATCACTATTATCATTGAATAAACAAAAATCATAAACTTGATTTGAATGATCAAATTGCAAGCCATAAAAAATTTGATAAAAGAGTAAAGAGAAAAAAATTAAGAAATTAAAAGTAAATGGACTGAATTGAAATAAATTATATGTACAAATTAAGAACCAAGGGTTAAATTAAAACAAACAAAACTTCAATAAAAGGAAAAATAACTAAAAAACAACAATAAAAATTCAAAGGTCTGAATATGAAATAATAATAAAAAAGGACCATAGTGTATTTACTGGGTATGAGAGAGAAATGAATTAAGGAAAAAAAAAGGTCACTAGCGATACACCAACCAGATTTGGAGTAGACGCGCCACCTATAATGAACGAAGAGACAACGAGGAATAATTTGAGATGACAAATGACTATTTTGGACAACCGAAAACCACCGCACGCGTCGACTCCAACACGCTGGTATGTGCTGTGCACTTGCCAATAATTTGTTTATTGAAAAATGATTTTTTTAATGGTAAACTACATAACTATTCTCAACGAATGTTCAATTAACAAAAAAAAAAAAAACAAGGTTAAAATATCAAAATACTCCTGGCAACAGTGAATTAAATATCTTATATACAAGGGTACATCTATAATTCCATTTGTATATAAAAAGAAAAATACCTAAACAGCACCACTTAATTGTTTTGCTCATGACATTTATTTTTTTGATAGGAAGAACAAAATGATCACAATACTGTAGTGATGAATAGAAAAATATCAAGAGAGATACAGTAAATCTGCCATACTTTTTAATAGAAAGAATGGATGGACGGTTTTATACTTAGTGCTTAGTTTATGAGTTAATTATCTCCTTTTCCGTTGGTTTTAGGCTTATTTTTAATACTAGAAGAAATCGTCTCAAAAAATAACAAGACCGGTTTTCCAGGCATGAGATGACTCTCATTTCCTTGGATGGGTTGGGCCGGTGGGCTCATCCGAAGGCTAGCTCTTGGGTTGCATCAGTCAATCTATCACCCGAACCAACCCATCTAAGCCACCCCTGCATCACCGCTCATAAATTCTTCTCGGACCATCCCCTTAAATATTTATTGTTTTTATTAAACTAAATAGCACTATATTGATTATTAAATAATAAATGTTAATGTTACATAAATTTTAAAGAGTTGGCTTGATGGTTAAGAAGATAAGCTCTTTTTTTCTTTACTTTTTAGGTTCAAATTTTTAAAATAATATTTTAAAAAATCTATTAAATTCATCTGAATACACGAAATTTGTGTTTTTAAGATTTGTTTTGGCTTATAAACTCAGAAAGGTCGCAAATACTAGTTTTCAAGAAACTATTTTAATTGATAAAAGAAGTGAAAAACCTCAAATGATACCCAACATAGATTTTACCCGTTGATCCTCAACTCCATTTCAAATCGAGGATTTTACCCGTTGGATCGATTTTCATGTCCATTAATTCCTAGAAAGGCTCGATTTTATTGGATAAAAGCATGGACATTTAATGGAAATAGCAATAGACATTGAAAGAAGGATTCGTTAAGAATGTCTGAAACGTAAGGGACCTAATTGAAAAAATAAAAAAACAACATTATAAAATGAACCTCAAGAAATATTACATTGTTTCTCAACTTTCTAATTTGTTTTTTTTATTTTAGAAGAATTTAAATAATTTTAATTTGTTGATATTAAAAATAATTATTTAAAAATAAAAAAAACATTAAAAAAAACACATGAATTTGAATGGACACGTAAAGTCGCAGAACAAAAGACTGCTCGCATTGCGGCTGCCAACATTGAGTGATTTGGATGGACACGTAAAGTCTCTAGACGATCTTTTTGTATGCAAATCCTTGAATTTTGAAATGGTCATAACGCATACTTTAGAATTTAGAAATAGTTGTTTAATTTGGAGCTGAGTCGTCCATGTCTAACAGACTAGAGATAGATAGGCAGGTGCATGGAAATCAAATATCAGCCTTGAAAAGCTCTCTTTACCTCACCTTCACGGAAATTGTTTTGATGGAAATGATCATGACCTTCATGGAAATTGATCGAAGGTATTGGTGTGTTGAGAGTACAAATTAATGGGGTTGAACTAGTTTGACTTTGTCCTCCATTTAGAAGAGAATTTTTTTTAAAGGATTTCCTGTTTATTATCGATGAGAAGTGATTTCACATGCTAAATCTTACTTGTTTAGTAATAAACGGTCTCTCCACTTGGATGTTGGGCAGCATACAACATGTATTTTTCAGTGTTACGAAACCTGGTCCGACCCGACAGGTTGATTCGGGCGACCTAAAATCTTGGCTGGGTTTTAAATGGAAAAATTTCAGGCTTGCAATTAGTCTGGTTAAACCCGGGTGACCCACTAGGTCAACCCGTAACTCAAGTGACTCAGCATACCTCGGGTGAGATCCGAATTCTTTTTATATATATATTTTTAATAAACCTAAAAAATATGAAATTAATTTATGAATACTTAACCTTATATTTTTTTTATAGCATACATCCACATGAATTGTTTCTTAACTTTTCGATGTGGGAATTATATATAGCCTACAGGCCTGATGGTAGAGTTTGCGTTTTAAAGTGTTTTTTGCTCGGAAATGTATTAAAATAATATTTTAAATTTTTTTTTTGATATCAGCACATTAAAACTATCCAAAAATACTAAAAAAATAATTTTAAGCAAAGAAAAAATTCAAATTTTGGGAAAACAATGTTTTAGCTTTATTGCCAAATGCCCCCACATCCACAATGATTATTTCTTAATTTTTTAATGTGGGATAATTATATTACACTTCATATTTTATTTTTATATTTTACATTCACATGGATGGTTTTTTAATTTTTCGATATGGGATAACAACATTACATTTCATGCCTCGCATTTTCTTTTTTATAGACTACATTCACATGTATTATTTCAAAACTTTTTCAAGTAAGATATCAAAATCTCAAACATTTTTTTTTTATTTTTCCGGGTTGACCTAAGCTAACCCAAGACCTGACCCCTTGGCTGAGTCAACAACTATGGTAATTTTAGGTGGTCAAAATCATTGTTTTAAAACCCGATTAGAGGTCAACTCGAGATAAAGTTTCATGGGTTGGGAAGGTTACCTCGGGTTAAAAAAAATTCAAAATGACCTGTTTTGACCAATATTGGGTCGACTGGATCACTAGGTTTTGACTAGATTAAATCCGGGTTCGACTGAATTACTGGATCAACTCAAGTTTTTGACCAGATCAACCAAGTTTTTTTTTCTTCAACATGGATTGGCTAGGTTCTGGGTTGTACCGAGCCATCCAAGATTTAAAACAGTGATCGTATGCCTGGCTTCTTGATCTAGAACGTCCATTTTTTCAAACATTATGTATTCTTATAGATTTATAGTAATTACATAAAATTATCTTTAGCAATATTATATATTTAGATACTAATTTTCTAGAGAGAAAAAATGCGATTTCGTGTATTGTAAAAGAAACTTGGTGAAGAAGATTTAGTCCCTTTCATGATAAATATCAAGTTGCAATGCAATCCAAATTTGCGGGTTAATATAATTTGTGAATGAATGTGATTTATTATATTTGAAAATATAATATAACCCTTTTAAGATAACATAAAATTATTATTAGATAGATAGATAGATGCTGAAATAGTAGAAAAGCATTGAAATTAAATAACCTAAACTAATTAAAGTCACAAAGAAGAAAATTTGCATTTGATAATTTTTTGACAAATATCTACTGATGCATTAAAAGTCACAGACGGGATTTTGGGAAACACATGGGAAGCCCATCTTTATTTTATTTATTTATTATTTTTTTTTACTAACATGAGTGTTCGGGTCAGTTTATACGCACCTCGACTAATTTCACAGGCCCTGAAGTTAACAATCATATAAGTCTTGAAATTACAGGGAAAACAAATCTTTCAATTTTAAATTCTTACCACTAGATTACCTACTAAATAAAATTATTATTGGAAACCATGTTAAAAGTTCATGTTATTGATAATAAATATTCCAGTGGGTAATAAGCCATCGTTGTTTGCTGATTCTGCAGGGCAAACAACGATGGTTTAATACCCACTGGAATATTTATACTTATCAAGAACATGATCATCACCATGTGCTTCCCATGTGTTTCCCAAAATCCAGTCTGTGACTTTTAATGCATCAGTTGATATTTGTCAAAAAATTATCAAATGCAAATTTTCTTCTTTGTGACTTTAATTAGTTTAGGTTATTTAGTTTCAATGCTTTTCTACTATTTCAGCATCTATCTATCTATCTATGGAAAAAAAGATCTTAGTTTTTTTTTAAAAAATATATTTTCCAGAGTTGATCTTAACGGGGTTTGAACTGAATTTGATCGTACTGAATCATTAAGATTTTACTAGATTAATGATTTCTTAAGTTTAATAAACATGAACCTATATTCTTGATCACTTTCTTCGGTTATTTATTTTTTTAAATAGTGGATCTTTCTCGTGGAATTTGGGGCATGGCTCTTTTATTTACATATGGAAGCAAATAAATATATAAAAAAATATTTCTTTAACTCACCTTCATGGAAATATGTTTTCTGAAGAACTCGCCTAGTTCATGGGAATTAAACAAAGGGATCAGTGGGTGGAGTGTTAACTAATTATGGAGTTGATTTAGTTCTGACTGTTTTGGTCCTCAGTGCGTTGTTGTTGCTGATTTTTTTTTATTTAATAATATCATTAAACTCAGTCAAAAACTTAGCAAGTCATTGTGATAACATCGACCCAACTGAGTTTCAAAGCAAACTTTGTGAAAGCTGATTTAGTATTTGCCCATTGGCAGGAAAACCAACAAATCAGTCAACCCTATAAAAACCAGATTTGTTTTTTTTTTCTTGTATATAAAAAAAATTATTTCATAAACAATATTGATTAAAATAATTTTTATAACAAAAAATATTGAAAGAATAATATTTTTGAGTAATCAAATTAAAATGGGTAAACCCACTC
>Ga0307517_10004263_pt1 | contig 22040 bp, 14 predicted proteins | sample 23_EM_MG_FD_194515 | JGI IMG/M metagenome (GOLD analysis project Ga0307517, IMG submission 194515) | Populus trichocarpa ectomycorrhiza microbial communities from riparian zone in the Pacific Northwest, United States - 23_EM | ecosystem: Host-associated > Plants > Roots > Unclassified | place... | reverse complement strand
TTAACCAAACACATTAAACTACTTTTTGTCCAACCTCAATTTCAACCACAGTTTTAACCAAACATATATTTTTCCAAACCAACCTCAACTAAAAGTACTTTTCATAAAACAATTTTTTTAAAACCACAACCACAACAGCAACCGCAATACCAAACACAATCAAAATCAAAATATAGAAAAAAGAAAAACATATTTAGTAAAACAAATAAATATGAAAATATAAAATAAATATTTTCATGATGATTTTGAAGTCTGAAAAGAGATGACAAACAAAAACCATTCTCCTATTTTCGTTTTTTATATCTTGAATTAATTAGTAAAGAATTTAATACTTCAACCTAATAAATTACAGACACTTTATTTACATGCTCGTAACTCAAGTCTCTCTATATATTGTGGGCAGTTTATTTTGCTTCGTAGAGAAATTAAGAAACAAGAAGATAGCCTTCAGGATGGAGTTTGATAGAGTTCAAACCATCGCTTCTTTGTCATTTGACAAGGAGGCGATTCCTGAGGAGTTCATTATGCCAGAGAAAGAGCAGCCAGCAATAACCACATTTCGTGGTCTAGCCCCTGAGATTCCAGCCATTGATCTCAGTGACCCTGATCAAGAGAAATTAGTGGGTTTGATTGCGGATGCTAGCAAGGAATGGGGGATATTCCAGGTTATCAACCATGGAATTCCAAGTGATCTTATTGCCGAACTACAGGGTGCTGGTAAGAAATTCTTCGAACTCCCTCAGGAAGAGAAAGAGGTGTGTGCTAGGCCTCGTGATTCAGAAAGCATTGAAGGCTATGGTTCCAAATTGCTGAATGATCCCCAAGAAAAAAAAACTTGGGTTGATCATCTCTTTCATAGGATATGGCCTCCTCCTTCCATCAATTACCAGTTCTGGCCCGAAAACCCTCCTTCTTACAGGTCTGTTTTCTACCATTTAATTAAATTGGGTAAAAAAAAATTAAAAAATGTGCTGCATAAGACACAATTACTCCCACGTAAGGACTAAATCCATGTTCTTGCGAAGGGGGACAGATAATTTCAGTAGACAGCGCACATGAAAACAACCAAAAACTTTTGTAGGAACCTAATTAGTTAGAAATTAACATATTTTGTTTCGACTTTGAGGGGTCATTTGGGGCTACCCATGGTTTCCACAGTCGTAGATGCCTCACTTTCCACTTTGGGGGGTACCGTTTCTTTTGATAACACAAGGAATCCTCAGCTGCTTGAAACTGTTTGCATCAAGATACAGTAAGCGTTTTGTAGATTATTAAATGGAGTCTCAAAACCCTAAACTTGACACCATAAAGGATTTAGGAATACTAGGGTAGTAAGGACCGAACTGTAATTCTAGACATGACCATGCTTCCTAGTTAATTAACATTAACATAAAAAAAAATAAACAAAAAAATAAATAAACGAGGAGATCACATAATACTATTTACTTATTTTTTTTCTTTTTTTTTTTTAATTTTAATTTTATCTTTTAATATTAGGTTTAGATTTATTGATGATTGAGGATTGAGTTTTATTTTTTTTAATTTATCTTTTACAAAGTTATTTTAGTTTAATGATTTAAATTGCGAGTTTGATAAATTAAATTGATTAATAAAAACTTTACTTTAATTTTTTTTTTATTTTAATCCACAGCGTAATGTGCACCACTAATTTAGTTTATAACCACTGATTTAGTTCATTGTAATTCTCACCACACTTGTACCGATAATTGTGAGGCTAGATTTGAAAAGAGTCTAGATCATGAGTCAATTTTTTTTAATAAAGAATTGTTTTTTTTTTTTTAATCCTTGTGTTGATATGATTATATTTATATTGAGTTTTTGGTAAGGTAAACTAGATCATTAAAATCTCAGTTAGATTATTCAAGTTTAATTAGGTAAATATTTTATTTAATTTAATTAAAAACTTAACTCAAATAAGATTAGAGTTTTGAAATTTTTAGGTTAACTAACTTAGCTAAGTTTAAGAAATACGCTCCTAAAAATATATATAATTTATTTTTATTTTTATTTTTATTTTTATTATTATCAATTTCTTAACCATTAGAAACGAGAATTAGGTGGTTGTCATGTCTCAAACTTTTTCAAAATATCATTTAACTTACAAAAACCCCTACACGAAAACTACACATTTTGACCCTTCCACTTTACAAATTCTAGATTCGTCTCTTTTCAAACCTAAGATTTGTTCTTTTTCAAAATGCTTTTCATTTCAAAACATATCAAAATAATATTTTTTTAAAAATTATTTTTGACATCAACACATTAAAATAATCTGAAAACATCGAAAAAATATTAATTTAAAACAAAAATAAAATAAAATAAAATTTAAATGTTTTCAAAAACGTTTCTGAAATGCAATGTGAAACACTACCTTACTAAATGATAATATTTTTCTATGAGCAGAGAAGTTAACAAGGAGTATGCTAAGTATATGAGAGATGTGGTAGATAAGCTATTCACAACCCTCTCTTTAGGGTTAGGGCTTGAAGGGCATGTGTTGAAAGAAGCTGCTGGAGGTGAACAAATTGAATACATGCTCAAAATAAATTACTATCCACCATGCCCACGTCCAGACCTAACACTTGGGGTAGAGGCTCATACTGATCTATCTGCCATCACCATTCTTGTGCCTAATGAGGTCCCCGGATTGCAAATCTTCAAGGATGACCATTGGATTGAAGCTAAGTATATTCCTGATGCCTTGATCATTCACATTGGTGATCAAATTGAGGTATTTTCTTAGCCCTTTATTTGATTTTTCACTCAATTTTTCTTTTAGTTCTTTTATTGCATTCTCTATTCTTGTTTGTTCTCATGGAACTACTAGCTATCTTTTTTGTTTTTCTTTCTTTTCCATTTCTAACAACAAATCAAATCAATTTCAATCTTGGAAATATATGCGATAATGTTAAGTTTTTCTTTTTCTTTTTCTTTAATTAGTTAATTACAAAGAAGAGATTTGAATTCTTTTTTTTAAAGGACATATATAAATGCTAACTGGGCTATAAATTTATCAGCAATATCAAATCATCACCTCACCAATTAATCAATTATCTATCTAACACCTAATTTAATTGGGGGGGGGGGGGGAATTAACAGATTGAAAGTGTTGAAAACAACTTGGTATGACTATGCATTCCTTCCAAGAAACGGATGCTTTAACAGCAAGTTATTACTTAGAACCAGTTGGCATTTAGTGGAGGAGGAGTTAATGAGCCTTTATGAGGAGTCCATCCTTCATTCATGGCAAAAGAAGGGTGTGGGCACAAAGCATTTAGAAAAAATAATGATTGCATTGTTTTACACCAGGCATGGGCACTATCATTTAAAGGCTATCTGTATAATTATTTCTCTTGACTTATTGTGTTAATGGTTACTAAAATTTGTCAACTACATATACACTTGGCAATTGGAATGCAGATCCTTAGCAATGGTAAGTACAAGGCTGTTTTGCATCGAACCACGGTGGCTAAAGATAGGGCAAGAATGTCATGGCCAGTTTTCTTGGAGCCACCAGGCGAGCTTGTGGTTGGTCCTCTTCCTCAATTCATCAACAAAGACAATCCTCCAAAGTTCAAGACCAAAAAATTCAAGGATTACATGTACTGTAAACTCAATAAGCTTCCCCAGTAGTGAGGACTTGGGAGATGTCACTGCCCATAAGCCTTCCATGAATAACTTTGTATTACTTTATGAGGTCTTGCCTTAGAGATGCCACTGGATTTAGCACTCAGAATAATGGTGTGCTCTCTGTGATGATAATATTATGGACCTGCTATATTTAATTTTATGGCCAAAACCCTGTTGGGAATCTTAATTTTCTTCTTGTTTTCTCGAGTGCAAATTTACTATTTTATTTTTTTATGAATAGAAAGGTAATATAGTTAGGTGATACCGATTCAATTTGGCTCACAAAAATTAAGTTTATTCTTGTAGTTCTGGGAAAGATAGATTGCATATATATGATACATCCACTACAACATCCACTACACATTGTGGACAGGGGATCATGCTGTATGAACGTGAACGTGAGGATCAGGTTGCATGAATGAGAACGTGGGATGTGCTGAAGGAATGTGAACGTGGGACGTGCTGCAGGAAGTGGGCAGTTAGCAATGCTTTAATTCTTTCTTATTGTTTCATTAATTCTATTGTTAATTTAGTTATGCAATGTAAGGCTATAAATGCCAACGTTAATTTTAATAGAAGGTATGAATTATATCCTAATCCCCTGATTCTTCTCTGTTATTCTTCCTCCACAAATTCTTTGTATCAGTGGTATCAGAGCCTAGTTATTCTTGGTTACAACCATGGATACTCGCGACAAATCAAATGCAGAATTTCGCAATGAAGTCAATGAAATCCTAGTTAGACACGAAACAAGCTTTGATCAGGTTAATGCTACCTTACAAGTAGTTTTGACAGAACTTCAATCTCTTCACACCACCCGTCCCCAAAACACCAATTCTCCTGAAATCAACCCATTTTCTAATAAAGAGTCTTCACACCAACAAAACCCTCATCGCCATCCTATAAATAGCCATCAACACCACAGTCTCAAGTTATCATTTCCAAAATTTAATGGAGATGATCCAACAGCGTGGATCTATAAAGCAGAACTATATTTTGAGTTTCAAAATATTATGCCAAACCAGCAGGTTCAGTTGGCCTCTTTCCATTTAGAGGGTATTGCATTACAGTGGCATAGGTGGTTAATTAAGTTTCGCGGACCATTAACATGGGATGAGTTTACCAAAGCTATACAGCAAAGATTCAGCCCAACCGACTATGAGGATCCGTCAGAAGCCTTAACTCGCCTTAAACAAAACACTACAGTAGCAGCTTACCAGGAGGCTTTTGAGAGACTTTTATCCCAGGTGGATGGTCTACCAGAAAAGTTTTTGATCGGTTGTTTTATTGCAGGACTTCGCGGTGAGATTCGTTTGGATGTTAAAATCAAACAGCCCCATTCCTTGGCAGATGTTATAGGTGTGGCACGTTTAATAGAGGAGAGGAATCAGCTGCAAAAGAGAGCCCCTCTTCCTATACGATCTGTACCACCTCCAATACCAGCTTCAGTGTTAGCAAAACCGTCAGCCAACCCCACGGCTGGAGTATTGGGGCCGGCACAGGGTCCTCGGTTACCTGTCAGTTCTAATACATCTTTTCACAGAATCACTAATCAGGAAGCACGCGAACGAAGAGAGAAAGGTTTATGCTACTATTGTGACGAAAGGTTTGTTCCAGGACATCGTTGCCAGCGGCCACAGTTGTTTATGATTTGGGATTCTCCTATCACGGGCAGTGAGGACAGTGTGCTTGATTTGCTTGAACCAGTAGAGGAAGATGTCATCCCTGAGATTTCTTTCCACGCCATGACAGGAACTGAGCATCCACAAACTATGCATGTCATAGGTCAACTGAAAAACAAGAAGGTAATATTGCTCATAGACGGTGGTAGCACTCATAATTTTATTGATGAAGCTATTGTCTCTAAGTTGGCGTTACCAGTTAACCGAGAAAAGAAGTTTCAAGTTATGGTGGCTAATAGGGAGAAGATCGATTGTGTGGGACAATGTCGGGCACTCACCATCCACATAGAGGGATATCCAGTCATCGCCGATTTCTACATTCCACCTGTTGCAGCATGTCAGTTAGTATTGGGGGTGCAATTGTTGCAAACTCTTGGTCCTGTGGAAATGGATGATAAACAGCTGACCATGTCATTCAAAGAAGGGAATACTTCACATATTTTTCATGGAATTAAGCCAACAAGCCTCACGGCTTTATCTGATAAAGAACTCTATGGCTTGCATGGTGTGGGGTTGTTCTTCCAAATCCTATCAGTTGGAAGCAGTAACCATTTTTCATCTTACCCGTCTGAAATTAGCTCACTGTTGGAGCAATATTCTTCTCTTTTTGCAGCCTCTACTGGTTTACCACCTCAACAAGAACATGACCATCACATTCCCCTGCAGCCACAAACCAGGCCAATAAGTGTGAGACCTTACCGATATCCCTACTATCAGAAAAATGAGATTGAAAAAATGGTGCAGGAGTTATTACAATCGGGTCTGATAAGGCCAAGCCGCAGTCCTTTCTCTTCACCAGTATTGTTAGTAAAGAAGCCGGATGGAGCTTGGAGATTGTGTATCGATTACCGCGCTCTGAATGATATCACAATCAAAGATAAGTATCATATTCCTGCGATTGATGAATTATTAGATGAGCTCCATGGAACAAAAATTTACTCCAAATTGGATTTACGGTCGGGTTACCACCAAATTAGAGTACGAGAAGAAGACATTCCTAAAACAGCTTTTCGTACTCATGAAGGTCATTACGAGTTTGTAGTGATGCCATTTGGCCTCACGAATGCACCATCAACATTTCAAAGTCTCATGAATGAACTCTTTCATCCTCATCTTCGAAAGTTTATCTTGGTGTTTTTTTGATGATATCCTTGTGTATTCAAAATCATGGGAAGATCACCTTGTACATTTGCAAATTGTACTACAAATCTTGTCCACTAATTCTTTATTTGCAAAGGCAAAAAAATGTCGTTTCGGTGTTTTACAGGTGGATTACTTGGGACATCAAATCTCTAAACAAGGTGTATCGGTGGATCCCATAAAAATACAAGCTGTGTTGGATTGGCCGAACCCTACAACAGTAAAAGGTATGTGTGGCTTCCTTGATTTAGCTGGATATTATCGAAAGTTTATCCGTCATTTTGGCAGTATAGCAGCACCTTTGACACAACTTTTAGCCAAAGATAGTTTTCATTGGTCAGAGGCTGCAGAGCAAGCCTTCATAAAACTCAAGGAAGCATTGACTACACCTCCAGTTTTATATCTTCCAGACTTCTCCCAACAATTTGTTGTGGAATGTGACGCAAATGGTATTGATTTTGGAGCAATTCTTTCCCAAAATAGTCATCTAGTGGCATATTTCAGTGAAGCACTGAAGGGGTCAGCTTTAGCATTGTCCATCTATGAAAATGAGATGTTAGCCATTATCAAGGTTGTCCAGAAGTGGCGCCCTTACTTGCTGGGGAGATCATTTATTGTTCGCACAGACCAGAAAAGCCTTAAGTATCTGTTGGAGCAACGCATTACTACTCCTGCACAGACACGATGGTTGCCCAAGTTACTGGGGTATGACTACCAGATTGAGTATAAACGAGGATTGGAAAACCAAGGTGCAGACTCTTTATCCCGTGTAGTTGAATTTTAGTTCATGTCTCTTTCGTTGCCATCAGCAGATTGGTGGTCTTTGCTTCAAAAAGAAATACAACAGGATTCTTTTTATGGTGATCTGCTAACGAAGGGTTCTGCTCCACTGCTTCAGCGGGATGGGGTATGGTTTAAGAATAACAAAGTTTTCTTAAATCTCTCTACATAGTTCATTCCTAAAATTTTAGACTATGGTCACTCTTCACCAGTAGGTGGCCATTTTGGTTATCATAAAACTCTCGCTCGCATCAAACAGAACTTCATTTGGTCTAGAATGCGTGGGATGGTTAAGGAGTTCTTGAAGGAGTGTGATGTCTGCCAACGGTTCAAGAGTGACTGCATGAAACCTGCCGGCTTACTGCAATCTCTGCCAATTCCTACAACAATATGGACTGATGTCTCCATGGATTTTATCGAAGGTCTGCCACCTTCCAATGGTTATACTGTCATTATGGTCATTGTCGACTGTTTGACAAAATATGCTTATTTTGCTGCATTAAAACATCCATTTACTGCTGCAACTGTGGCTAAGGTTTTTATTGCCAATGTGGTTCGTCTGCATGGGATTCCAACGTCCGTCATTACTGACCGAGACAGGGTATTTCTTAGTTCTTTTTGGCAGGCACTATTCCAGCTACAGAGTACCCAGTTATGCATGAGTTCTAGTTATTACCCCCAGTCTGATGGCCAAACTGAAGTAATGAATCGCACCTTAGAGCAGTATTTGCGTTGTTTTGCTGGTGACCAACCCAGAAAATGGGTTGAATGGCTTCCATTGGCAGAATTCAGTTACAATACTTCTCTTCACTTCTCCACCAAAACAACCCCCTTTGAAGCTGTTTATGGAACCCCTCCTCCAACTTTGCTAACATATGTTCCAGGAATTTCACGCATCCAGGTCGTGGATGAAAGTTTGCGTGATCGTGATGCAATTTTAAGGGAATTACGACATAATCTCTCACTGGCCTAAAACCATATGAAATGTCAAGCGGATCAGCACCTGCGTGACATTTCTTTTGAGGTGGGAGATCATATGTATTTGAAGTTGCAGCCTTATAGACAGTCTTCGGTGGCCTTTCGAGCTTCTATGAAACTTTCTCCACATTTCTTTGGTCCTTATCAAATTGTGGGGAAGGTTGGTCTGGTTGCTTAAAGATTATTGTTGCCACCAGGTTCATTAATTCATGATGTGTTTCATGTTAGTCTGTTAAGGAAGCATCATGGGCAAGTTACACAACCATCAACCCATCTTCCCTTGGTGTCCGATACATCTACCATTCTTCCAGAACCTGAGGTTATCTTAGATCAACGTATAATTCATAAGGGACAGTATCAGCCTAAATCTAAAATTCTGGTTAGTGGAAGGGGGCTCCTGTCGAGGATGCAACGTGGGAGAATGAATGGCATTTTACTAAGACTTATCCTTCTTCCATCCTTGTGGCCAAGGATTCTTAAGTGGGTGGGAATGATATATACACTACAACATCCACTACACATTGTGGACAAGGGATCATGCTGCATGCTGCATGAATGTGAACATGAGGATCAGGTTGCATGAATGAGAACGTGGGACGTGCTGAAGGAATGTGAACGTGGGACGTGCTGCAGGAAATGGGCAGTTAGCAATGTTTTAATTCTTTCTTATTGTTTTATTAATTCTATTATTAATTTAGTTATGCAATGTAAGGCTATAAATGCCAATGTTAATTTTAATAGAAGGTATGAATTATATCCTAATCCCCTGATTCTTCTCTGTTATTCTTCCCCCATAAATTCTTTGTATCATTATATGTCAAATTTTTTTAAATTTTTTTTGAAAAAGAACTAGTATTATTTTTTAATATTTGAACCTTGATGACACAAAAAAAAGCACACAATTCCTATAATTATAGAGTTTAATTATAAAGCAATGGTGTATAAATAACATTATCTCACTAATTATATAAAAAACATTATATTTTTCTTAAATTCACACATGTTAAGAGATATTGATGAGAACCTAGGGAAACCATATATAAATCAACAACAACCAAGATGGATAGCAGTAGAAATTCAAGCAGCTATAAATCGGCAACCAGAGGCGGTTTTCTTGAGGCAACTCGACAAGAAGAAAGAAGAAGTTTCCTACAAGGAAATGGAGAAAAAAAGTCTAGATTTAAGAGACTTTATATGTGGCAGAAACAACATTGAAGTCCACATCTCAACATGGCATAATTAGGTCTCTGAGTTGAGAAGTTCTGGGTTTTAACTTAAGTTGAGAGTTCTAATTTGTCACAGCTATCTTAGATTAGAATATGATTATATATTTATTAGTTATTTTCCAATATTGTGGTCAGTCCCAAGCAGACACTAAACCTTGGATGGAACCTAGTGTTTGTCTGTTAGAATGTGAAACAACCTATTTGCTGTGAAACAACTAAATATATGACTCATTTGTGATTACCTTTAATCCTTCCATGTTGGATTGAAATTTGAATTCATGACTAGCATCTGTTGTTTCTATTATGCAATAGAACTGTCAAAGCTTTTTTGCTAGAAAATTATGGGGACCCTTTTAAAATATATAACGATTGGACAGAAAGATAATAATAAATTTTAAATTCGACACACAAGTCATGAGGAAGTAATGCATATTTCTTTGTTTTATCAGAGCTAATGAAATGGGAAGTAGTAATATTTTGGTGGACTATCAATGTATTATAATTATATTTTATTTGGTGATTTTTAGCATTGTCTGATTAGGATTTCCTTCATTCTGAAAACTGATGTTATATATCATTGATGATGTAAGTCAAAAAGAGAAAGAAAAACAGCTTCAGAAAGTTCTAAAAGGTGCTTGATAATTTCTTATAATTACTTGAATGAATGTTCATACATCCTTGCTATTTATATAGACTTCTATCCTAGGCTAAGAAGAAGGATTTGTTAGGAATTCTGACCGGTGATGTTCTGTTAGTTACCCATTGGAGATGAAGCACAGTGACACAATATTTAACGTGGTTCGGCAAATCGCCTACATCCACGGGAGAAGTCAATATTATTAGAGATAGATAGAGAAAGGGTTACAACACACATGAAGGAGGAGGATCACTTCACTCAAACTCAACTCCCATTGCTCTCATACACTGCTGCACATGGCAGCAGGGCTGCTGCCCTTGGCAGCCATTCCACTTTCTCTCCTCTTCTCTCTTGTTCTTCTACTGCACTCTCTCTCATTTTGCTCTCCAAATGATGCCTCTATTTATAGGCTTCAATGGCAGCCCCTCTTGCTCTTTTGTCAACAATGGTGGCCACCTTTTGTTAATGGTTGGTGCAGCTTCTTTTGACATTAGCAGCTGCCACCAATAACCCACCATTATAACCTTTGACAATGGCAACCCTCTTCTAAAGTAGGCCTGCAGATACTGTTGCCCATTAATGGCAATATCCCAACAATCACACCTTTTGCTATTTATATGGGTAATTGTCCTCTTGCTTTTTCAGCACATGCTTGCATTCTGCAGCTCTTCCAAGCTTATCATTTTGAAAGCGTCTGTGGCCAAGTTTACAGGTACTTGCCAAACCTTTCAATCACCAGAGTCACCAAGCACCCCTTTGCTCACTTCAACCATATGATCTACCACACCACATCTGAAGAGTGTTAACGTTTGTCTCTGGAGCACCATAACATTACCCTTCGAGCGTATCAACCATGCTCGGTCCAGAATGATTTATCAAGCCTTACACCGAGGCTTACAACACCCTCTCAAACAGAAATTTCTATTCCCAAGTGCGACAGTCATTGAGTATTTCAATGTGATCACGAGCTCACTACTCTTTCAAAAATCTACTCATCCCGGAGTTGCGTCTGTCCTCTGTTCCACCCTAGGAATCACGCCTTACTTCTCTATGAGTCTCTCACTGTTAGTCCAAGAGTCCAGGTAGCTCTCCACCTTTAACCATAGGGGCAACCCATTAAAGGTTGATATCTATCTTCATACTCTAAGTATTATAATGTCATTACGGAGCTCACCACCTGAGTCAACTTGTTCCCGGAACCTGTGCATGCCCTCTGCTCCTATATAGCAGTCGCGTCTTAATGCTCCACAAGTCATCCACTTATTGTCCAAGGCAAATGTCTTCTAGCTCATTGATCTTTAGCATAGGGGTAATATCCATGAAAGTCAATCCTGTATTTATCTCCATACTCATCATAACCACTCTATTGACTATCCATACACTTGTCCACTCATATCTAGCCATCATATTGGCTCTGGGGCGTTATATAATTGGGCTCCTATCATGGCCCTCACACCTCCTGAGGTGTCTCCGCTTGTTGTCATGGTGCGATATGAACTTGGGCTAATTTCATGGCCCTCACACTTTCAGTCTGAGGTGTCTCCGCCCGTCATCATGGGGCGATTTATACTTGGGCTCATATCATGACCCTAACACTTTCCATCTGACGTGTATCCGCCCATCGTCATGCGGCGGTCTAAACCTGAGCTCATATTATGGCTCTCACACCTTCTGTCTGAGGTGTCTCCGCCCGTCATCATGGGTCAATTTATACTTGGGCTCATATCATGGCCCTCACACCTTCTTTCTGAGGTGTCTCTCCTCGTTGTTATGGGGCGGTCACATCCTCTTTCATCGGGGATTACTCCAGTGACTCTAAGATTCTCTACTAGGGGTGATCATTTTCGGTACGGTTCGGTTTTTATCAAAAAAAAGTAACCAAATCAAAAAAAATTTAAGAAAAAAACCAAAATCGGTTCAAACCGGTCGGTTTCGGTTCGGTTCGGTTTTTAGGACAAAAACCGATTCAAACTGGTTTGGCTCGGTTTGGCTTAGTTTGGCTCGGTTTTGGCTTAGTTTGGCTCGGTTTTGGCTCGGTTTTTTCTGGTTTGACTGGGTTTTTTCGGTTTGGCTCGGTTTTAGCTCAGTTGTTTTCTGGTTTGGCTCGGTTTTTTTTTAGGTTTTTTTTCAGTTTGGGTTCAGTTGAGTTCGGTTCGGTTTTAGACTTATAAAACCGAAACCGAACTGGACCAGTTGGTTTTTTTCAAAATTTTAATCGGTTTAATCAGTTTTTTTTCTTGGTTTTGTTTTTTTAGTTTTCTCGGTTTTTCGGTTTTTTTGCTCACCCCTATTCTCTACCACCATGTGGACTATGGGAGAGATCACTTCCACTGATCACATAGAAATAGAAAGTTGCAGTACACTCATCGCAATCTTCCATCTCATTTTCTATGTTTGGAGCTTATGCGCCTTTCATCATCGCACTTGACAGCTCTATCTACACTAACTCTCTTTAGTGTTTTCGCCTTTCAACATAGGCGGTCGCACCCCCTTAATTAGGTGCCTCTACAACAACTTATCTTTCCATCCTTGTATGCATTGGAAAGGTCCTCGCATGTTGTTTTCATCAAGAGCACACTGTTGTACAACTTTTCACACAGTCTCTACTCTGAGCTTCATCTGGAAACTCTTCTTCTACTTGCACCTGTCATCTCATTACAGTACCTCGTTGGATCTTACGGGTACTCCTGCACAATCTCTGTGTGCCCTCGTGCAATTTCTATTCTCTATATTTCTCTCTATTCTTTACTTTTATGTTTGACAGCAACTCATCCTGTCACAATACCTATCCAAGTCAAAATAGGGTGTCAATCTTTATCCCCTTGATGTATTTCTCTTCCATTATCAAGGTCTTCATCAAATCTCCCTTCGAGAAATCACAGTCACCGAATCTAACCTTTTTGGAGAAATCACCACTCCATTAGATCCTTGAACATACAGAACCCAACTGTTCTTTTGTGTCGTCATCTTGCTAGTCTTCAACAGTTTCATTACAAATTGTTACATATACGAAAATAGTACTGTGTGGATGATTCTTCAACTAAGCAAGTTCCCAGGAAAGATTGGAGGGGTCACACCGGTCCCGTTTAAAACCCAATCTTCTAGACAGAACTTCTTAGAACGTATCTATCCATTGTATTGTCTTTCTTTACAACCATTTGCTAGCTTTGTTGCGGCTTTTCTTTACAAGTGATCTGGGGTATCCTGGTTTTATACCTGATTTCTCAACATCTAGCGAGACTACCAATGCTTAGATTCGTCAAGATTGGTCTTCATCAATTTCCATTCTCCACCTCAAATCGTCCACATGATCGGGTGTCCAGAGTATCCCAATTTTGCCTTCCTTCAAGGCAACTAAAAAATCTCCCCACTTAGCAGTTCAGCACATGTAACTGGGCAAACATGTGCAATTTCTTATTTTTCATCTCCATCGACCACCATGATGACCTTCAGATGCCTCCTAATCGGGCAATCTCTTTTGTTAATTCACCACCACCACTTTCAGTCCAAATCTCAACAATCAGATCGTACTATTGCATCTGAAACAAACAAATTAGCTGGAAACGAGCCTGAAATCATCCAAATCGCATTTCAGACTGCTAAGATTTGATCAAAACAATTCTGGCCTGATGAACGGCCCAGATTCAATCTCAGATCCAGTTGCACGTAAGATCAGCCACACAGGATCCTATCCCTCGGCTCGTGGCTCGACTCCAACTTGGCTCGGCTCGGCTCGGCTCGCGGCTGATGACGTGGCAGATAGGTCTCACTGTGCTACCGTGTCAGCTGACATGGCATGCCAACTGGCATACTGACGCCATGAAGACGCATGGCACGCGTCGAAGCGCGTGGGTAGCCTCCTCATCAGCGCGTGTGAACGCGTGCGGCCATGTCCCACGTATCATTTTTGCGTCGTTTTCACCAGTATGCTTGTCTCTTCCTTCTTTTCACAGTGGTATGGACAAAACACCATTTTGACAACTTTCATTTTTTGGCAAAAATCAAACACTACTTTAAACCATAAGCTCTGATACCAATTGTTGGGAATTCCGACCGGTGATGTTCTGTTAGTTGCCCATTGGAGGCTAAGCACACTGACACATTATTTAACGTGGTTCGGCAAATCGCCTACATCCAGGGGAGAAATAAATATTATTAGAGATAGATAGAGAAAGGGTTACAACACACATGGAGGAGGAGGATCACTTCACTCAAACTCAACTCCCATTGCTCTCACACACTACTGCACTTGGCAGCAGGGCTGCTGCCCTTGGCAGCCACTCCACTTTCTCTCCTCCTCTCTCTTGTTCTTCTACTGCACTCTCTCTCATTTTGCTCTCCAAGTGATGCCTCTATTTATAGGCTTTAATGGCAGCCCCTCTTGCTCTTTTGTCAATAATGGTGGTCACCTTTTGTTAATGGTTGGTGCAGCTTCTTTTGACATTAGCAGCTGCAACTAACAACCCACCATTGTAGCCTTGACAATGGCAACCCTCTTCTAGAGTAGGGCTGTAGATGTTGTTGCCCATTAATGGCAACATCCCAAAGGATTCTGAGTGCTGATAATTAAATAAATAAGATAATCTAATCCTATGATAGTTAACACAAATCAGAACACGACTCGACTTAAGAACCTGAGCTTGGCTGGCGGAAAGGCTGGTTTTAGGGGTGTTTTTGCCGCATAGAATGCCTCTTATTTCTGAACTTCGGTTCTCCTATTCCTTGTAATATTCTTCCATCTGGAAAACTTCACCTTGTTGCTGACTTATAGTTGCTGCTTCCTTGCTTTTTCCTTCGCCTTCTAGCTCTATTTTAGGCCTTTTTTAGCAGCCTACCTTGATCGCACTTTTATGTGTGTTGTTTGTAAATGGCAGAGTTAAATTTGATACTGCATCTGTTTTTCTAATAAATTCTTGTGTGGCATGTTAGTGTAGCCTGGTTTGGAGTTTTTGTGCTTCAAAATACCTGAGTTCATTGCCATGCTAGCAGCCATATTCATCCACTTGTTGATGTTGCATCAACTCCGTTGTATATTTTTCAATTCAAACTAATGGACATACGGAGAAATAAATACAAAAAAAATATATATATATATATATCTGATTAAAGAAACTAAGATAAAAATATATATACAATAAATATGTTTTTAAAATAATTTTGAAATAAATTGATGTAGTTTTAAACAAAAATATAGGGTATTTAGATAATTATTTATATGCACTAAACTGAACAAAAAAAAAAAACACAATAAATTTTAATTCAACAAGGAAACCCAAATCCTAATTTAACTAATAAATGCTAATATTCCTAAATAACATAATTTAGAATAATTTTAAAGCATAAAAATTTACAAAATAAATAAATATTAATTTTCACTGTTGCCCTCATCCCCATCATCTATCTTCTTTCTCCATTTTTCTTTTAAACTGTGATCATCCATTTTAACCTCTCTTTTTTTCCTCTCTTTTCATGGAATATATATCAGAGGGAAGTGTGGGTGGCTCTGATGATGATCAAGAGATTCATGACATACGAGGATGACAATGAATTCCTTGACACTCAAGACTTTCTTTCATCAAATTCACTTAGAAGTGCTGAATCTGAATTCTGTAAAATACGATATGATTCTGATTACGATGATGTTAAAGGGCCTCCTGATATTGAAGATGGCATGGATTCCTGCATTAAATCTGTTGGATGTAACTATCCTTGAAACTGCCTGACACGGTCGAAAAAGAGGAGGGGGTAGTCTTTGGTTGATGATTAAAGATAATATCGGGAAAGACCTCACTAGAGTTCATCTTCCAGTTTATTTCAATGAGCCCATCTCTTCTTTACAGAAATGTTTTGAGGATTTGAAATACTCGTGCCGAATTCTGGAAGAAACTAAGGAGATTTTGCAGTTATACGTAGCTGCAGTACTATATATCAATCAAAATGTTGTTGCTGCAAGGTCTCTGTGCTTGACTGTGGAAGTGTGGTCCTAAAGCCTAATGGAGTCACTAAACTCTGTTTTGTTATTTCTATTCTGCACCATTTCCAGTGTTGATGGAAGTCTTTCTTCTCAGTGCCCAAGTGTACATATTTTTAGTTTTATTGGAAGAATCTTAAACCCATCACCCTCTCGCACTTTACTGTTCTTTTAACAAATATTTGCTTACTATCTTGGAGAAGTTTTTGTGGGGCAATAGCCTTGTGTGAACACTCAATGTGGCGGCATTTGCAGTATCAGGATATGCATGTATTGATGGAAGACATTGCAAGCCATTCGATCCACTTCTGGGGGAAACATATGAGACCGATTATCCGGAATAAAGCATTAGCTTTTTCTTTGAGAAGGTATCGTTCTCAATGCCAGAAGCATCATAAGCAATTGCTATTCCTATTTTATACATGTTTAGTATGACATGGTTTTTCGCGATTGCTTCTCAAGAAAAAACGTATTGTAGTTGAGAGCGTATTTGTACATATCTATTGGAAACAGTCATTATCCGAAAGTAGCAAAGGCCACTACAGCCTGATCTAACTAGGTTAAGAATGTCTAGTTCAATGCATGTTCACTAGCATTACAAGATGTGTTATTAATAAGGATCCCTCTATGTTATGGCACTAGAAATTAGGATATATTTTCATAAAAAAATTAAGAGATTAGTAAATAATAAGATACTTAGTATTCTTGATTTTACTGACTTTGAACTTGTATGGATTGCATTAAGACAAAGCAAACCAACAAGTCAAAGAAAGGAGTAGTTCAAACATATTAGAAATCATTCATACTGATATATGTTGTCTATAGACAAAGACTCACATAATAAGAAATACATCATCTTTTTTATAGATAATTACTCACAATACATATATATTTACTTGCTTAATAACAAAAATAAAGCATGACATGCCTTTAAGATTGTTAAGATTGAAGTAAAGAAATAATATAGGAAACAAATTAAGATTGTGAGATCAATTAAAGGTAGAGAATATTATGAAAAATACATAAAGGATGGATAAACACCTAGTTCGCTTTCAAATTTTTTTCAAGAGAATGAGATAGTTGCCTAATACACTATGTTCGGTTCACTAGATCAGAATGGTGTAGAAGAAAAAAAACCAAACATTATTGAACATGGTACGAAGTATGCTTAACAACTTTAATCTACATGAGTCCTTGTAGATTGAAGCATGAAAGACAACAGTATATATATTAAATCGAGTTCCAACCAAGGTTGTTCCAAAAATATCATTTGAGTTATTGAAAGGTTGGAAATCAAGTTTGCGACATGTGTGTTTAGGGATGCCCATCTGAAGTAGGAATTTATAATCCACAAGAAAAGAAGTGAGACCCAAGGACCATTAGTGTGTGTCTTGTTATTGAAAGGTATAAGAGTATAGATTTTACTGTCCATCTCATAGTACTAGAATTGTGGAATCAAGAAATGAAAAGTTTTTTGAAAATGACTTGATCGGTGAGAGTAATCAATTCAGGAACATAGTTTTTGAGAAAGATCATTTATTATCATAACCTTCCACATCAAGTTATATATTGGTTATTGTTAACAGCATCGTTCAAGTACAAAATGGGGTTTTAAGACCAATTGTTGAAGTTCCACGAGCTGATAACAACATTTCAGTAGAATAGGTAGTTCAAGCATTACCAAGAATTTTCGAATAACAGTTAAACCAAATACTTCTTAAGAAGATAATGGTACAGTATTGAGAAGATCTACTAGAATATAGAGATTTACAATTCATAATGATTATGTTATGTATCTATAAGAATCAAACTATAACATTGAAGCAAAAAATAATCCTGAATTTTTTTTACATACTATAAGTTGCAAAGAATCAAAATTCTTGTATAATGCCATAAAGGAAGAGATGAATTCTATAAAGAGTAACAAAGTCTAAGATCTTATTGAGTTGCCTAATAATACAAGATTCATTGAATGTAAATGAGTCTTTAAGACAAAGATAGACTCATTTGACAACATTGAAAAATATAAAGCAAGGTTCGTTGCTAAGGGATTCATTCAAAATAAAGGAACTAATTACATAGAGACTTTCTCCCTTATATCTAAGAAAGATTCTCTACGTATTATTTTGGTATTGTAAGCATATTTTGACTTAGAAATGCAACGAATCAATGTGAAAACCATATTTCTCAATGAAGATCTAGAGGAGGAGGTTTATATGAAACAACCTGAAGGATTCTCCTCTAGTGATGATGAGCGTTTGGTTTGCACGTTCAAGAAATCCATATATGGTTTAAAACAAGCATCCCAATAATGGTACTTTAAATTCTATGATGTAATTTATTTATTTGGACTTGAAGAAAACATCATGGATCAATGCATATACCAAAAAAATCAATGGGAGTAAGACTTTTTTTCTTGTTTTATATATGGATGATATTCTACTTACGACCAATGATATGAGTTGTTACATGAGGTGAAACAATCTCTCTAAGGGCTTTGACATAAAGGATATAGATGAGACATCTTATGTCATTGACATTAAGATATACAAAGACAAATTTAAAGGCATTTTAGGTCTGTCTCAAAAAACCTATATCAATAAAGTTGTAAAGAGATTTTAGATGAAAGATTGTTTACCAAGTGTTACTTTGATTGTGAAGGGTGATAAGTTTAATTTGAATCAATGCCCGAAAAATAATCTTGTAAGGGAACAAATGAAGAACATTCCATGTGTTTTTGTTGTAGGAAGCCTAATGTACACTCAGATCTATACAAGGCCTGACATTACATTTGTTGTGGGAATGTTAGGACAATATCAGAGTGATCCAAGTATAGACTACTGGAGAGTTGTATAGAAAGTAATGATATACCTTTAAAGGATCAAACACTACATACTTATGTATAGATATACAAACAATCTAAAAGCAATTGGCTAATCAGATTCAGACTTTGTTGTTTGAGTTGATTCATGCAAATCAACATCAGGATCTATTTTTATATTGGCTAGTGGAGTTGTATCTTGTAGAAGTGTTAAGTAGAATTTGAGTGCTACTTCCACTATGAAAGCTGAGTTCATTTCTTATTTTTAGGCTATTGCATATGGTGTATTTTTTAAAAGTTTCATATCTAGGCTTAGAATTATGGATTCTATTTCTAAGCTATTAATAATATATTGCGACAATTTAGATGTTTTTATAGCTAAAAACAACAAAAGTGGTAGGCGAAGTAAACATATCAACATCAAATATTTAGTCATGAGAGAACGTGTTAAAAAAAAGAAAGTGGTTGTATAGGACCAAGAATAAACTTAAGGTTTTTTCGTTAAGTGAGATCTCTAGGTTTACACACTAATACACAAACTTTTACCTTAAAAATACACAATTAAATTTGAGTGAGCTAGAGATTAGAAATACCAAAACCTTAAAAAAAAATTGAGTATTTTTCATCAATTACGGATGGTATATTTTGATCTATTTATTTTTTCCACGTTAGAATCTAAATGTAAATTATTCTAAAAACATTCTTAGATCTATCAAGTCTAACACAATCTATTTCCATTTGAATACTGTCTTATTTTAGGTAGGGGCACGGTCCTTCTTACGTGATCAGAAGAAAATAGTGTGTGTGGCGTATATATATGCATGTGAAAATATGATAATTTTTAATATCTATTTAGTAATGTGGTGTAAGATATTTTTAAAAATGATTTTTAATTGAAATATTTTAAAATAATATTTTATTTTTATTTTTTATATCATCATCTAAACAATAAAAAATATATATATTAATTTAATATTTGTTTTTAAAAAAAAAAGTTGTAAAGAAGTTCGAAAAGGAAAAGTTCATACAGTGCCACGTAAACTCTTTCTCAATGATTATCTTTCATGGTCTGAAATGAGGTTGCCGACAGCGCATTAATTTCCAATTCAGACATTTTCAGAATAAAAAGAAGAAAGGTTTGGATAGTCCCTCGACGTCCACGTTAGCTTAGAGTTGTTGTTTTTAAGAATGTGAGGCTAGAATTTGATGACTTTCTTCTGGAGATTTGTACACTTTCTTCTGCATCGGATTCTGTCATCTCAAATATCTCCTGGCTAGATTGACGTTGGATCTACCAACCTAGAAACGATCGATGCAATCGATGCTGCTCAAAATAAAATAAAAAATGGACAGATTTATTCATTGATCATCTGTGTGCGGTGGTTCTGATTAGTGGCTGACTTCCAATTTCGTTACTCTTAATCTTCGCTAAAGATAAATTTGGTTTGGATTTCTCAACCAATCAGCATCCCACATGTGTTTTCTTGAGTTAATCATACTAATAAAGACTGATTTTGACATTAGCAAGGAATCCAATTGTCGTTTTTGGAACCATGATCAATGCAGCATTTAATCAGAATCAAAATATAGAAGAAATAAAAACATGTTTAGTAAAACAAATAAATACGAAAATATAAAATAAATGTTTTCATGATGATTTTAAAGTCTGAAAGATGTGTCATCACGGGATGACACATCTTTCTACTATATTTTCGTATTTTATATATATCAAGATGACAAACAAAAACCTTTCTACTATTTTCGTTTTTTATATCTTGAATTAGTAAAGAATTTAACAATCCAACCTAATCGGTGAATCACGGGATCGAACTGCCCTACCTATAATAAATTACAGACACTTTATTTACATGCTCGTAACTCAAGTCTCTCTCTATATATTGAGGGCAGTTTATTTTGCTTTGAAGAGAAATTAAGAAACAAGAAGATAACCCTCAGGATGGAGTTTGATAGAGTTCAAACCATCGCTTCTTTGTCATTTGACAAGGAAGCGATTCCTGAAGAGTTCATCAGGCCAGAGAAAGAGCAGCCAGCAATAACCACATTTCGTGGTCTAGCCCCTGAGATTCCAGCCATTGATCTCAGTGACCCTGATCAAGAGAAATTAGTGGGTTTGATCGCCGATGCTAGCAAGGAATGGGGGATATTCCAGGTTATAAACCATGGAATTCCAAGTGATGTTATTGCCGAACTACAGGGTGCTGGTAAGAAATTCTTCGAACTCCCTCAGGAAGAGAAAGAGGTGTGTGCTAGGCCTCGTGATTCAAAAAGCATTGAAGGCTATGATTCCAAATTGCAGAAAGATCCCCAAGAAAAAAAATCTTGGGTTGATCATCTCTTTCATAGGATATGGCCTCCTCCTTCCATCAATTACCAGTTCTGGCCCGAAAACCCTCCTTCTTACAGGTCTGTTTTCTACCATTTAAATTGGGTAAAAAAATAAAAATGTGCTGCATAAGACACAAGGACTCCCACGTAAGGACTAAATCCAAGTTCTTGCGAAGGGGGACAGAGAATTTTCAGTAGTCAGCGCACATGAAAACAACCAAAAACTTTTGTAGGAACCCCTAAGTGGTTAGAAATTAACATATTTTGTTTCCACAGTCCTAGATGCCTCACTTTCCACTTTGGGGGGTACCGTTTCTTTTGACAACACAAGTAATCCTCAGCTGCTTGAAACTGTTTGCATCAAGATACAGTAAGCGTTTTGTAGATTATTCGATTGAGAATCTAGGTGGTGGTCATGTCTCTAACTTTTTCAAAATATCATTGAACTTACAAAATCTTGGAATATTTATACGAAATGCCACCCCTGACACTAAACTACACATTTTGACCCTCCCACTTTTCAAACCCTTGATTCGTCCCTTTTACTAAATGATAATATTTTTCTATGAGCAGAGAAGTTACCAAGGAGTATGCTAAGTATATGAGAGATGTGGTAGATAAGCTATTCACAACCCTCTCTTTAGGGTTAGGGCTTGAAGGGCATGTGTTGAAAGAAGCTGCCGGAGGTGAACAAATTGAATACATGCTCAAAATAAATTACTATCCACCATGCCCACGTCCAGACCTAACACTTGGGGTAGTCGCTCATACTGATCTATCTGCCATCACCATTCTTGTGCCTAATGCG
>Ga0307517_10004262_pt1 | contig 22045 bp, 28 predicted proteins | sample 23_EM_MG_FD_194515 | JGI IMG/M metagenome (GOLD analysis project Ga0307517, IMG submission 194515) | Populus trichocarpa ectomycorrhiza microbial communities from riparian zone in the Pacific Northwest, United States - 23_EM | ecosystem: Host-associated > Plants > Roots > Unclassified | place... | reverse complement strand
TGTCGTCATCCCCATCTTTACTGAAGAGTCGTTCGCTGATACTCACAGGGTTGAAGAAGGAAAATAGTGTTATAACCTTCTCTAACTCTGTGGCTTGCTCACCAACGCCAAGCAGCGATAGCGACAAAGTTGCCAACAGGTTAAGAGATGTCTCCATCTCCTTGCCCGGTGACATACGCCGATACTGCCAGTATTGTGGAGTTTCCTGCATGACACTAAGCTTCCGGAGCTCGTACTCCCTCACAAACGCTCTCAGCCCAAGTTGTCGATTCGAAATGTAGGCTCGCGCCTGATCGATGGCTAACGGGAGATTTCCTAGCAGGCTCAGAATCTCCTCCGCAGCCTCCAGCTCATCGGTGTGTCCCCCTGAAGAGCGAAGCAGAAGCTGGAGGCCCTCATCTTTCTCCATGTGATCAAGTTCGATTGTCTGTCCCAACTCCTTGGATCCAGCATAACGGCTCGTAATGAGTATACAACCATGGCGATTGACTGGGAAGAAGTTGACGATGCCACGTAAGTCTTCAGGATTGTCCAGATTATCAAAAACCAGTAGCCATCGATCGTTCCAACTTGAGAGAACGTCTTTAACTAAAGCGACTGCGGCATCAGGGTCGTCGAACAACCGATTAGGGAGCAGCTGCTCGGCGGCTGTCTTCATTGAACCATAAAGGGTATTGCGAGAAGAAGCATCAAGCCAGAATATTGCTCGATATCTTCTCGAATCTTTCATGTGTCGGCAATATTGAAGGGCAAGTTGGGTTTTGCCCGCCCCGCCCATCCCAATCAGTACGACGATCAACGGAGTCGAAGTCGTAGTGGGACGGCCAAACAGCATTTCGAGGCGGGCATTTAAGGTTTCACGTCCGACGAAATGGGTGACACGAAGTGGGGGGATGGTGTAGAATGTTTTGGCCTAGATAGGTCCATTGAGGATTTGAGCCAGCAAAGGAAGCGAGTAGGACTTACCTCTTCGAGTCCAATGGTGTCGGATTTCACTGAAGGGGACACAGTAGAAGGAGATTTCGAGGAATCCGTTTTGAACTCATCGGCATTAAAATCAGCACGGGTTTCGCTAGCCTCCAAAGGTGAAAATCCCTTGGCATCGAAATTTGGCACGACGTCTGAAGATTTCATAAGAGACGGTAAGATCCCTGAACACCTGCAATTATTTTGAGTACTTGTGCTCAGCTGATTATAAGCCCACCCACTTTTTTACAAAGGCGTAGACGTCTTCAAATTGATCCAAGCTCGACTCCATCGACAACTTACGCTCTACAACCCTCAACAATGCTTCCCAGTCTTCTGCAGCTCGCCGATGTGCCATTGGCAGTAAGCTGGGTAAGATTAAACTGGCTTAACATCAGTGCTGATCCACAGGTTTGGAAGAGAAGATCGTACCCCCGAAGGATTTTAACCAGCTTAACAAAACTAGCGAGCCAGTAAGGTGGACCAGATTCCGTAAGTTCGGGCTGCCGTTGTAACCAATGTTTCCCTCCAACCAGAATTGCATCAGCGAGTGCATCGATGCCATCGGGGTCGAACAAAACGGCCTCAAAGTCGTCAGCACTCACTGAGTCGGGATTGATGTCTTCAATGAAAAGTAATGTTTGTTTGCAAAGGGTGTCCATGGTAATCTTCTGGATTTGATAGTTTTCAGACCAAAATGCAGGCAATTCAAGAATTGTTGCGATATATCTGATGGCGATTAGTCTCGCAAAACAAGATCCTCCACTGAATACCATGAACTGAATTAGAATCCACAGCAATGAAAAGGACTGCTTACTCGGAGTCGGAGTGTCGTGCAAGCAACCTCTCGATAACCCCCGGAACCTTCTCAGAGGCGCAACCAAGCTTACTAGGACGAATGCCCTCCAATCCGATATTGGGTTCGATTCTTGCAAGACAATTTGAAGCGAAGTTAAGGAGAAATTTTGATTCCGTGTCATAATGATGATCTTTGTTTCGCCAAAATTCACAAATTGCATCAGGAGAATATGCAACTCTGCTAATATCAGGACATTGGAGGAAAAGACGCCCGAGGCCTGGGTAGCGCGTTGTCAACGTGATGATCTGCTTAAAAGTCTCGGCCTGGGTGACTGGTGATTGCGATCTGAAGTTTAGAGTTTTGTTGTTAAACAACGACTCGGATTGAGTAATAGGTTAGCTCACGGAAGTGCATACTCCAAGAGTTTTTGACATTCTCTGTTGAGAGCACGATCTCTTTGTGTGTTCGTTCCTTTTTGGAATGAAAAATATATGCTGTCCAACTTTGACTGTCTTGTGAGAGGGTCATCACCAAAAGCTTTCTCTATACGAAGTGAAACAGCAGAAGGACCCATTCCAAGTTTATGTCCAGCCTCTCCGAGTCTCTTCTCGACCCATCGCCCACCGACTGAGTATGCCTGATGTAGTAGTCGCCCTGGTCCAAGGTTCATATCAAACGCCACGAGTTGGCGATCTGAGCGCCAGGGAATCAGTGCCATTGATGTAGGGTTCGCCATGCCAAGAAGAACGATGCTGTTGAACGAAAGGAAAGACTCCGTGGCAAACACAGCCTTGCAGTGGTTCTAGGCTATCCCCCAAAAGGTCATATATCATATCTGAAAGCCGTTTAAATTGGAAACTTCGGACAGCATTTTGACCAAGCGTGGCCAAAGCGTGGCAATTAACTAATATTATCTTCTAATAATTGAAAAATATTTATTTACATAATAGAATTGATTTAAATTTGATGCAGTACTTACCACTCGCGCTCAGTGCCCACTTCGCTACTGCAAGACTTATTATGCAACAGTCCGGCAGTTCAGGCAGTTAGTGGGCGACGGGCGGAAAACAGGGCTTTTCCCAGAGATGGAAATTTGAAGGGGCAAACACCAAGTTCTCAATGAGCATCGGGTCCAAAGTTAAAGTTTAGAATTTGCAGGTCTGAAATTGATTTCCTTCTTGGGGATCCAGGCAATCAATCATACCGTCCAGCGGCATGTTTATCTATGGGCTGATCGATTGAGCTTGTTTTCCCTGAGACAAAGAGCCGACTATGTCGGGCTTGCAGATGGATAGAAGCGCCTAAGCTGAGTCCAATAATACTCTTACTCAAAAAGTTTATATAAAGTATTTCTCGTAATCAGTGTGATATACGACTGCGTTGTCCATGTCCTGTAGGTTTTGTGTATCAACTAAGGACTGCTGTCAGAAATTTAGTAAATGCTGTTAATTACAAGCCAAGTTGGAGCCCACAGAAACAAATCTGCGGGGTTTTATTTGACATCCACATTCAAGATACAGCAAATTTCAATCTTTATGTAAACCCTTGTCTTCGACATTGCACAATGTTGGCACAATGCAAGATCGACTCTTCAACTTGGCCAATCAGTCCATTATGTCATCAATCATGCCGAACACCATCAAGATATTAATAGTGACTCTCCGGGACGAAAGTCCGCGTTCTGACCTAAATCCATAAAACCATCCAAAAAAAACCTTGAGAATTGTATTTCGCGGTAGATGTGCATGCTTTTTCGTTTGGACTTACTGGTATTGTTTTAAGGTTTTGGTTTTTGGAGAATCCAACCTCTGAAACTCATAAAATGCAAATCGGGACGGACTGTTTCCATTGGGTGATATTTCTGGAGCATTCACCCTTGGTATGCATGGATCATTGATTTAATAACCACGCTAAAGACATTCGAACGATGGTCAAGGGGTGTATAGGACCCATGGAGATATATTATCAGATCTAAAACTATGTATCACCGTGATCGTTCCCAAAACGTTGCAACCGGGGCCACGGTGATGAGCACCGTCTTTATAAAATATATGTTTTTCGCAGAGGTATTTTCTCCCCGGTCCTTTAAATTCGCCAGGAACGATAGTTGTCCTTCTGAAGCTAATGGGTCATTTACGCTCTTCGATTTTCCAGCGCAAGTCGTCCAACACCAAACTCCCCTTTATAGGATGTGCTTTGTGCATATTCGTGTTCTTGCTCGTCTACGGGCTCAATAATGACGACCTGCGCAAATTTACCACATTTTACGCTGCCTCGCTCATGCCTCCCCTTTCTGATAGCGCTCGTCCCCCTGAGTATTCGAACATTCGCGAATGGGAGGAAAATTTACCCCAACATGACCTTGATCTTCCTTATCCTGAGGGCAGATGGGGTCGGTATGTTCTCTTCTCGAATTCCAGGATCCACCTGTCGGGGTGGAACAACAAGCTGAACGACATGTAAGTTTCTGCAGATCTTTTCAAGCTTGACCGCTCATCTCTGTTAGGTTGATGAACACATGGCTGGCGTACGCATCGAACAGAGCGTACGTTTTTCACGACTTCTCCTGGGTGGACTCACATTGCCCATGGCCGATATCCTCCTATCGCGAATGGGCTCCACGAACCCCCCTGAGCGCCCTTATCTCTGGACCCTCGGCCGGTGGCCCTTGGGATGAAGGAGACCCAGCCCCCCGCGCCGTATCCGAAGCATATTTCGACCTCGTCTGTCCCAGGCAGGAGCGTAAAATCATTAACACGCGAGATATCAAGCCTCCTTTGCGTGACGCAGATGGCACAGTTATTTTCCACCATTGGCAAACACTGTTGACCGAGACGAAGGAGAGATGTGTAGAGATCACCGCTGCCCCGCGGGAAGAGGAACCGTTCCCGGAAACCTTCGATATATACTATTGGAGCACAGCAAGAAGTTTGTCTCTATGGGATGCCTTTGTCCTGTCACCTGTGTCGCGTCTCCTTGGCACTTCCACGATTGTCGAATCCGCAATTTGGGATAACATCGGTTTATTCTTGTTCCCACCACCCCAGTCCTCCTTGAAGAATAGTCAGCCATATGACGTTCTGGAGGTCAAGAATACTCTTTCCTCTGTCTTCTCTATTCACGTTCGCCGCGGAGACTTCAAGCAGGCGTGTCTTGAACACGCTGCCAATAATTCCACCTTCTACAACTGGAACCTTCTTCCCTTTCTTCCCGACAAACTAAATTCCTATTTAAGCGAGAAAAAGAACGGACAACACATTTTGAAGAGATGCTGGCCCACTGCCGATTATATCCGTCGCCGGGTGGGGCAAGCAAAGCGACGATACGAAGCGCGGACGGTTGGAGATGGCTTGTCTGTGTTATATATCATGTCAAACGATCACACGGACTGGATAGAGGACCTCAAAGATGCATTCTTGCAGGACGGATGGAAAAGGGTGGTGATGAGTCGCGACTTGAAATTAAACCCACAACAACAGGATGTGAGTGTCGCAGTGGACATGGAGATTGGACGGTCTTCAGCGGTCTTCATTGGAAACGGGGTTCGTAAATTGTTTGCTTCCAAAATTTTGTCCATTTATTCCTTCATTACAGTGGTCATCTTTCACGAGCAACGTTGTCCATAGAAGGTTGGTTGATGGAAAGGCACCAGTCAGCATTCGCTTTTGGTAGCACACTGGTCCCACCCAACCAGTATAGTCATACCGAGTAATCCGGGGGGTGGACATGTTTTCTTATCTTGTTCCATTTGCACAGATTAGGTCTTAGTACGTAGCCAAATAATATAGCACGAATTATAGTTGTACTAATGATCATAAACCCAGAAGTAGTTATCCGGACCTTGGGACAATTCAATTTTGTCTGCTTTGAGGTTCTTACGTGTAAACGCAACTTCGGTTCATCACTACTCGATGGTCGTAAGGGTGGCTCGATCCGTATTCCGCATGAACTCCGACAGATGTGGAGACTGTTCCTAGAGTCTCTCACGATAACCCATCTAACCCAGACTAGCCTGCCTGACTCGGACTGTTATTCCTTCTCCTGTGTGGGCCAACTCCGAGTCGGAGGTTTACTATCGGCAAGACATAAATATCGTCCATGATCAATGTCATGCACTCCCTGTGATTGGGACGCCACTGCCAACCGCAAGCGGAAGAACCAGACATGGACACTATCTAAACATGACCTTGAACATGACCCTTTAGGTGGACCAAGGTAAGTGAAGTGGACAGTAAATGAAATGGATCCAAGAGCTACTGGTGTCCAAGCTGACGGAATTCCTGTTTTCAATGTTTCCTCAAGAGGATAATAGGAGGATTCTGAAACTTGAAACTGAACCTCATGGAACACTTTAGATATTGCTACTTTGGGGTGATGTGCAGGAGGCGATCATCAGAATTGATAAACGGATCAAAATGTCGCATGGCGGAGGTATCTCCGCGTCACAGCCTCACGTTTAGGGAGGTCCGGAATGTACGGCTGAGTAGATCGCAGGCTGCTATCACTGCGGGAAAGGGCGCTTACACTACTTTCCTAAACAAACAAAAATTTAACAGCAAGGATGGAATCACGAAAGTGAACTACCGTGAACAAGCTCGAGCAATTAGTGAGTTACCTTACGTTTCGATGAAATTCGATCCAACACCTTTGTTAGGACCGACGTCGGTAGTCAGTACTAGTCAGTAATGTACACCGATGATCGGGTTTGGGTAATGTCAATGCCTTTCGGACCTCCAGTATCAAATCCAATCGAAGTGTCTACGGTCCCCTTTAGCTTTTATCAGAGCAGCAATAAAGGGATAAGTGGCCAACCCATTCACTAACTCGAGTACTGCAGAGGAATTTCTCGAGTACGCTGGGACTAAATATTTTATAGGGCCACAAATTTCCACAATGAAAGTACTCCTGCTCTTCGACTCTTCTATCTGGAACCGAGACAATATGCAATATGCAGGGGTGCGACGTTGATTGGGGGTTGAGAAGTAGTTCAAAATAGTACAAAGCTCACGATCAGCACGCCCATGTGGCGATGTCGCATTACGTAACCAATGGGAAGCGGCCGTGCTGAGGGTATCTTTTCTTCTTCTTCCACCAAGTCGCTGGACGACAAAGTATCGAATCGGGTTATTCGAGTTTCTGGCAAACTGGAATAGCAACATTATTCCATGGTGTTCTCGTTATCTTCCGTTCAACTTTCTTTCAGGGTGCTATCATTATTCGCTCTTATTTTTGCCGATCTGGTGTTCTCAGTCCCGACTGCCGAAATCCTTAGGCGGGACAGCATAGAAGAGCAGCTGACTGTCAAAGCTGCGAGTCGCTGCTCAATCCTGGATGAAGATGATGTTCGAAGTCGTGAGTATCTTTCAAAGGTTCGTAAACAATTGCTGAATAATACACCACGATCAGTTCCTGGTTGGCCAAAAGTCGAAAAATATGTAACGGACACTTGGGGGGAAGGCAATTATACGGTCAAGATTAATCCATCCAATGTATGTTACAGATATGCTTTATTTTTCTGGCTCATCCAAGGTTTGCTACAGTACAGAGACAAACGGGCTACAATATGTATTGTTGACCCTATACAAATCAAACCGCCTGGTATGCTCGACCTTTTGCATAAATTGTAGTCGTTAATGTTGTTCGATAGGTGAACATAAATGCATGTCAAAGAGGGTACATATTCGTCCCAAGAAAGGCACCAAGGTTGTGGACGTCGAATATGGGTACAAAAACACCGGACACTGGAATATCACGGGTATAGTAAAATTCTCTTTCAGCGTTATCTACTAATGCCGCGATGGTGTATCTCAGGGGTGTCCTCTGCCGCTCATGCAGAACTCTTCCTTGGGCATTTTAAAGTTGCGGAGTTAGGGTTCATGGGCGTCCGTACAATTAATGGACTGGGAAAATTTGTCAATGCGCCACAGAACAGGTGTGTACAATAATTTTGTCAGGACCAGGCAAATAACAGCTATTCCAGTTTCACAACGGTCGCTTCGAATATGACATACAGAAAAACCCAGTTGACGTCCCTGAAAGATCAGTTTTGTACCGCAACGGTATGGTACCCATTGTTATTCTGGAGCTTGACAGAACTCCTCTGCAACTACTTTAGATTCAACAACAAGTGTGCCGTATGCCTTCCGCTGGGAGGATCCAGCTGGCTGCAACTGGGTACCTCTGGATTACCTTCGAAACCGCAGTTCGTTTCACATTTTGGTGTCTTGGAGATGTATTGACTCGTATATAGAGGGCGCCTGTTGGGAACCCTAACGGTGGGAAGCATAGAAGGTGTACGTCCGTTTCCTTGACAATAAGCGCTCAACTTGATGATGCTTCAGATGCGGTGAAGATCGAAGAGGTGCTCAAAATCTCCGATCGGTCTGTTTGGATTGATTATGAAGGTGTCATCACTGCGATCACAAGGACAGATTATTTTAATGAATGTGAGTATCGATTCTATGTTTTCGTGCTGTGTATCTGAGACAATGTAGGTCGTCCTAAGTCAGTGTGGGTAATATAGTAGTCGCTGTAAGACTCGTAAGAGAATGTTGGTCCATGTTATTCGGTGTGACAATGTGACCGTGTGAAAGCTTTCACAACAAGGCAGTACAGCGATGCCATCTGCCAACCTTCAACTTGTCTAGTACGAAGTTATAGTTGCTCCCTGCATTCTCATCTATTTGTTGCCTTGTTCTTCACTAGACCGGCAGGCTCCGCTGGTCTCGTCTAGACCTCCTCTGCAGCACTCATCTTCGAGGATATTGTCTCTTGCACTTCCTGTGGATAAATATCTGGCCAACTCAGAAGTCTCAATTTCTACACCCGCGTTACATTTTACTATTCCTCTTCTTGGTTTAGTCCGCAATGAGTTTTCGACCACCTTCTGTAAGCCCTAGTCCAAGTCCGGGTCCTGACTCCAGGGCCACCGCTCGGCAATCCATGGGCCCCGCCGCCAGAGGTACACCCACTCTCACACCTGCCTCGCCCCGCCCAGGAGGACAAACAAATACAAGGCCTACCAGCGAGTTGTTGGGGACGGGGGCGATGTCTTTTCAGACACCCGAAGGTACGCGGCAGAACTCGAGCAATTTGGATGACCAACTGATGACACAATCCCATTTCGTAGCTGAAGCGTTGGATCAATGGTTCGAGAACCTACAGAATTATGAAGCTACCCTGGTTAGTTCGCTTTTATATTGTCATTGTTGCTTATTGAAACCTATTTGTTCAGGAGGACATGGCTGCGGCCTCTCTAGATGCCAATTTCAAAGAAGAATTGAGTGCCATCGAGCAATGTCAGTTAAATTCCTGTTCTTTTCTTTGAATTTGTTTTAACGTCATGAAATAGGGTTTAAAGTCCTTTCAGAAGCAGAGCGCACAGCCGCTCTTTACAGCCTTCTGCAACATTCTACCCAACTTCAAATCCGATTTTTCATTACGGTCCTTCAGCAGATGGCAAGATCCGATCCGATGACAGCTCTCTTGAGTCCGGCTATGGGTAAAGACCCGGTACTGCTACCTGTCCATAATACTCGCTTACATGTTTTTTCAGGTTCCATGCAGAGCCAAATGGAATCAACTCTGGCCAGTTTGAAGTCCCCCGGTCTGAAGCCCGGACTTCCTGTTTCGCCATCGAGTCGCAATTTTACCGGAAATCGACAGTCCTTGATTTTGGACAATTCATCGAACTTTCTGTCTCCTGATTCTGCTGCTACTCCGACTGGTCAAAACGACTCTCCCGCTGCTGCTCTTGCTTCACATAGGGCCAAGCTTAAGGCCAGCAATGCGTCGCACAGGATTTCTGCACCCGTGTTAGTTACACCTTCTGGAGGAGATAATCGTGCTTCCTGGGGTCCTTCTCAACTCAGCCAAGTTGCAGAGTCGCAACCCCCGCCCACAGTTCAAGAAATTACAATCAACAATAATAACTCCTCACGACCCAAGACCACCGAATTTTCTGGTTCTCTTGGAACTCCAAGGTCGGATGTACAGGAAGGTACGGGTACAACCAGTTGGGCCAGCATGGTGACGACGCCTTTGGTCCCAATGTTCAAGAAAGAAAACAAGCCCGTTCCGACAGTAAACGAACCAGCTAAAAATGACTGGCAGCAAAATCTTACTCCTGGCGTTCCTCGCATGGGAGACCCTACGATCCATCGTCGTACTCAGAAGAAAACAAACCCCGACATTAATCAGGACGGGAAGGATATGTACGATGAAAATGCCCACTCTCAGCAGAACGGTAGCGTTTCTCGAGGTGGAAATAGGCCCGGCGGGTGGAATGGACGTAGCCTGGCGCTCAACAACAACAATCATCAACCGAACAGGTTCGGTGCAGATGGGCCTGACGCAGGCGGAGGCAACAACATGAATGGACATGGACTTGGAATGCACATGGGGAATTTCGGAGGGATGGGACTTGCAAGCCCTACGTTGGGAATGGGCATGGGCATGCCGCCGATGTCCCCCTTTAACATGAATGTGCTCGGCATGATGTCCCCCGAAGCCCAGCTGCTGGCTGCCCAGATGGCGGCCTCAGGATTCGGGCAACCTGGTGGATGGTTGGGAATGCAGCCGATGAGTCCGGGACTTGCTGGACAGCTAGGACCAGGGGGTGGACGAAAGAATGGGCCAGGAAGTGCACGTTCGCCCCCACCGCACTCGGCGAGGAGCGTTGGGTCTCGCGCTGAGAGCGTCAAAGGCGAAGATGAAGTTGACCCCGCGTTGTTGAATGACGTGCCGGCTTGGTTGAGAAGCCTTAGGCTCCACAAGTACACACCGAATTTCGAAGGGACCAAATGGCAGGACATGGTTGTTATGGATGAGGCACAGCTCGAGGCCAAGGGTGTCGCTGCTCTCGGCGCGAGAAGGAAGATGATGAAGACGTTTGAAGTTGTGAGGAAGAAAATGGGGATTGAAGGAGGGCCGCCTGGTAGTGCTACGCCGGCTTAATTTTTACTGAACTGGTAATCCTCTTTTTACTATTGTAATCTACAATACTATTCGTAAGCCAGGTCATGTACACAATTACAGTATGTTCAGTTGTGCAAATGGTGCGAACTAGCATCTTTCGTGTCCACGACGATTACATACCGGCCCGAATGCTCTACCTGTAACCTGACACATCCGATCCGCAATTGAAATCTAAACTCTGATAAATTTTCACTGTCAACTCATTCCACCATGCCCGCGTCGAATCGTTCGAGTCAATCGAGCCGCAATGCATCGCCTCTTCGTGCTGGATTTGCGAGCACCTCATCTTACAAGCCCGATCCCATGTCGGTTCATCTTCACCCAGTAATTCAGGCTGGTAGAGTGGCCCTCATTACAGGTGCTGCGAGTGGAATCGGGAGGGGTGCTGCGATCGAATTCGCAAAGTAAGTCACTCTTGGATCTTGACTTGATCGATGCATGTGGTACTTCATGCTATGGAGATCTCCTTTGACTGCGACAGACTACTTGCTCCTGGGTTTGATGCTGATTGCTTGGATGCTCTAGACTTGGAATGAAGGTTGCTCTTGCGGACATCGACGAGCAGAAGCTGATCGAGACCAGCAAGAAATGTTCAGAAATACTCGGTGGAAACAATGTGCTCACCGTGACAACCGATGTCTCCAAGCTCGATCAAGTCGTTAGGCTTAGGGATCGGGTGTATGAAGCTTGGGGAGAGGTGATTTCTTCGTTCATCTTGCGATCATATCATACTGCCTTCCTGCATTCCCCTTTTATCTTTGGATTCCTTGTACTTCCACCTTCCGGAAGTACCTATTAATTTGTTCTTGATCCCGGGATAGGCTGGAGATTGGACCCCACAACGGTTTCCTTTTTCTTTTTTTTCCGATCATTCAGGTGCTGTCGCTAGGGATGACGAGCTGACGATCGTGTAGGTTGCGGTTTTAATGAACAATGCGGGAGTCGCCGACAAAGGGACTTCTTGGGACGGTATCGAGAACTGGCGCAAGGTCTTCGACGTTAATTTATTCGGGTAATTGTTTATGAGGTTTTTTTGTTTTTGTCGCTGACGTCGTCACAATTTGGCCAATAGGATCGTCAACGTGCAACAGACCTTTCTTCCTGTCAGTGATTTTTTTTAGAAAAGGAATCGGTTTCGAGGGTTCTGAAGGCGAAATATAGAGTCTGATTCACCAGGAAAACCCCGCGATCGTAATCAATACTGGCTCCAAGCAAGGCATTACGAATCCACCGTATGTATTTTAAATTTCAAACACAAGAAGCTGGTATCCATCCACTGATTCTCTCTTATGATTCAGTGGCAATGCTGCGTATAATGCCTCCAAAGCAGCTGTGAAGAGTCTCACGGAAGGGTTGGCACACGAACTTCGGGAACGTCCGAATTGCGATGTTACAGCGCATCTGCTTATGTGGGTTTCTCTTTAATTATTTGGCTGGGACTGTTGCTCATGGATTATGTACAATGTGGTCGTGATTTATTCTGTTGCGCCACCTCAGACCCGGCTTCACATTTACCGGTTTAACGGGCGCTAACGATGAAGATGCTGAAAAGCCGGAAGGTGCTTGGACACCGGAAGAGATGGTGCATTATATGCTCGACAAAGTACGCGAGGGAGAGTTTTATATCCTCGCTCCCGACAACGAGACGAAGAAGGAAGTTGATCAGTTGAGGATTATGTGGGCTGCGGCGGATATTGCGGAGGGCAGACCGGCGCTTAGCAGATGGCACCCGAACTGGGCTGCGCTGTATGAAGAATACATTCGCGATGGGCTGGCCCAGTTGGAGTGAGCGAGGCGAAAAGAAGAAACAAACAAATTATGCAGTCACTGTGTATGTTGTAAAGTACAGTTGTATCAACACGAACGTCGATGATATTTTGGTTGGTGCATTGAGAGGATGTGGGCTTGATCTGCACAATTAATCCATGTTCTTCTTTCATCCTTCGGCTTTAAGACCACGCTTGCAGAGTTATACTATCCTGGTTTCTTATCCTCAGAAGCCGGAGGCAGGCGAGGCCTTGACACTGATTGGCAAACATTTATAATGATCTCTTTCTTGCGCGTGGCAAACCTATTTATAAGAAAGTGAGTATGGGTCGATTGAAATAAGTATGTAGGGAAGTCACGGATGTATCTGACCCGTGTACGTGCAAAAGCAGACAGACACGACGCTGGGAATTGGATATTTATCTGGGAAAGGAGGTCCATAGGAGGTGACATCCATAGAATGCGGTTCTTACATAAATAATAAATTGATCATGGGTCAGACCCGCGTCTCGCCTCAGCAATACATATGTTCTGGCGACATCTCCTGATCGTCAACGCTACACAGAACGGCGGTGTCCGGTCCTGATTTCTTGATCATGAGCATTGGAAACGAGAGCAAATGGACCACCGATCGGCTAACAAGCCCGTTCTTCTCATGAAATAATTAAGCAAGGTCCTTCCGTATACACTGTAGGACACAGCTTGGAAAAGTTTTTATTTCGGAGGCTGTTCCATCATACGTATGTGTGGGGGAAATGATATGCTCCGGAACTGAGAACGAAGAGCAGGTGATCAAGCACCGACAAGGTTATATAAGGAGGATACAATCTATGACCCATCTCTACTGTTACCATCCAGAATGTCTGCGTCTGGTCCCCCCACCTCTATCACCCAGCGCTTGTCCGACTCGCTCAATGTGTCCGCCCAGAGCAGCGACACCTCCCTGCATCGCATAAAGAACCAGCCAGGCTACAACACCCCAGTCTTCAAGGGCAAGGAAGAGCAACGCGCCCTCGTCGAGCAGGCCGTTGCAGAAAAGGTCGGTTTGACCGTTCTCTCGCGCTCGTTATCTCTGCTTACAGTCTCAAATAGGGGTTTGTTCCCCAGGAGTTCGTCAAAAATGAAGTCAGCTGGTTCTACTCTAACCTCGGGATCGACGACACGTACTTTCAGAATGAATCAAAGGAGGTCATCTCGAACCATGTAATCGCCTTGTTCGGTGCCAAGATTATGGCATACACGCGAAAAGATCCCAGCAACCTGGTCATCGATCTCGAGCGCATCGATGAGATGGGAAGTGGCGCAACATTCATCCATACAAGTGCACCCGGCCTCACCAGCACTGAAGGCCCTGGTGCAACCTGTGAAGCGAGGTGGGTTCTTCATTCTGCGCCCGTGTCCCCAATGTCATAGAGTGTCATATTCACACATTACCCCACAATATAGAATTGATCAATTATTTTTGGACAAGTCCACACCCGAGACCGCATACAGGCTCGAAACCTTCCGTTCCACGGGGTCGATCTCCGCGACTGCTTCACAACAGCTGCGCTGCTACTTCATCACCAAGTGCAATTTTCCCTCCAAGAAGCCTGTTGTAGAGGACGGCCAGCATACTGACATCAGGACCGTATCGGATTCTGCCTTCTTAGATAGAGCGACCAAGAATACGTTAGATATTTATCAAGAGGTAATCGCTTCTCCAACTTGATTCTAATGAGCGATCCTTATGCTTCTATTTTTCCGCGTTTCAGGTCATCTGGAAGGTCGAGGGCAGGCATGGACCCGTCATTGAAGTTTTCGAGGTCGAAGGGACACGTGAACGAAGGCTGGTCATCGGATACAAGATGGGCGGCACCTCCCATTTCTTCAGGTGATTGTCATGAGATGCCAGGAGAACCTCTAATCTTACATCAATTTTTAGTGCATTATCCAATCTCTATCACTTTTATTCCCTCTACTCTGCGAGGAAATATGTCGGTCAGTCACTGTTCATCCAATCGTTTAAGACTGAGAATCTGATTCTGACCTTTAGAACAATTCTCTAATGGAATCACCATTATTTCTCTCTATTTGAGGCCCCTCCCTAATACCAATGCACCCCCCATTGAACACTCCATCTTCCAAGTCATGCGGGAGGCATCTCTACTTTTCTGCCTACCAGATAATCCCTTCTTCTTGCCGAAAGCGCTCGGGAGCCACGCAGTCCAAGAAGCTGTCTACGCTTGTAAGCCATTCATGGTTTATTTCACTATGACCCATTCGCTTAGTATCGATAAAACACAGATTGCGGTTGGATTTTTGCACAACACTTTTGCAATCGTCTTGGGACAGCTTACTTGCAACTCAAGAACGTATTGAACGAGAGCGATCCCGCTCACGAGGAAGTTTTGAATGACATCAAAAGAAGGTTCAGGGAAGAAACATTTACTCGGGAGAGCATCTCTCAGGTTATTCATGCGCACCCGGAACTCGTACGTTATGAATCTTTTGTGTTGGCATAACTGAGTTGGGAAACTAGATCCGATTGCTATACGTTAACTTTGCAATGACACATTATCCTCCTTCGGATCAGGCCGACAACCTAATGTAAGTATAATTCCTTGCATTACCATCACTATATGCTTACAAGTACCTCTTCGCAGGCCTACCCTGTCCTATCAACGTCTCAAACTGGTCCAGCCTCTGACAGATGAAGAACTTTATGACAAAATCCGCCGTTCCGTTCCCAACAAGCAAGATCTCCAAGTCTTAGAGAGCTTTTTAATCTTCAACAAGCACGTCCTCAAAACTAATTTCTATCAACCGACCAAGGTTGCACTCTCCTTCCGTCTTGCCCCTGATTTCTTGCCCGAGGTTGAATACCCCAGAAAGCCTTTTGGCATGTTTATTGTCATTGGTAACGAGTTCAGAGGATTCCATATTCGTTTCAGAGACGTTGCACGGGGAGGCATTCGGATAGTTATGTCAAGGAATAAGGAGTAAGTGTTTTGTAAGTTTCGTTGGGTGTTCTGTTTGTGACCAATGTTTTTTTTCAAGGAACTATTCCATCAATCAGCGTATGTTGTTTGATGAGAACTACAATCTTGCCTCGACGCAATCGTTGAAGAATAAAGACATTCCGGAAGGAGGCGCGAAGGGAACTATTTTGCCGTCCCTTGGAGCTGCTCCCCGTCAATGTTTTGAGAAATATGTTGATGTATGTTCTATTTCATTGTGTCTATACTCCGATTTTCACATGTCCCCGATAGGCGATTGTCGATATGCTTATTCCGGGACAGACGCCTGGTATCAAGGAGCCCCTTGTGGATCTCTATGGCAAACCGGAGTTACTCTTCTTTGGTCCTGATGGTACGCATTTACTTGACATTAAAACAAGCGGTTCTAACTTTTTGGCAGAGGGTACTGCCGATATGATGGATTGGGCAGCTCGTGAGTATTGACTTCTCTTGCCCAAATTATCAAGAGTAAAACTTTTTTTCAGTTCATGCCAAAGGCCGCGGTGCTGACACATGGTGGATGTCATTCACGACTGGCAAAACTGCGAATCGGCTAGGGGGTGTGCCTCATGACACTTATGGGATGACTTCGCTCTCAATTAGACAGTATGTCTTGGGAATTTACAAGCATCTTGGGCTACGTGAAAAGGACGTTACCAAAGTGCAAACTGGAGGTCCGGGTACGTGGTTTACTGTTTCTAAAGGAGGGAATTTATTCCTAATTGTGTGCATTTGCTTGTGAATAGATGGAGATCTTGGTTCCAGTATGTGTTATTTCTCTGGATGATCAATATGTGATTAAAATATTGCTTTTCAGATGAGATCTTGCTTTCGTCCGACAAAACGGTTGCTGTGATTGACGGAAGTGGTGTTCTCGCCGACCCTCGTGGAATCGATCGTGCTGAACTCGTTCGCCTCGCCAAGCTCCGTAAAACTGTTTCTTTCTTCAACACCGCTAAATTGAGCAAGGAGGGCTATCTCGTCAAACTTGAGGACCAAGACGTCAAGTTGCCTTGTATGTCAAGTCCATCTATTGTTGGTCGCCTTATCTTGACGAATTTCCTTTGCAGCTGGCGAGATAGTATTGGACGGGACTGATTTCCGAAACTCGGCTCACCTGAGGTTCAAGGCAGATCTGTTCGTTCCATGTGGCGGACGTCCTGAAGCCGTCAACATTTCCAATGTCGCAGCTCTTATCGACGCGGATGGCAAGCCTCACTTCAAGTACGTCGTGGAAGGTGCCAACCTCTTCTTGACGCAACAAGCTCGTCTACACCTCGAAAAGCGCAAGGTCGTTCTTTTCAAGGATTCCAGTGCCAACAAAGGTGGAGTCACGAGCTCTTCCCTCGAGGTCCTCGCTGGTCTTTCCCTCAGCACGGAAGAATACACCGATTTGATGATATTCAAAGACGGCAAACCGAGCGAGTTTTACCAGAGCTACGTCAAGGACATCCAAGCCAAGATCACCGTAAACGCCGCAAACGAATTCAACTGTATCTGGAAAGAGCACTTACGACTCCAAGGGAGCAAAACACGCACTGCCATCTCGGATGAGCTTTCGCAGACGCTGAATAATCTTCAGGCTGAGCTCGAGAATTCAGATTTGTTTGATGATGTCCCGAGTCGTCATGGGGTGATGAGGAGGGCGATCCCGAAGACTTTGGTAGACCGGATTGGCTTGGAAACATTGCTGGATAGATTGCCGGAAGCTTACCAAAGGGCTTTGTTCTCCAGCTTTGTTGCCTCCCACTTTGTGAGTTTTTATTATTATTGTGTGTTCGTTTCGAAAATTGTTTTCTAATGAATTTTCTTTTTTCCTTTCCCCTAGATTTACAAGTATGGTGTTAATGGATCGAGTGTAGACTTCTTCCACTTTGCTCGTGAACTCGCTTCTTCGACTTAGAACCCTGCAGTTTGAAATTTCTAATGCCTCGAGAGTTCTTTCTTCCGCCATTCTTCTGGTTAGATCTCTTCTTTTTCTTTCCTTGGAACCTTTTGATACCTTAAGAACTCGTGTGGTTTTACTTTTGAATTAGAACTTGATTACGCCCCAGGTTTGAATAAAATTGTGTGCATAGTTTAATTCTCTATTCGCTCTCAAAAAAATGCAGATTTCCGTAATAAGCCAATCTACACTGAAATCTGATGTCGGGAGATGACTACTGCGACGGAGATGAACTGAGCAACACGGGTCAACCAGGACTCGCTTGAACCCAGGATCATGGCATATGTCAGAGAACCTAACCTAGTCTTGTGGATCGTGCCACCTCACCTGGTGCAGAGCTCAAGACTAGCGCGCCACATTAGATCATCCAACTTGAATATACACCAGGATTTTTCTCCTAGGCGAAGTAATGTACAAAGTGAAATTCCTACGAAACTCATCATTTGGTGTTGGCCATTGCTGAATGTTTATATGTGGCTTCGAGTCGGGATTTTACATATTCCCCTGCAGTCATAATTTCATACTTATAAGGTGAGCCTGGCCTCAAGCAAGTGGGAATAGGCTGCATCAAGGGTATTTACTGGGATGAACACCGTAGTAACGAGATGACCCACCTCCAGAAGAACATTATAATCAGTGCCGAAAAAGAGGGGGATGGAATATCTCTCAGCGCCAGAGATATTGATGACGCGATGCATTGTTGACTTGAAAACGTCGTCTCAAAATCAGAAAAGTCAGAAAGGAGGGACGTAGCATTGAGTGAATAAATGTATACTTGTCCAGCGAGCTAGCTGATCTCCTAAACTGATCGATGATGCAAATCAGCGCTCGAAGTATCAGACTGAGTAAGGAGACTGACTTGACTACTAGCGTGTTTGGAATCGGAACTGCGTTAATCCATTTCCCGGCCGTGTTTTGGACCTGAAGACCTCCATTGTTGTCCTGCCACAAGATTGTAAAGCACTGGACGTGATTATCAAGTACTAAGTTCAGCGAAAGCTGCGATGATCAGTGGAGGATTGCCTAACCTCGAAGCTGAAAAAACATTAGCGCCGATACCAAATTCAAACAGAGATATGCCCCACTCTGTATGAGCACCAATGCCTATCTGCCTTCCCTCTGGGTCCGTCTGAAAGCTTGTTGGGCTCTGCGGTGGATAATGAAGAAGTCGCATTATGGCAGCAGGTTGGGTTATCTATGCTTCCAACTCAGCTCAATGGCAAATAAAGCTTCAGAAAAATGGGATACCTTGTCATCGAAATAAGATTCTGGTAGATCAAGTGCAAGTGCAAATAGCGGAAAGAGTAATTTCCCGATGTGAATAACCCTATGACTGATGGTTTGGTCAGGGAGTGCAGCACTCACGGGGATTCTGGCACTTACTAATAATCCAGGACAGGTTCCTTAAACCCCGCTAGATCTGGCCACATATTTCCTCCGGACATGACACCATCATCTCTGGGCGTTGACGAATGCTCAGGTTCCGAGGTACTCATTGGAGGTTCCCAACCAAAGTCAAACCCCTCATGAAGATCTCCGAGTCCTTTGGAATCATTATTTTCACCCAGAAGGGCCGTGTAACCTTTGAAGTTAGGTGTTTTGTGTAAGTCGAGCTGTAGTCCGATTTCCATCAGTACTGTACGACAAAATCCGAATCGCTGACCTTCATCTTGGTTTCTTCAGGGAGAGAAAAGAACATCTTTGCAGCATCTAAAGTCTTCTGTACGACGTTATCCGGTATACCATGAGTCGTAACTATCATCCAAAAGACATGAATCACTTTGCTTGATGACCTGGCTCGTTGCGGTGCTCACTGTAGAAGAATCCGACCTAAAGTGAGCTATGTCAATGAACATGAGCCTGTATACTGCCCAACTGCTCACATTGACGCAGGCATCACGGATCCGATATGCAAGGTTTTTCCTCTTCTCGGAATCATGGCTCCAGGCGTCTTGGATGTCGCTGTCGCAAACTTCAGCACGGGAATGCAGCCTAGATGGAGTGCAAACAACATCACTGGAATCTCTTCAAATGTAGCGGTACGATCTTGTAAGGATGCGTTGGAAGCCATTTGACAACGTTGAACAAATCGCTTAAAGGCACATTGAGTGGACCGGCGCAGCCGGGGTATTTGAAAAACTTTCTCCAAAATGCGTGTAAAATGTAGCCGCTCTTACGTTAGCGAGGAGTAAATAGGTATTCCTATGGGTCCGCTAATGTAATTATCTAACGGAAGAACATGATTGACACAGACTATAACGGTGAGGGAAGCATAGTTAGCCGCAAGACAAATGGGAGCCACATGGAGAAGTACCTGTTTCAAGGTGGACATTTTCATGCTTTCTTTTTACTCAACATCACCTCTGCATCTTTGAGACGACCTTGATTGGAGTAGAGGAGACCCAGGTCGTTGATGGTGTCAAGTGTGGCTGGGTGCTCAGATCCAAATGTCTTCTCATAACCAGCCAATGCACGCTTGTACATCATCTCTGCATCTTTGAGACGGCCTTGACCAGCGTGAAGGTGACCCAGGTTGTTGACAGTGTTGAGCGTGGACGTGTGTTCAGGCCCCAATGCCTTCTCATAACCGGCAAGCGCACGATTGTACATTATCTCTGCATCTTTAAAACGGCCTTGACTAGCGTAGAGGAGACCCAGATTGTTGACGGTGTTGAGGGTTGACGGGTGCTCAGGCCCAAATGCCTTCTCAATACCGGCCAGCGCACGGTTGTACATTATCTCTGCATCTTTGAAACGACTTCGATTGGAATAGAGAAGACCCAGGTTGTTGAGGATGTTGAGCGTGGACGTGTGATCAGGCCCCAATGCCTTCTCATAACCGGCCAGCGCACGGTTGTACATTATCTCTGCATCTTTGAGACGGCCTTGGTCAGCGTAGAGGAGACCCAGGTTGTTGACGGTGTCGAGCGTTGACGTGTGCTCAGGCCCAAATGCCTTCTCATAACCGGCCAGCGCACGGTTGTACATTATCTCTGCATCTTTGAGACGGCCCTGATCAGTGTAGATGAGACCCAGGCTGTTGACGATTTTGAGCGCAGATGTGTGCTCAGGACCCCACGCCTTCTCTATACCGGCCAGCGCACGCTTGTACATCATCTCCGCATCTTTATGACGGCCTTGATATTTGTACAGGTTGCCCAGGTTGTTGACAGTGTCAAGCGTAGACGTGTGGTCAGGTCCCCATGCCTTCTCTTTACCAGCCAGCGCACGCTCGTACATCATCTCCGCATCTTTGAGACGGCCTTGATATGTGTACAGGTTCCCCAGGTTGTTGACAGTGGAGATCGTGGAAACATGCTTAGGACCCAATTCTTTTTCATAACCGGCCAGAGCACGGCTGTACATAATCTCCGCATCTTTGAGACGGCCTTGATATTTGTACAGGTTGCCCAGGTTGTCTATGGTTTCAAGCGTGGACGTGTGTTCAGGCCCCATTGTCTTCTCATAACCGGCCAGCGCACGGTTGTACATCAACTCCGCATCGTTGTAACGGCCTTGGTCAACGTAGAGGAGACCCAGGTTGTTGACGGCGAGGAGCGTGGATGTATTCTCAGGTCCCAACGTCTTCTCATAAACTGCCAATGACCGGTTGAACATCATGTCCACGTCTTTGTAATGGCCTTGATTGCGGTAGAGGAGACCCAGGTTGTTGATGGTGTCGAGCGTGGTTCGGTGCTCGGATCCCAATACGTTCTCATAACCAGCCAGCGCACGGTTGTACATCGTCTCCGCATCTTTATGACGGCCTTGACCAGCGTAAAGGAGACCAAGGTTGTTGATAGTATCGAGCGTGGAAATGTGCATTTGTCCCCATACCTTCTGTTTACCATCTAGGGCAAGCATGTACATCATCTCTGCATCTTTGTGATGCCCTTGGTCAGCATAGAGGACACCCAGGTTGTTGATGGTGTTGAGCGTGAATGTGACCTCGTGATCGCCCAAGTTAAGACTCTTCACACACTGCCAGAGGATAACGAAGTGTGCTTGCCCCTCTTCCCTTGTTTTGCCGTCACTGTGACCAACGGAATGCAGATGACATTTCAAATGCGATATTGCGGTGACAAGAAAGGTGGGTCGCGAGCCACTGTCAAGTCGCATGCGAAGCCATTCGGACACCATGGAATGAAGAGATACTATGATTTCACTATTGCAGTGTGAAAATTGAAGTAGCGATAGCTCCTGCATCTTCACCACGGCGTCTTCAAATTTCAAATGGTCCCAGTGATCACCATCCTTGAAAATGGACATTGGAGAGGTTGTCATATTGCCGTCATATTCGCCATTACTGAAGAGTCGTTCGCCGATATTGACAGGGTTGAAGAAGGAAAAGAGTGTTATAATCTTCTCTAACTGTGCAGCGTGCTCGCCAACGCCGAGCAACTGTAGCGACATTTCCCACGTAGTGGACAGGCTAAGAGAAGTCACCTTCTTCTTACCTGGTAACAAACGCCGATATGGCCAGACTTGTGGAGTTTCTTGCATGACACTCTGCTTCCGTCCCTCATACTCGGTCACAAAGGCTCTCAGCCGAAGTTGTCGTTTGGAAATGTATGCTCGCGCCTGATCGATGGC
>Ga0307517_10004261_pt1 | contig 22048 bp, 34 predicted proteins | sample 23_EM_MG_FD_194515 | JGI IMG/M metagenome (GOLD analysis project Ga0307517, IMG submission 194515) | Populus trichocarpa ectomycorrhiza microbial communities from riparian zone in the Pacific Northwest, United States - 23_EM | ecosystem: Host-associated > Plants > Roots > Unclassified | place... | reverse complement strand
TTTTGCTATTCCCATCTCAGACAGGGTGGATGACTGCCTTGCCATGCTATTCTCATGCTATTCCCATCTCAGGCAGGATGGATGATTGTTCTTTGCTATTCCCATCTCAAACAGGGTGGATGACTGCCTTGACATGTTTTTTTTCCCATCTCAGGCAGGGTGGATGATTAGTTCTGTGAGTTTTCCTTATTTCCACTCTTGTTTTTTATTTTCTTTTCCTTTGTTCTCCTCCTATTGTTTGGGGTCTGAGCTTCGCCCTTTGCGTCGTCGATGGACTCCTAATGTTCGGGTGTCGGGTCTCAACTCAGGCCTTCTAGACTGGGAGGTGTCCCAAGCAGAGAGGCCCCTTAGGGGTCTTTACCCGTTCGCTATCAAGCCATTTGCTATATGCCATTTGCTATCATCACCTGATTGTTATAATTATCATTATTATTATCTGTTACTGGTATTTTGATATTTGCTATCTAGATGCTGATCTAATCAGAGGGCAGCCAAAGACACCACTTATACTAGTATATTGCCTCCTCCGAGTCCTCATATGATAAGACTGTATCTGGTAAGCATCAACAGGTGCAGAGGTGAACGTGATCAAGGGCCACATTGGCTCAATCAACTCGGTTGCCTTTTCAAGAGATGGCATGTCGATTGTATCTGGTTCGGATGATGAATCTGTGCAAATACAGGGTGTGTTGATGGGTGCAGAGACGCATATACCAACAGGCCACAATGATTCACCCCACTCGGTTGCATATTCAAGGTATGCTGTACAGACCGTCTCTTCTTTAGAATTGATTTGTTGAAATCCGTCTCCCAGACATCGTTCATGGCATCTGACGCAAGTGAACTGGATTGTCTCCTCCCAGGGAAAAGGCCTTATATGTGGGTTCCACGAGAGGCAGAAGTGATTGATCCACCTATTATCCTCCTAATCTCTCGCAGTGGTTTTGGCTCTGTTGACTTTCGGCAGGCAATGATGGGTCTCAACTGGATTGGTTGTTATACACGTTGATTCAAGCTAGGATCAATATGCGGGTATTACTCTACAGATGTTGTAAACTATCTTTGCCACAGCTTAAACTTTCCTGAATATTCCCTGAACCCAAACCCTATGCATCTTCACCTTTCTTTTCCTATTCACGATTAATCGTCTGTCCACACCGAGGTGATCGACCGAGAAGAGTGGATGATTGAGGAGCAAAGTAGGTAAGGCGTGCTCTGATAGGCTTGAGCCCGAACCAGAAGACGACGGTGGGAAGAGAAGGGGATGGATTTGTGGTGGTTGTGTTTGTATCGGAAACGCAGGTAACTGCTCCGCCACACCAGGCTCGGTGAGAGATAAATGGTCAAGGGAAAGAGAAACGGTATCTTCTCCCTCTGGATCGGTTGAGCACTCAGGAGTCGCCGCTGGTCCTGTGTGTGCGGAAGCAGGCGCTTTCGACCCTGTGAAGAGAAGAGCCAGTTCATCTTTCAGACAAATTAGCACGCATTACAGGGGAATCGGAAATCCAACACACCCAGCTCGAAAAAATACACCCGTGTCTGATCGCCTCTTACGTAGAAGTTGTCTTCCAGCAACCGTCCTGCTTTAAATCTGAGCTGTGTGAGATCATACCTTCCATAATCACGGAGGAGGAGGAGCCCTGAGGGTTTGAGGATCTAGATTATGCCAAGCCGTCTAGCAGTATTCCAATGCGGACAACTTGAAATCTACCTTGTGGATATTTTTCACGGCAATCGCCCATTCCTCTGGTCTAAGTGCGCTGAGGACGAAAACGAGTATAATGATGTCGGCGGAACCTTCCGAAAGATTAGGGGGTAGTTGAGGAGACGTGAGGTCCCAGGTTGAAGCCGATATCGATCCTACAATAGGTTTGGAAGATGCTGGGTCGTCTGTCATCTGGGCAGATGGGTACATCGGATTGGCCTGAACGAACTTGATGGCCTGCGAAGAGTAATCGTATGCCTTTATTTGCAACTTTGGGTTAGCGTTTGTTGATAGGAGGGGGTAGACAGAGGAGCCAGTTCCTGATAGTGGGAGTGGCAGTCAAAAAGAAGGATTTCAGTCATGGAATAGGTTCAAGTCGCACCACAACCAAGTTCTACCACGACGACGTCGCCTTTATCCTCCCTCATCGCATCAACCAGGTCTGGGAACTCTTGATGCAACCATTTGCGATCGCGGAAGAAGTTGGTTGTATTGGTTTTATAGAAGGTATCCCTGAACAGCTGTAAGATCGCGCTTGGATGAGAAGTGAAATAGTGGACCAGAATCTCTCCGGACGGTCATAATACTTCTCTTTCTCCTTATCTGAGACGGGCTGCGCGTGTTGAATAGAGAGAGACTGGGAAATAGTAGTGTCGTGAGATGGAGGTGGGGGGACATTGTCCCAAGCATTATGGGTCCATACGTCCGTCTGGGCTGTTATGTATCTGTTTGCGAAATTACCTAAATAAAAGGTCTGAAAGGATTGTGAAAACATACCTGGAACCAAAACGGGGCCGTCGTGGAGATGAAGTCATGGACATAATTCCTGTCAAGGTTAAACGGCCCGGGGTGTGGCTCTTCCCAAACCTCAACCACGCATTTACCTACTACTAGAGCGACATGGTTCGAAACATCATGTAATTAATTTTGTTCGCCTCATTCTACCCTGTTCCTATACGATGGACTCCTTGCTCTGACTTGCTGAACCTTATGCAGGACAAAGGGATGCAAGAAGACCGAGCTGGGAGTATCTTGATGGGCCAGTAATATTCCATGACAGCCTAAGTACTCCCACCCCTGGCATGTCAGTGAACATTGTGGGTCCATTCTTGGCATTGACGATGTAACGTAATCCACAACATCGCTCTCGAATCGTTTTCTTTACTCTACAACATCCCTGGCGAGTAACTAGCCCTTTCCGATTTGACTTGCTTTCGTCCCTCTGGCCTTGGCAGCCCACCCTACTACGGATCTTGATGACAGGGAGAAAGAGAAGATTTGGGATACCCGTGTTACCACATGTACTCGGCTCGGCAATGGCCGGGGCCTGGGCCAGTTTGGAGCCTCAGTATGGAAACGGAAACTCTCGGAAACTGCACTTCCCAATGCTAGACTCCATCCAAGATGAATGTGGTCTCCTTCCAACCAATATAGAGAGGACTCTGGACTTATTTCTTGCTGTGAATGATATTGGTACATTCACTCCTGGTGTCACAGGCGGTATGACTTTGAACGACTCCTTATTATATATTAATCATACAGGTCCAATTCTACGGTATACTCAGGCAATGATTTGAATGTTTCATTACTATCAGTATCCACAGTAATACTGAGTCGAACTGCATATTTTTATTTGTCGTCTCAGCATACCCATTAAATGAATTCCAGTTACATATCCATACATGAGAACAGACTAGTAATGGCGCCCTGGCGCCGCTGTGACCTGGTGCCTGCAGATATTGAACCTTACCCACCAAATTTATGTACCGCCCCGTTACCGGGTACTGAATTGGACTTAAACCTGTTAACATGAACAGTAAATGGACTCGATCAATCCAAATCTATCACCCATCAGGGATATGATGCTTTACGTAATGTAACCACACTGTTACGTAGCTTTGGCCTTGATGCTCATCACCCATGTCGACACCCAATGCATTCCAACGGGGTCCGCAGGATGCACCCGCAGATTGGGACCCAGGACAAAATGAGATCGAAGGCCTGTATGATGCTGTCCTCAGTGGTTTTGACGCCGCGCAGAACTTAAGTATGTGAACTTTTTTTTTTTGACTAGACGCAACATCTTTAACGAATTCTTAGGTTTATCACGATCGTCTTCCTCCGCAGGAACACTAGGCGACGACGATTCCAGGTTGAGCACGTCAATTTTGATGCCCATTCCGTTTACGATTACGACGAATGCTGGTGTTGAACTTGGTGCGAATGGGCAGCCTTCCTCACCAGATGTGCCGTCGTGGAGTGTCCCTCCACCCCCACCCACAACAAGAAGTATCTCTGAACCAGCATCCTCGGGCTCATCCATGAGCAGTCCCTCGGTCGCGTCTTCGATATCGACACATACGGGTTCGACACGTCGAAGACCACTACCTCAGCCACCTGGATCGTCATCTCCTTCGACCAGCAGCCCACCAACACAATCGATCGGCGCTGCTACAACATCACCTACCCCGCCTGCCACGCATACACGTACAAGGTCTACAGATTCGGCATCGACAGCTGTCGAACAGATATCAATACCAAGACCCACCCAACCACTCCAACCGCCAACCACCCTTCCTCCAACCTCAAATATTCAAGCGCCTAATGTCGGCCGCATGCCGTCTCGTTCTGCAGCACCTCTCCGGGGTGGGAGATCCACCGTGTAAGTGCCTTCCATTCCGTCCTGATTTGAATCCGTTTTATCCTCTGATCTGATGCAAAATCAGTCGCCGGCGCCATTCTCAAAAACTCAATGATTTTGCACGACCTATTGTATTTGCACCAGAACTCGAAGCAGCCGCAGCAAATGGCGGCGTTGTTTTCATCCCTGAAGAAGATGAAGTCCCTACTGACCTGAACACAGAATTTCCCGATCACTACGGTGCATACCTACCCACCTATTACCCTGACGTGGAAGAGGACCCAAATGCGAGCCAGGTTTTGGAAATTGCTCCACCATCTTCTGCTAGCACTGTAAGGAACATGCGCAGTGCTATGACCGATGACGCCGATTTGAGATTCTTCCATGATCGACTGGGGATTGGGTCGGCCATGTACTCATCCAGCTCGGATACATTACTGAGTACGTGTTTCGCAGTTCCTCTTCTCTCTTGCTAAATTTAGCGATGTCCAATAGGCATAGGAAACCTCCCAATCCTCCGACGTCCGAATAGTTCTTCAGAAATTCGATTGTTATCCCATGTCGAAGAAGCAGACGAGGAGTACGATGATCCCTTCCCCTCCAGTTCCACTACGGCCACGGCCACACCCAACGCCGCCACTCCTCGATATCGCACATCTGCCGCAAACAGTGTCATCGATATTGGCCATCACAACATTCAACACCGCTCTCCTGTTATGTCTAGGTACGAAACACATGGCCACTCACAGACCCACCACCTTTCACCAGTAGAAAGTGGGTCTGATTGGGAAACGCATGATTCGCACGAAGCCTTCTCATTCATTCAATTGATAGCCAATTTTGACGGTCACGTTGACAATTCATCCCAAAATTACCGTCGCTCTCGTCCCCCCAACCCAGGTTCAGCAACCCTACACGAGTTTGACGACATAGATCCTTATTACGCATCAACCTATGTTTACACATCCACAAATTCTGAGCTCGACGGGCGGAGGTTCATGGATATAAGTCTCCTATCGAATCTTGCGGTACAGTTAAAAGATAAGGTACCCAGGGGGACCCATGTCAAAGGCAGTATTCCATATCCAAGGGCGTTCACGGGAAAGGATGCAGTTGTAAGCACACTGAGCCCCGTTTTAATTTCAGCTTACACATTCTGAACACAGAGCACCCTGCATGCCATTATAACTCGTGAACTGCAACTGCAATCTGACATTAATTCACCAGACAAGCGACCTGCTTTACTTGTTGCACGTTCTCTGCAGAACTTGCTATTCTTCTATGAAGTTGAGTGGGGATCAAGAGTACTCCAGGATGGTGTCGAAGATGTATATATGTTTTTGGATGATTATGAAATCGGCGGCTCGGGTTCAGGGTCAGGAGGCGTCGATGAGATTTCAGGATCCGGCGATACTAGGGCAGGTATTGTCGAATCCTCGCCAATTGAACGAACGGAACTGCCAACGGGAGTTATCACATTCCTTACCAAATGTTATAGCCCCCTTTGTGATGGGTTTGGGGATTGTTATACATATGATTGCCCAAGGAGGGTGAGCGACGTATGGTACAATTTGGAGTGGAAGAATGCTAATTTTCAATACTTTAGGGATTAACACAGCTTCCGACGGTGGTCGAGCCTTCCCCCAGTCCTGGAAGCCAAGAATGGTCCCAGAAAGTACCTCCACAAGTGTTGTCTACATTATCTGACAGCCAGATTTCACGGCAAACGCACGTGTCTCCTTTATCTTTTCAAGAGAAGGTTTACTGACTTTATTGCAAAGTATCATCCACAAGATCATCTCTAAAGAAGAACAATATCTTTCCGACCTCGACACTGTCCACAACGTCTTCATCAAAGGCCTCCATATCGCCCATCCTGCTGTCATGACTCCACTTGTCCTCGAAGAATTTATCGACGAAATATTTTCGAACATTCTTGAAGTACGAGAGTGCCACCGTCGTTTGCTAGAAGTCATGTATGTGAGACAAAGAGAACAAGCACCCGTTATTCAGAGCGTCGGAGATATATTTCTGGATGCTGCGACGGAATTCAGGAGCGTCTATCCGAATTATGTCGGGAGGTGGCCGATGGCGGAGAAGAGGCTTAAGGAAGAGATCGAGCAGAATTCGGAGTTCAGGTTGTTCCTTGAGGTAATGTTTTTAAAGTTTTTGTTCTGGTTTGGAAACTAAAGGAAATGTCTCAGAAATGTTCGCGTAACCTGCCAACTCAATCCGAACCAGGACAGCTGACCTCTAACCTCCGACTTGATCTCAAACACTACCTCTCTCGCCCTATTGAACACCTTCAGAAGTACCCCCTCCTACTAGAAGCCGTCTATCGAGAAACTGAGCATTCTAACCCTGATGGAGATTACCTCGCTCACGCCATTGCTGCCATCCAGAATCTGCAAGAGGTGGCAAGATTACGGACATTCCAGAGCGCAATGGGAAAAGGGCCAACGGGAAAGTGGGAATGGCACGATCTCGTTTCACCCGAGCAGAGGATGTCAATATCACAAGAGGAATGTAAGAGGCAATCGTGAGTGACTTTTCAGAGAGATATTTATAGGCTCCTGTCGACGCGTTTGATAGAATCATTTTCGAGCTGATCAAGGGGGAAATGGCATATGTACGTGACCTGGAAAATATTGAAACGGTCAGTCTTTTGAACCACAAAGTGGGACACTGCTCATCCAGACATAGATGTACATTCGCCCTCTTCGCAATGCCGAACCCTCAATTATCCCCTCTGACCGTTTGGACCAATTCCTGACCGATGTCTTCCATAACTACATCGAACTACATGCGCACCACCGGCGGCTTGTTGATACTTTGCACGAGATACAACGGGAGGAGCACCCACGGATAAGAAGTATCACAGCCGCTGTCTACGATGCCGTTTTAAACTTCCGGGAATCCTACACGGAATACATTCCTAATTATCCGATTGCTGAGTACAGGATCGACGAGGAGATTGCTCGGAATGGAGCTTTTAAGGTATTTGTTGAAGTAGGTGTCCATTTTGGCTCCCCATTGTGATGCTTGACGTTCGCACAGAATGCTGTTCGTCACCCCGATGCCCATCGACTCGACCTCAAAAATTTTATAAATCGGCCTATCCCTCGCCTTCTTCGATATGAGCTTCTACTAAAGCAAATATTGGCAGAGACACCATTAAACCATGATGATCGTCTTGCAATACCACCCGTAATAGAGTTAATTAAGTCCCTTGGTAAGAACACGGAGCCTGGTTTGGCAAGTTCGAAGCAGAAGGTGGAGTTGTGGAGGTTTAATGAGGGGCTGGTCTTTAAGAACGGGGAGTTTGTGGTGAGTAGCTAATTTGTTTTGTTTTTTTGGCCAGCCAGTTTCATATGATGCAGGACATGGACTTGCTGAACGAACAACGGTCATTAATTCACACTGGCAGGTTGATCAGACCTGACAATGGGAATACCTGGATGGAGCTTTTTGTCATGCTCTTTGATAACTACTGTGAGTTGAGGTTGTCGTCGTGCGGGTCTCGCATTTTATTCCTTTTCGCTATAGTGGTTATAACCCGACCTCGAGAAAAAGACGGGGTAACGACGTATCATGTGCATCGCCGGGTAAATGGCCTCCTTTCGTTAATTATGATTAGCTTAATTCTTTCCCAGCCCATACCCCTTGATCTTCTTGCAGTTGTCAATTTCTCCGAGCCCGCTATCCAGAGGTCAAATAGCTTATTCCGATCTCTCCGCAACAGCGACCACGGCACTAGCACTAGCCCCCTCCGCGCCCTCCGAAACGGCGACACGAACGCCATTAGCCCGCTTAGAACCCTCCGTGGAAGCCCCAGTACGACGACCCTCCCTTCTCGGCAACAAGCTGGCGACGTTGCTACATCACCTGCTGTGTCGAATGGTTCTAGTAATGCTGATTACCGAAACGTCTTTCCTTGTTCGATTTATCACAATGGTCGGCTAGGAGGTTCCTATACGCTCTATGCTGAATCTACTGCTATTCGGACCGAATGGAAGACAAACCTGGAAGAGGCGATTGGCCTGCGGAAGGCGGTACAGGATTTTAACAAGGTCTTCGCAATTGAGAGTCTGAGTGTGGATACATTTTTGATACCTAGCGTGAATACTGGCCCAAATTCCACAGTATGGCACGATGGAACAGTTTTCACTGGTAAAGTGACTTGTTCGGTGCCCTTCAGTAAGTTTTTTTTTTTAGTTTCCATCAGAGGAAACACTTATGAGGAACCTTAGAAACACCGGACGGGAGATGCTTGGTTGCCATGGGATGCGCGGAAGGCATATGGATTGGGTATCGATATGACTCTGGATGTGGGTTTTTTTCTAAATGAATTTGGATCAGTAATAGACTACCAAGTTCTCTATTATAGCGCTCCGACGTGTCCTCCACCTCAAAATGGTTACACAATGTGCAGTCCTAGAGGAATTTTGCTTGTTCATTGTCCTTGCAGATAAAGTGTTGTACGCATATCACCTGGAAGCATTGGTTCCAACTATGCCCGGCAGCGCCCATGTACTGCACACACCACAGCGAATCCATCCCAAGGATGTCCAATTCTTCAGTGTTGGAGTCCTACATGGGAGAACCATGATTATCTATATGAAGAAACGAGGGGTATTGATTCCTATTTTTCTCCCGGAGTACTCTTTATCTCACATAATTGGTTAGAATAGTGACAGCGTGTTCCATGCAGTTGAACCGGTTTTGGATAAAATCAACGAACGACCGAGGACTTCTACTGTGCCAGTATTGGGTCTGAAGAGGAAATCGGAGTGGTTCAGGCATTACAAGGAATTTACATTTAGCGACGCGCACGATTTGGTCTTCCTCAAGGCGAGGATTGCCGTTCTTTGTGCGAAAGGGTTCATGATCATGGATCTCATTGAGTACGAAAAGGTTTGCATCCGGGATGTCTACTTCTGACCTTTTTTATCAGTTACCGGAGTGTAACGATCCCTCAGCGAGACCACCCTAATTACCCTAAGCGGTGTGACACATGCAGACCTTTGGGCATGTTCAGGCCTACTGAAGATGAATTCTTGCTCTGCTATGACGGTGAGTGAGATTTCTCTTATGCAGTTATTACCTGTAACACCTCTTGTACCTCAGAATTTGGTCTTTTTGTTGACAGGCAAGGAAATCCCAGCCGCTCGACGGGGACAATCGAATGGGAAGGAACGGCTGAACGTGTGGCTATGCATGCACCCCATGTCCTCCTATTTGACAGCCGTTTTATTGAGGTCCGTCATATTGAGACAGGACGATTGGTACAGGTCATCCCAGGGAACGACATTCGCTGCGTTTGGGATGGTCGAGCTCTTGATGGCGGCGCTGCAGCTGTACCCCCAGAAGGAACCGAAGACAAGATGATTCGAGAACCCCGTGTGCACGCCGTCATGAATCTTCCGGAACCTCCTACCCAACCCGGCACACGACCTGTTAGGGGAACTATGCAACAAGTTTTCGAGCTATTCCCGACGATACCCCTTTATTTACCTGGTTCTCTGTCATCGCCTTCAACTGTACCATATTTCCCCGTCTCCTTTTCGCCTCCTCGTTCTCCTCCTCTAAGGTCAAATCATTTGTAATGTATTTCAAGGATCCTCTCGCAAGATGACCAAGTTTTCATCTACTGCTGATAATATAGGCGGACGTAGATGCCTTCCACACATCAGTACTTCTTTCAGGCTATAAGGTGAATGTTATTTCACTACATTATTTTTGTACATCTACGTAATCCAACCATGTAGGTAGACATCTAATGAGAGCGGATAAGAATTACAACTGTTACATGCGACTTTGATTGATGGGATAACTTTAGCGATGACATTGGCAACGCTATTTCACAGCACTATTAAACCTGGAAACTAATAAAAATGTCAGGATCTACCCCCGCAGGGCTCGGCACAGAATTCAACGACTTCGCTTCCTAAACACTGCACGAATACTGAAAAAAGGATGTTTGATGGTCTTCTTCGGGGACTTTTTGAAGGAACTTTTGCTGCTAATCGACGAAGAACGTCTGTGAAACTTTCCCGCCGGCAATGTACTGGAAATGGATGGTGAAGGAGAGAATGAATCCTTGACGAATTGGATGCGTGTAGCATCCATCTCGAAATATGCGGTCCCTGCTGGTGCAGATGCTGGCACATTCCGGAGATTGCTGGGCTGGACATGAGCTGAGTTAAGACGGAGCGGAAGCACTCGACGTCGGTTGGCTTTTTTGGGTTTGTGATCTGCCTGAGCCCGAGGTGTATTGGATATTTGGGAGGATAGTGATGAAGAATGGCGGTGTTTCGGCTTTCCGAAAGCATGCAAATCGACGAGAGAAACGGGTCGTAAGAGGTGGCGCGCTTGTCGAGAAGGTCGCGGTGGAAGTGAGAGAGCGTTCATGATTTCGCCGCCTACCCAAGTGGAAACGAGAACACGGTCGTTCAGCTCACCAGAGGTGAAGGATGGGTACGAGTCAACCTCTGGCGCAGGGAATAGGTATTTCGGGTCAAGGTCGGAATCTGCAGATGAGGTTGATTCGGTACTAGAACGTCGGCAATGTGTCTGGTACCAGTTTTTCGGGGATTCGTCAAAATCCTCCCAAAGGGCCTCTTCCGCATCGTCTTCGGCCTTGATCCTATCTATACCGTCAAGCAAGTGAGCGTACTCGACCTCTTCGTCTGCATCCCACCAGATGCCGCCATTCGAATCTCTGTAAACATCTGCTATCCCAACGATAGTCCCTTTAGACCCGCCGGCTGCTTTAGCCTGTTTCTCCATGACTTGTTTGATGTGCGTCTCAATATTCCCTCCACCAGTAAATTGCATAACAGCCAAATCGGTGGCAAGGGATGGGGGCGGGGGAACATGCCCGTATTTCGAGCGCTTGCGCTTGGCGATGGTGATAACAGAATGCTGTGGTTTTGGCCTTATCGGTGAGTGACCTCGGACATGATGCAAACGTTTTATGGCCTTGAACCTAAATGAGAAGAGAAATCTAGAAAATCTGTGGGTCGGGAATTCGAAAGTTGGTTCGGGGTGTTGAGCCCTTTGCTGGACGTCCTTGGGGTGAGATGAGGGACGTCTCATTGTCATCAGGGTATCATCCACCTAAACGGCAAGGTGGTGAGGTTTAAATGAGCTGGGTAATCGAATGCCAGCCCTTCAGGATTGGGGAATATACAGCCCGAGAACTGGCCACATAATTGCCGAGATAAGGTGCGACAGAGTGAGGTGTGATTTTATACGGGGTCATCCATTAAAGTGGACTTTGTGGGTCATCATGGCCCTGATAATTGCTAAAAGAAGGAATCCAGGATGCAGGCACACTATCCGCAACAAAATGAGGACAAGACTTTGTTCCGATTGGGTTTAGGACGTTTAGAATATCTCCTTTGGTTGCAAAAACACCACTCCTGTAGAGTATTATGATTTTTGAACTAACGGATGCATCTGATAAAACAGGCAAACGCGACAAATTTCGCAGAGTAGATCACAGTGAAGTTTGAACTTGAAAATTTGAAATTTGATGACTGGCAATTTCCGTGTAAGGTTCCCGACATCAGATCTCCGTTTGACCCATTAGGCAATTGTTGTAATTTGGTGACAACACTGGGTCACATGGGAATGTCAATCAATGTTACTAATCTTGTCAAATTCTTGTAAGTAGTTTACGAGAGAACGAGAACAGATTCTTAAGCCGAAGGCATATGGTGTCAACGGCCGTCATGTTGCTAGGTGCTGCGATGGCTTCTGGAGTTCTGAAAAGTACGCCACCATTTTCAAAATCAGAAAATCCCTCCTTGAATCCCTCACGGCATATCCTCTTGAATCAATCTTGAATCCACTCAAATGTCTGATTGTGCTGTGCGGCATGAATTATCGTATTGGTCGAAGTAGTACTAAAGGTACTCGTTTGAAGAAAATGGTGGCAGTACACTCTCTGGAAGGGTTTTTGGTTCTGCGAATTTTATTACTGTAAGGTGCTGGCCTTCGCATTCGTAAGCCGTTTCGAGTCAAGCTTCGCATCATTCTCGGACAACATTGACAATGACTGTTACATCATTGATATCGACACTGACACCCGGACGGACATTGATGGTTACAGCCGTCCCATACCTGAAGTAGGGATTTGTGAGAAGGGCGCCATAACTTGCGCTGTCCGTTAGGTGATCACGCTTAAATTTAATGTCACCATCTTGAACGATGGATACTAGCTTCGTGAGTTGAAAACGAACGTCAAGACTTCACTGGGTTTTGTGACTCGTAAGGATTGATTATGACCAAAATGTGTTCGACCATTTGTGCGATGGGGACAGACAAGACCGAAAATATCTATCCGTGTCACTCGGAAGTGTTGTAAGTAAATGACAGAAGTTAGTCGAGCACAATTTCGGTTCCCAAATAATGGAAAATGGAATGTACTACTTGCTACATTTTATAAAAAGTCGATGCGCGGATATTGAGAGGTAGAACCCTTCTGGCAATGATCCTGTTAGGTTTACATTTAAAAAACAAGATCCCTTGTCCTTTGGCTGCCTTCAAGTTATTACATTATGCACAGCTTATACAATAGAAGGTAATAGAAAATATACGGAGGGATGTAAGGTTAACACCAAACAAGAATATTATAAAAAGAAGGGGAAAAAAGCATTCACTGGTGCGGGACAGTCATATGAGTTTCCGGATTTTTTCCCCACTTGGGCAAGCATGCTGGTGTAAGAACTTGGGTATACGCTCCAGCTCCTTCTTCAGCATCAGGCGAATAACAAGAACGGAATTCAATCTGATTAAACGGCAATCACAGGGTAAACCATCGCTTGTGACCTCTTTTTCATTAACAGCAGCCAGCATATCCTTGACGCTTGTAAGATGTTTTATCCGCTGGACCTCGGAAAATGCTCTGAAGTAGCATGACGTGCAAAGGAGGGATGGGTATGGGTTGTCTGCATGGATCGTTTTGTGCCGAATGGTTTCCAGTACGACCTCGAAAGCGGAATTATAAGCTTCACGATATTTCACCTGGTTTATAAAGCGCACGTTCATCCGATTTTGTAAGACCTCATAAGAGAGTGGTCGACTCACCCAAGGTGCGATATAGTTGAAGGGAAGTTTCTCCAGCACAGATGAAAGCGGTTTGGTGACCAACGTAGGTGCAATTTGGTCAATCAGACTCGGGTAATCATGTTTCACAGCATACACAAGCACATCAGCATTGTGATCTGCTATGAATTGTCTGATGATGATGAGGAAGCTGGTTAGATAAGAGAAAATGATTTGTCCTCACCTCATGCGTACGTTACAGATAGGCATAGCTGAGAAGACTTCATACTTCTCAGCGGCTTCACTGACAGCGGCGACAATCTCAAAGTCCATCCGTTCAAGATCGGGTTGACGACGGGGGTACACAAATTGGAAAAGGATGCGAAGGATGTCTGCCGGCTCTGTAAGGTGTGCAATCTCGCCATTGGTCTCGAATTCAGGTGCTGAGAATGCACCTGTGTGTGCTTCTAGGTTTCTTCTGTGGAGACGAAACTGCACTCCATCGACGGATTCAAATATCACATCGGCGTCACTGGCACGAACTGGGGTTCAAAGTAGAAATGTCACGACGATGATAAGAAAGTGCAACCACAACATACATTCCTCATCGGTCGGCGACGTGGGTCTTTGTACTCCCATGTTTGCGAGAATAGTTTCGAAACTTACAGGCAAAGTATTGGAGAGAGAGTTGCTTCGTTCCAGGAATTCCGTTGACTGTGGCAGACACGGAGGCATTGACATGAATCACGTGTAACATAGTGCATTGCCTCAACTCTTAAATTCTAGATGCTGCAATATTCATGGATACTATGGATCATTATTAATATTACTGATCCGCCGACTTGACGAATTGTGTAGGTAACACAGTAGTGTAGTATCCCTGGATCAACGCGTATTGCGGCCAATCCAATCGACGCCCATCATTGCCTGCCGAAAGTCAACAGAGCCAAAACCATGGCGAGAAATGACGAGGGTAGTACACCTGAGCCTCTTGTGGCGGCGGTTTCCCTGGAAAAAAACGATCCAGTTCGTCTGCATTTACGAAGTCTGAGAGGTAATTTCAACAAATCGATTCTGAAGAAGAGACGTATTCGCACAGACTCATCATCCGAGCCAGATACAATCGACGTGCCATCCCTCGAAGCCGATTAGCCAGTGTGACCCCTGAGCGCGTTCCTATCAAACGAGCCAGACACAATCTGAGTGCCATCTTTCGAAATTGCAACTGAGTTGACCCAGTCGGAGTGGCCCTTGAATACAATCAGCTTCGCACCGGTGAAAATATCCCACACTCGCAGTATTGTAGGACACAAACCGCATGCCATCCTGGGCTCTGTGACGAGCAATTGCTAGCCTAATTCGCGATATCTTCCAATATCTTGACACGCGGTGCATTTCTTACGCTTCAGGCCTCAGGCCTCGGGGCTAGCTCTCCGAGAACGGTTCTGTAGTCAGCCTTGTGGGAGGGACGCAAACGATTGAAGTGCTCATTCCGTTCATCCGGTCAGTTGTGGATACAAGTTCGACACAGTCGTCGCTCACTGTGTGGATCTCTAAGGTGAATACGCCACCATAGATCTCGAGATTATTGATTTTGCTGAACATTGAAGAAGAAATGATGTTGCAGCCAATGTTGAGCATTAATGTTTGTACTTGGTTGGCCGTCGATCGCAAATGTTAACAAAAAACCAATTTGACGTTCTCTCATCTTTCCTTGCATCTGAAATTGTGATCATCTTAAGAGTCCTGATTCCGAAGATGTTCTTACCAATTCTTACTCTGTGGCGAGCTGCGTCATGATCGTGGTGCTGCCAGTGACGTCACGTCTGGAATCAATATATAAGAATGTCCTGGACTCTTGGAGTCGTTTGTCGCTTTCTATCTCCAGTACTACGACTGTCTTCACCTGCTTATTCACATCGAGTCAATCCTAATCTCTATAAAATCATGGCCACAGGTGCTCTGAACAAATCTCTACCGAAACCGGTACCAACCCTCCTCTCAGCCGTTACAGAGGACCACCAAGAGGTAACGTATACATACCCCCCAAGCGTCTCACCACGCTGTGAATTTACCGCCCTTCTTTGACAGATGTATGAATTTTACGCTCAATACATCAAAGCCAATGGCAACTCGGATCGAGATGCTCAAAAACTTTGGGCTCGCCAGCTCATTTGGGAGGTCGCTCGCCACGCAGTAGGAGAGGAATTAGTCGTTTACCCACTTATGGAGAAGCACCTCGGCGAGGAGGGGAAGAAACTCGCCGATCAAGACAGAGCCGACCACCTGGTACGCTTTTTACTCGTTTGATGAATGTTTTCGTGACTTATTTCCTCCTGTAGAAAGTGAAAATTCTTCTCTCAAAACTTGAAAAGCTCTCCCCCGGTACTGCTGAGCACTTGGCGGTTCTCACAGACGTCATGGACCACTTGAGGCCACACAATGACAGCGAGGAGCATACCGACCTGCCCATGCTTGAAAAGGCGATTGGTGCCGAAGAAAGTGAGAAAGCTGCCAAGTCATTTAGTAGAACGAAAATGTTCGCTCCGACACGGTCAGTTTCGTCCTTTGTCGCAGTATTTGCTATATTTTACTCACGTCTTTTTGATCCAGTCCCCATCCTAATGCTCCTGATAAACCGCCCTTCGAAACACTGGCTGGTCTCTTAGCCGCGCCTATCGATAAACTTAAAGACGCTTTCGCAAAATTCCCAACTGAGGAACAAAAGAAAGCCGCCGCACAAAACTGATTCTTGTATGGATGGATGACCTTTGTAATTTCCTTATTTATTTGATTGAATGAAAACAGTCTTGTTTCCATTACTTCCCAGCGTACATGTGTATCTAGCAACCAACAGTAAGTTTACAAAATACTACGAAAATCCTTCAAATCCCCTAGATCGAATCACAATCGTTTATACAAAGCAAGCTACCCAAATTTTGTTTTCCAAGAAAAAAAGAAACTACTCAAAAACCTCTTCCTCTCATTCTCATAACACCTCTTCCCCTCATTACCCTACCTCTGCCAGGCGGGCCTCCGTGGCCGACAAATCCATCCTGTCCAGTGTCCACTTCCATTGGTAGTGGAGCATTTCCCAACCCAGAGTTTGTATGATCACTATTATTGCCCTTGACGGGTCCCCCTCTTCCTCCGCCTCGAGAATGGGCCGGAGCGAACCCTCTCGCCTTTCCACCCCGACCAAATCTCACAGAATTTGGGACAAGAGAAAGTGCATTCAGAGACTGCGACAAGCCCTCGATATCCGCATTACCAACAGTTTGCGCATTATTGTTGTACTTATTCTTGTTTTGACTATCCGAGCCTCTGAAGGACGAAGATTGCGATGAAGTAGTCGGAGATAATATCCTCCTTGGACGGATTCGAGGCGTAGCGTCCAAATCGTCAGGTTCGTCGTCATCCGTGGTCGCCTCGTCCCTACGAATGGGATCAGCGATAATAGCGTTATCGTCGTCATCTTCATCGTCACCATCTTCTTTCATCATCGCCTGATCCCTCGGGCCTTCTTCTCTTGGTTTCCACTCTTTCCGGATCAGACTCGCGCCCTCTCCCCATCTTTTGAGTAGTCCACCTATCCCTTTGTTGGTGACAGCAAAGAAATATTGTTTTGGGTAATTGTGCGCTTGAATAAGATGAAGTCGCCTTGTCTTTGGAGTTCCAAACTTCCGACCACAAGCGGGAGCGGGTATATGACACTCGAACTAATGAAGAAAAAAATTCTGTTGAGCATCTGTAAATTGAACCAACAGAAAGATAATGCATACGATCTTTTCATTACGTTCTTTCCGCAGAGCAGCTATTGGATCATGACACTCCGTTTGGTGCTTTTAGAATGGAAGAGGTCCGTCAATGCACGCCAAAATAAACGATTTAAAACTGACCAATTCTAGAAACCTTTCTTCTGGAAAAACGCAACCACAGTTATTGAACAAACATACATGCGCATGGAACTTGGCATAATGCCTCTCCAGTTCGACCGTATTCTGTATCACAGTCGGCCGATTCTGGCATGTAGGCGGTAGGTTGCATAGGATGGATTGTGGCTGTCTTGCATTTTCCGCTGTCGTTGTCGTTGCTTGGGATATGAGAGATAATGGATCCGATGGGTGGATGCGGGTCGATTTGTGTGGTGGTGGATCAGCAGCCGTTTGTGGTGACAGTTCTGGGTTTGTGGTAAATGACGAAGACGAAGACGACGATGTGCGGGGCCGCTTTGCAGCAGCCATGGGTCGTGCAAACCAATTGATGGGGGCCTGGGCGAATAGATTGCGGTCATTCCGGCCCGCTTTCTCCTACAGTCAGTAGACGCTGCAACTCATAAATACAATTCCTATGGAGAGGTAGAATAAAATGGCAGGAAAAAATATGCCAGTGCAAGCTGACTGTACTTGTAGCTGCTGTTTTGCATTCACTACCGTGACTTCAGTGATCATGATGGAGTTACTACAGAAATAGATCTCTCAAAAAGTGTATCTATCTGTCAGATATTCCGTATCACAGCCTGAGAGTACGGCGATCCTGGGAATCAGTTCAGACGAACAGCATTTCAAATTCACTTCGGACAGTGAGTAACTGACGTGAATCATGATGCAGTGGCAAGGACTCGCAGACAAGTCCACTTCAGTCAGTATACCAAAATACACATGACGTTATTAATATGCAGTAACAGTAATCGCGATTGGATTTGTATATACAAAACTACGCACGTTGGAATGGAAAGTTAGCGCTAAGGCACATAGCAAAGCTGCTGTGATCATTCATGAGAAGCAGTTCAATGGCTCGTGATTTGGAGGTTATAATTAGCTGGTTATAATTAGGCACTGTCAGTCGTAAATTTTATTTTCGTCTACAACCTTCACATACGAAAAAATGTCGATTACCGGCCTGAGCACAAGTAGGCATCATCTGGGCCTTGGAAAAGGAAATCGGGCCCCACAGAATAGTCCAACTGAATCTTTATAGGAACACTTGACTCCTATCCTGCGGCACCGCAAGCACACTGAGAAGTCATTTTCATCTAGTCTTGAGCGGTTGGATTCCGCAGTGCGAGTTTACCCAGTGATTATGATCATGAAGATGTGCTGGAATGCAGGTGGGCGCTATATTTTCTAGGAAACTTCGGTTCCTGACCATTACAGTGTAACGCAGGTGTCCCCCATTTCTCCATTCCAAGTCCTTATGATTCATGACCTAACTTAGTTAGGGAATCTTGGTCTTCCTATACGGTGTGACAAGTCGGGATGGTTCTATCCGTGCGGGGTATATAAGGAATCAAATCGTCTGTCTGTTCTAAACAATTTCGAAGACATTCAACATCGAGCATAACCAACCGCAATGAGCACCCAGCCAGACATTGTATCAGGTCTCGTCCACTATCTCATAACTTCTTTCGCCATACACTCATTATACATTCTACAGACCTACCCGAAGGGAGCGACCCGGCTCCTAAGAACTTCAACGTCGGGGTCATTAACCCCTACGCTTTGGTCGAGGCACTCACGGGCAAAAAGTTCGACTGGACCAAGCCTGACTCGACCAAGATCATTTCCGACGTCCTCGAGACCGACTACGAGAAGCTCTTCGACATGAAGTACGATTCACCGCTTTATGCGGGTTTGAAGTTGAATCCTACTACCAAGTTGGCAGAGCGTCTCAAGGATTCCGAAATAAAAATCCTTACACCCGCCGACCGCTGCACGTACCCCCTCAACAAGATCAAGAAACTCGCTGATCTCAAGGATGTCGGTGTGGAAGACATCGGTTCCTTGGAAGTGAAGGAGGCCACCCTTCGCAACGGATTTCTGAATCTTGTGGTGCCTGCGCCACCGAAACTCACCACGAAGATTTCCAACACGGCGATAACCAAGGCCATCTTCGACCTCGTCTTCCCCGCACAGCTACGTAACCCTGGCTGGACCCCGCCTGGCGCTAACTGGCGTGACATGGGAGATTTCTTCAAGGACGTCACCGAGTTCAATGACCCCATTCAGGGTGCGGTAGCGAACTGCTACTTAATTGGGTCCTTGTCCGCTATCGCATGGGCGGACCCATACAGCATCATTCACCGTAACCGTGCCACGGGCCCCGGCGAAGCAGACCGCGTCAATGCGGTCCAGTTCTACTCCAAAAACAGCGGTCACAATGGACCCACTGGCTTAGTCGAAGTTACCGACAAGACCCTCGTCGACAGCAGTAACAAGCCCATTTACTGCCACTCCAGAGACAATGGCGAGATCTGGCCGGCGGTTTACGAGAAAGCGTTTGCGAAATGGACTACTGGCGATACCACGGACCTCCCTGATATCACACAGACGGCTTTTGGTGACTGCGTCGCGACCATAGCACAGATCACTAACAAGACGCCCTACTATTACTACACAAACTCTCGAACCCCCGACCAACTCTTCACTATTGTCCGCTCCAATTCAGTTAGCTCCAAAACCATCTATCCAATGACCGCGTGGACTCCCGCCACTGGGCCCGACTTTGGCAGCGCCAACATTGTAGCCAACCATTGCTACACCGTACTCGGGTGGGCAACTCGTAACGGGGTTAATTATATCGTCTTGCGTAACCCGTGGGGAATTGTTGAGCCATCCGGTTTGAACACAATTCAGGGCGTGGTGACCTTTTTCGATCAGTCCTTCTGGAGGCCCATCAATACAATCGCGAATGATGGCGTTTTTGCATTTGAGATGGGGGCGTTTAAGACGTTCTTTGCAGGTTTGGGAGTTGCGAAATAAGAATGGGGAGCTTACGTATGTGGAAGAGAATCTAGGAAATGGACTGTTTCGTTCTTGATTTTCAGGGAAGTTTGACAGACGTTCCAGTTGTAAATAATAAACTCTGTACTTGTGATTATTTTGGGATACAGTTATATAATACATCGTTTGTATGACAAGGCAGACAGATATTTTTTAAAAGATGGAAACCTTTGGAAGACGACCGATTCCAAACTGGATAGATATACCAAAGAAATGCATTGTAGTAGCACTACCATTCGAGGTAGTATTTAACAGAAAGAATACGAAGAAAGAGAAGACCTAGTAGAACTGGAGTGACTTGTTACTATTTACACATACATATTTCAAAATGGTGCAGTAGAGGGTTCAAGACCCGAGAAAAGATCATAGAGAATAAGAAGTGTTATATGCGCTTAACTACGCGATCCTGGGCAATCATTGTCGAATACCCCCAACTGGGACATTATCTTAAAGACCCTTCTGCAACATTGAATATAGCAAGTAGTGGAACTACGTCCAATGTAGCAAGGGTTTTCATGATAATGGCCGCATTGAGGACATTCGAAAACGGTTGTCCGATTGTTCGGGGCGGATGTGCCCTGATCTCCACGAGGCAGGTTCGCGATTCCATCGGTGCATTGCTTGGTAACGATTGAAACTGTGAGTTCCGTAATCTGGCGGATGAAGGTGTGGAGATGGGTGTCTGAAGAAAGGCAGGGGTACCTGATTGATCGGGGCGGATGTGCCAGAGACTGGCTCGGAGGTTCATCTTGCAGACACTGACAGAGCAGGACCATTGTAGGAGTGAACGAGCGGGGGTGTGGGCTAAAATGATCCTGCTCTGTCAGGATCTGCAAGGTGTTATCTACGCAATTGCGTAGCTTGGAGTGCTCATGGTGTTTCGGGAAGCAGACCTTTTCCTTGATCTCGTCGAGGTTGTGGCAAGCAGTCACTGTGTCTTGTAAACACAAGTACTTGATCTGCTCAATAATGGTCTCCACGATAAGCTTGATACGGACTTCCACCGAGCAAGTCAGGTTCGCGACGAGGATGTCCATAAGTATCGTAATTTCATCGGTGCATTGCTTGGTAACAATTGAAACTGTGAGTTCCGTAATCTGGCGGATGAACGTGCGGAGACGGATGTCTGAAGAAAAGCAGTCCATGTTTGGTTCAGCGATGAGGCGGAATTTCATCCAGGGGACTTGGCTGAGGGCATCTCCCAGGGAACAGGTGGCCCTATTGTAAAATCGTTAGCTCTTTGTGCCAGTTAGAGAAGATAAAACGACATACTTTTGGAGGATGTTTTTCTGTTCCTCGGTAATACAGATGCTATGAAGGGATGTGGGGTCAGATTCTTGATCGACTTTACGGTACAGAATACTTGCCTATCACAGCAAGATTGCAACTTTTCATAAAGGTGTTCATAGCCATGTTTCGGCTTGTCACAACCACCGGAGTCGCATTCAGTTGGTTTCTTGTCGTAACCATCCCACAACCCCACTAACGGGTCAATCGAACCTGAGACAAGGAATCTACCCTTTGGTGAAGACGTGTTTGAGTAGGGTGGCAAGGGATAGTCGGCGTCACGGTTTATTTGGTCGAATAAGTGACTGTAACTAGAAACAATCAGCAAAAAAAGCGGGAGATGTATGGTACTATTCATACTTGATTCCAAACTTGTCGGCATGTAATGTCTTCGTTGGCCGATGTGGGAGGTTACCAGAGGCAACGGGCATGACGTCCAATTCCGTGTTGATACAGGGCAATCGGAAGTTATTGTCTTTTTTACATCCTGGTTTTTGGGTGAAAGTTTTGTGTTTGAGACCTGGCGGCTCAATCACCTTCGCGAATTGGAAATATAACACGGATTCGCAGTTACACTGTTCG
>Ga0307517_10004260_pt1 | contig 22048 bp, 24 predicted proteins | sample 23_EM_MG_FD_194515 | JGI IMG/M metagenome (GOLD analysis project Ga0307517, IMG submission 194515) | Populus trichocarpa ectomycorrhiza microbial communities from riparian zone in the Pacific Northwest, United States - 23_EM | ecosystem: Host-associated > Plants > Roots > Unclassified | place... | reverse complement strand
TTTTTTATAGTCATGTATTCGTTGTTAAGGTACAAGAAACCGCGTGGAGCGCTAGCTATGGCGTGAACAAAACCTTAATCCCAACAACCGCCCGCTTCACCCCCTCATGGGAAAAATCAAACCCCTCCAAACCAGAGCCCATCCTCCCCCCTTATAGCACCTAAGACGAAAGCAAGACGGAGCAATACCCTCCTCCAGACACGTAAGGAAAGACAAGTATAGAAAAGAAACCAAGGAAATAGGGGGCGGAGCCCCCTTTATATAAAAGGAACTCCTAGCACAGCCTTTTGCCGCCCGACTCATACCCCAGTATGAGTCACATATCCGCGTTACCAAGGAAACAATACAATTTGTCGTAAACCTTACAAAGGAAATCCCTCATTGCAACCGTGAAACAAAGGAAAGAACACCAAAGTTGTCCCAGCACGTATCTCATCAGGGGACCGTGAGAAGCATGGGTTGTGGCTCCACCGCACCCTTGGCACGGTTAGGGCCAACATTCATTCCAGTCTCTCGAAGGTATGATCGTGCAAATAGGGTAGGACTTGAAACAAATTATCAACATGGATATGATAATAATATATTATTATCTAGTACAAGTGTCAGGGGTGATGTTTTCATACACCAATTACCAAGTAATTGATTGAATAAACATGGCAGAAGACAAAGTAGAAAAGGGTGACACATTTTTGATACTAGTATGACGACACATTTTGGATATGATGATGCTGATGGAAAATTACTAGGATTGAATGAGAATGACATAGGGATTTTTGTAAGTAGAGGTATCGTGACATGAGAAATAGCCCCGTGATAGTGCTATGGCGACATGAGAAACACCAACAAAATATCTTTTTTAAAAGTAAAAATAATAAAAAAACCTGCTTTGAAATGAAAAACTAAAAGGTGGGCCTCGGGGAAAGGTTAATAAAAGAGCCAAGTATTTGAAAAAGGGAAACAAAAGGTAAGTTGGAAAAATGATGGCTTCAAATACTACTATATCACCTAAGGCTCCAAAGCGAGTGTTTGTTACCATCACCTCTTCTCTCTGGTCAAAAATCAGGGGGCTTCGCAAGCACCCAGCTTGGTCCTTTCGCCATATTGCCCAGGAGGTTGGAATTGTAGTAAGTACAGTTTATTCTATTTGCCAGGCACCAGGAACACCTCAGAAGAAAGAACTTGGTCGACTAAAGCTCATAACTACACCTATTTGAAAGCTACTTGTAGCTACTGCTACAGCCAGTCAAGATAATCGCCGATTACCTTTAACTCAGATTGCAGAAATTGCTAAACTCCAGGCTAGTGCTGAAACATTCCGAGAGATGCCTTCGCTACTGAGGGCTACCATCGCTAGTGTTCGTTACGGGACGGGGCGGGGCGGGTTTTCACTCGCCAGAGCCCGCCATTACACAGAGCCGGGGTGGGTATGTTTCGGGTAATGCCCGCCCTGCCCCTGTCAGGGGCCCACCCGCACTCATTCCCTGGACGGGCCCCGTTTGTTAGCACCTATTTTTAACGGGGACCCGTCTGGGGTATGGGTGGGGCGGGGGCCTGGGCTGGGACAGGGGCAGGGAATGCCGAAAAAGACATCCCGCCCCAGGCCGTTGAGTGGGGCGGGGCGGGGAAAAGGGCCGGGGGCCCACATTTTTTGGGGCCCAGTCCGCCCCGTAAGCAACTCTAACCATCGCCGTATCGCTCGAGTTCGCCCTTATCTCACTCCTGCTGCCCAGACTCAACCTCTAGATTGGGCCTACCACTATGTGGACTGGGCTCAAGATGATTGGCATAAAGTAATCAGGAGTGATGAGGCAGTATTCAATATGGGAGGATTATCCTCAAGTGGCAAGGTTTGGGTAACTCCACAAGCGGGAGTGGAGGATTTGGTGGATTGTTTAGTGCCAAAATTTCGCGAGTTGCAAACCATTATGCTCTGGGGGTGCTTTAAAGGTATGGTCTATTATTTTTGATTTCTTTTTTTATTCAAAATACTTTACCCGGTTTAAATGTGACTGTTCCGTTCCATTCCCCCATACAGATCCCTCTTTGTCTTCTCGAACAAAATGGAGAGAACATCATTTTCATAATAAAATTTACAACTCCAGTAGACTCAGAGTACAGGTATTTTTTTCAAGATAACTTTCGTTTTGTATAATTGAGATTCAATGCTAATATACAAGAGTATTCAAGGTACCCAAAAAGGTCCGTTGATATTTTATGATAAAGCCAACTGGGGTAAAACTATTAAAGCAACTTCATATCCTGACCATATTATCCCTCATATGGATCCCTTCTGGAAACAACAATCCCAACTTCAATTAGACTATGCCTATCTCCAGCAAGATGGGGCTTCCCCTCATCGTGCAGTTTATACTCAAAACCACATCAAAGCGCTCGGCATTTGGGGCTACTTCATTGACTGGCCCCCTTCCTCACCAGACTGTAGTTCAATTAAAAATGTCTGGCGATCAATCAAGCAGGGGATTCGCCGACTCCGACCATTTCCTACCACAAACGAAGCCTTGCGAGTTGCTATCCAGGAAGAATGGGATGCAACTACACCGGAGGAGCTTGGCGAACTTGTTAACGCTGTTTCAACCTGTGTCCGTGAGGTTTGATTTCCCTTCTCTCTTTCTTACCCACTATGCCTTTGATCAATTTCCAAAAATAAATACTAACTATCCTTTATATTATTCTACAGGTACGTCTCACAAATGGACGTCACACAGGATATCAAGCTCTGTACTAGAGACTTTTTCTTTCTTTATAGCATTTGAGGATAGCCTATTTGGCAAAGATGAGATGTTTTCATTTGGCGACAGTTTTTACTGTGAAAAGACCCTTCTCTCTACATGGAAACGGAAGGAAAAGGTTGCTTGTGGAAGGGTGCTGTTGTGTTCGACCTGGCTCTTGGTATTCTTGTCATCTTTTCCCTCTGGCGATTTTGGCCTTTTCGCTCTTACTTTCTCCTTGCTCTCTTTTTCTTTCATTTATTCTTACTCTTTTTCGTTTTACTATTTATTTGTTTCTCAAATTGCTGGTGTCAGCGGTGCTATGGTGTTTTTCTACTGAGGCAAAAATATGTCTCAGGACACCCATGCATTCTTAGACATGTACGAAAACATCACCCCTGACACTTGTACCATATCCAACTTAAGTAATAATATTATATTATTCTAGTAATAACCCCAACTACCGGTACTGTACTCGAGTATGTAACAAAAAAAATGTCCCCAAAGCGCAGATATTTACTTTTTAAAGAAGCAGAGACAGAAGGAATCACGTGCTTTTACCTTTCTCCTCAATATCTTCTGCGCAAACTTCTTCCCACCCTTCCCTTTACCATTCCACTTGGAAGTCCTATCCGCCTTTGTCTTCTTATAAACTCTCCCTTCCTCAACCTCCCCTCTCACCTCCAACTTCTCCTTTTTCTTATTAGTCAACTTAACCTTCTTCTTCTCGGGCAATTCCAGCCCATTCAGGTGTGCCTTACTGACTTTCCCCCGCAGTTCCTTCTCGAACCAAGTCCTTTTCGGCCGACCCCTGATCTCATCGTCATGCTTAATCAGATTCTCGCCCTTGCATAATTGCAATTCCACAGACTGCAGCTTCTTCTCCTTCTCTTCCTCACGGATCTCGTCGATCTCGTCGCCTAGTTCTTGATCTTCTCGCCCAGTGCATCGGCTTTGTCCGCGTCTAGCATCCAGGAGACGACCTTGGAGGATTGGGATTGAGCGGCTCCGACCGGGGCTTTGACGACCATCCGGTCTGCCTCTGCCGCTAGTGTCAATGCGCCACTTTGGCGGCTGGCACAAGCGGTACCGCCTACTCTGTGGAGGTATATTTCGTGGGATTGGGGGGCTTTGTAATTTATTACCACGTCTACACCGTTGATATCTGGACCACGGGAGGCGAGGTCGGTAGCTACGAGGAAATCTGCTTTTCCATCTCGGAAGGTTTCAACTGCTCTGACGCGCTGCCACCCATTGCTAGGTTAGCGTCAAATCTGTATTTGTAGAAGGGTCAAGAAGAAGCAGAAGCTCACCTGCTCCTGACTCAAATTCCCGTGCAATCCACTGCCTTGAGTCCAAAAGATCAAACACAACCCTCACCCTATGTGCGAAGACTTTACTCCGGAAGAACACGATAGTCCTCGCCGTGAAATACTCCTTGCATACAAACACCAAGATCGCAAGACGAAGGTGCTCCCTCTGCAGCCTGATCCAGATAAATATTGTGAAACGCCGGTACCCTGCACGTTTGTCGCAGAACCTCATACAAGGTAGAAGGTACTAGAAGGATGTCGGAGAGTTCTCCGTAGAACCATCCGATTCGGCGACTCGGTGAATAATGCGAGATGTGGGGCCGAAGGCTCACCCACTGGATGAAGCGGGGAAGGTCAAGGGGTGAAAGAGAGGAAGTTGGGATGTAATAGAGATACCGGTAGGGTGAGATATAGCGGAAATGGTGCGATTATAGTCAGGAGACTCCCGGAAGAGTGTCCATCGTCTTTTGTATTTAAGGGTGCTGTCCGCCCATAGTTGTAAGAGCTGTGGGTCAACGAAATATTAGTCTTGCTTTGATATTCTTTTGTTCTGTCGCATACCGCTTTGTCAATCGCTGCCCATTTATCTCTAGATTTTGTTAATAAACTCCTGCACGAGCGTCTTGACGGTGCTAAGCTTCGTATCGACAATAATCCTGACGGGCCCCTGCAGAGAAATTCGAGTGAGCTTATCGACGCTATCTGTCATAGTAGCAGAGAACAACATCGTTTGTCGGCTCTTGGGGATGGTATTGATAATCTCGTTTAGCTCGTCGGCGAATCCTTCCTCGAGAATGCAGTCCGCTTCGTCCATTACCACTATCTCCATACTCTCGACCGAGAAGCCCTTGGAGTTGCGCATATGGTCGATGAAACGGCCAGGTGTGGCAATTATCACATCGGGGCGCTTTTTGAGTTTGGCTTCCTGGACCTTTTGGGAGAGGCCTCCAACTGCAAGCTGGAATTTGATATCCGTGTGTGCGGCTAGTTTCGCCGCGACGCTGTGCACTTGCATCACCAGCTCACGAGTCGCGCAGAGAAAGACGGCTCGGGAGATAGGGACTTTTTTCGGGCGCAACAGTAGACGTTTGAGAATTGGGACTATGAACACTGCGGTTTTACCTGACCGAGTGACTGCACCACCTACAACATCTTTACCCAACAGGGTGACTAGAATTGCCTTCTGCTAGATCAGCATCAGAGTATTGAACCCGAGATTCGCAAGGCCACGGAGTATTGGGCGGGAGAGGTTGAATTGCTGGAAGTTGGTGGACGCACTACGCTTAGTGCAAGCGCCTTCCTCCTCCGGTGCGAAAAACGCAGCTTTCTTAGCAATCTCTCTACCATCTTCCTCTTCCGAATCAGGGGAGGAGACCTCGTCTTCAGGATCGGGAACTATCGAAGCCACCGATTCGCCACCCAAATCATCCCCTCCCCATTCTTCTCCTCCCCCTCGTCCTCTTCGTCTCCATCCTCATCCTTCTCAGACCCAGATTGATCCTCCCCACCTGAATCCTCTCCCATAGCACCCATCCCAAACCCATCAGCCCAAGATCTTCATCGTCAGACCCAAACCCAGTAAACTCCACCTCCTCTTCCTTATCCTCGGTTTCCTCATCCTCAGTTTCCTCCACCTCTTCGGCTTCACCCGTCCTCCTCCGAATGATATCATCAACATCGACCCCACCCCTCCCACTCCTCATTGCCTTCCGGGCGCCTTCAAATCCCCACCCATCATACTCCCCAACATTACCTTCCTCCCCGCCGCCCATGAACTTGAAATCCGAGTCAAGCCCTCGATTATCTCTCTTGCTCTCTTTGTCTCCTCTCGCAGCAGCAAGCCTCTTATGCCTCTTCCTGCGCTTAGAAATCTCATCGGCCTCAGGCGTAGTGGGTTTATCCCTGCCAAGCCTTCCAATGGGTCCGGGCTTCGTTGGGCCAGCCCGCGCTCTTGGTTGGGCCGGGCTGGGCCCATTGGGCTGGGCTCAACTTTAGATGGGCTTGGGCCGGGTCGCGCCCGGAGGTGCCAAGCCTGGGTAACCTGGCGGGCCTAGTGAATTTGTTGTCTCGCCTTCCTGACTCTCACCATAACGATCCTTCAATTCATTGTCACCACGGAAACCAGACTCTCAGCACACAAAATTTGGGAATGGATTTGCCTATAGCAGCTAGGTCCTAGTAGACGCGTGTTCAAATCGCGATTGAATAGTGAAAAGCGAGAAGGAAAAGTGATTAGTGCTTTTAAATTGTCCGAGTGAGTCATTCTGGGCATTTGATTGATGGGAAATAGAGCAGCTTCTGCTTGAGAGTATACAAGTTCTGTTCTTTTTACAATCTACTTGACGGACCCCCCTCCGTTCTTTCCATTCCCTAGCTTTCCTCTTTACCCTTGAGTATATACCAAACACCAAACAATGAGCTTTGGTTCTAATATCACTAGTGTGGTTTCAAGCCCTCCAGCTGATCTATGATCACCCAGTCTACGCTCTGTGTCTCCACTATATGACTTGGGAGATGTTGAAGTTCCTGTCTCTGAACGCGTCGAAGAAAGCGAGTCACGCTCCGATTGCTTATTTCCGCGAAATCATGCTTCAAGAAAGAAACACAAGCATCAGTTTCCCTCATCCTGGGTATGGGGCCATCTGGAGTCACCTAATGGAAATTTAGTTATTGTTGATGATATCGAGTAAGTCTTCGCCCCTGGAATATTCTGCTAATGAAGTCATATCTAATGCTTTATATCAAATGAATTAGGTACTGGCAATGCATATGCTGTGCCCAGAAGTACCAAAAGTCCCATGGTACCAGAAACCCTGCCGCCCACCTGATACGCGTTCATTCAATCCACGAAGATGATCCGCCAAAGACCAAACATTTAAAGCAAGCTCAACTTTTCCTATCATCCATTTTGTATTCTAATACTAATTTCACACAAATGTTAATATATAATATTTAATTCCTTTTCTTATATGGGCCGGCCCACTGGGCCCATTGGGCTAACCCGGGCTTTTATTTCTTGGGCCGGGTTGGGCTGGCTCTTTTTGGACCCGGGTTGGCCCATTGGAAGGCTTGATCCCTGCCAATGTATTCAACGTCGGAGTGGTTAGAGTCGAGGTCCGGAACGTCCTTTCCTGAATCTGAAATAGTCATTCCGAAGTCGCCCACCGCCGGGTATTTCTTTGCTAGGGAATTCTTTTTTGCGCTCACGGCAGCTTTGGTGAGGCTCGGTACGTCTTTTGGCGGGTGGCGGCTTTGAGCGTGGCATTGCGGGGTGATTGAATACCGCAAAAACTGGCAAGAACGGCCACGGCGCTAGTAAGTCTAAATAAGATTTTCACGCAAGTTTTGTCTCGAAATCGCAATGAGACGCCATAGGCTAACCCTTTGTGGCCAGAACTAGGCCCTTCAGGGCTCTTATTTTGACGCAATCGTAGGTTTCAGCTCAGCCGCTCCTTATTTCAACTACTAGCGCGGTGGCCGTTCTTGCCTGTTTTTGAGGTAGTGGATCGTTGGTGGTGGTGGGGGATTTGCCAGAGTTTGATCTTTTTTTTCCTGCATTAAATCTTTTCTTACTTTGTTGAGCACTATTAATTAACTGGAGGCTAGTTGAGGCTATACTTAATCTAGCTGCTTGGTAAAGGTCTAGGGCAGTGTAACTCCATCACTCCCCATCATGTCAGTCTTTAGCGCCTCTCTAACTCGTCCTCGATCCAGCCATTCACAGATTTTATGACCCCTCCGGCACACCCTCAAAAAAAAAAAACCAGCCAGGAAAAGAAGCCGTTGGCCAAAAAAGGAAAAAAGGAAAAAAGAGGATACCAACAACACATCTGGAACCTGCCTCTTCCTGGCTGTGGGGCCGGAATGATTCACTCCGGAGCCCAACCCAGATTGGGCGTGCACTGAATGGCATGGCAAGTGCCCGTGACATCCCTGCACTACTGGATCGGTTGGTGACTTACTAGCTGTTTATCAACTTGAACAGTTTTTCTGGTTGCACGAGGCTAGACTAATGTAATGGCAGTGGTTGGCGGGCCAGTGATATTACACGAGAGCGATTGCGAAGGTTCGACGAGTAGGATTGAAGGCTAGTGGGACTCAAGACACGGTGAGTGTGTTAGAAGTTAGTATCTACAATTGTTTCTGGTTACCTTAAGTTAGTCTTAAGAATCAGGGACATGCAGCCAATTTCCAAAGACTGCCGGTTCCATAAATCACCGTTTGATCGTCATACCGCGTGGCACCGGAATCAATACAATGTGTGATCTCATAAATAATTAGCCTTACCATGCCCCAGCACCCACTTTCGCGACTAGACTCCATATCCGGGATTAGGAAATAGCGGATAAAGGGCGTATTTCCCACCACCGGGATACAGAACACAAGTTCATAACATTTAGTGGTCTCAACCAATATCAGGAGTGAAAAAGAACGGACGGTTGAGGTAATGGACAATCCCCAATCCAAGTGGAAACCTTAATCAACACTACTGGAAGAATGTGTGTTCCATACTGGAGTACAACTCTTCCGTGTGATCCTCCGAGCAAACAGCCCTCCATGGAATAGTCCGGGAGTTCCGACTGTTGGCCACCAACTGTGCTCTATCTAGAGAAACACTATTAGGTCCGTAGCCCCGGGAGAGAAGAAAGCCTCCAACCGTCAAATGTGCATACCTGACTGAGCAGAAACAGCGTGTAGGTATTTCTTGGAACAAAGGAAACAAATCAAAGAAAAAAGACCTTAGGGGCCGCCTTTAGGGCCGAGATATGATAAATTATAATGTTCTCAGATCAAGGAAGGAGTGATAAAGAAGAAAGAGGCAGATGGAAGGTGGAGTACTCTGATATAGTCATATTATAATTGCCTCGGGTGCACCTTGAGGAATGAGGACTGGGAATATCCGATTGATGGTCCCCATTTTGCTGCCACGTAGTGCCCAAATATCAGCGTGGATGACACATCACAAACAAGGCACGCGCCAGTTGGTAGTGCAGATCATTGGGAACTATTTCAAGGGGATACCTGTTACAGAGAGTGCGGGCACAGGGGTCGAGTGACTTTCTGTGAGGATAGTGTGGGGCTCAACAAACTACTCCTGCTTTATGATTGCAAATTTTATACTTTATCCCAAAGGAGCAACCGTACAGATAGATATTACCGTGATAAACACAATCTTGGTGCTAGAATCTTCAAATACAAAGTATCATCCATTATAGTCTGTACTTTCGGTGTGCTCGCGTTCTGGAAGCCGAGGCCCGTTATGCCGTCGATAGGGAAGTAGATAAACTCATCTGACACCCTGGCCGCCATGCTGAAGGAGATGTTCGTGTTGAACCCTGCGAACCAGACGCTGTCGGAGACTATAGTTCCTTCCACCTGCCCTCTGGCGTATCGTATGCCGAAGGTTCGCATGGTCTTGACGAGAGTTGTGCTGGCCTTGGTGCCATACCTCTTGGGTGCGAGGCAGGCGCAGGACCAGCAAGTGTCTGAGGGGGTCCAAGTGTCTGAGCTGCGGGTGTCGATCACGAGGGTGAAGGCCATGTTGTTCGAACCGAATTTCACTTCGGAGAAGTATGCTGTTTCCTCATTGTTAGTATTACCATTGGCCATATTTCTTATAGAACTGAATCGGGATACATACATGGATCCCCCCCATCCTGACCCACGCCCATTGAGTTTGGAGTCTTCGGCAAGCCTTCCAATGGGTTAACCCGGGCTCAAAAAAGGCCGACCCGACCCGGCCCAAGCCCAGCGAATGTTGAGCCCAACCCGGCCCAACCCAACAAAGGAAAGCCCGGGTTGACTCAACCAACCCAACGAACCCATTGTGCATGTTTTAAACGTTTTGATTGGGCGAAGTGCTCTTCGTGGATTGAATGAACGTGTATAAGAGGGGCTCCAGGATTGCTCGTTCCATGAGACTTTTGATACCTCTAGGAACAATATATACATTGCCAATAATTACACAAAAAATGAATATTTAGTCATTACTCCCGGATCTTGTATATGTTGGGTATGTGGATAACTTACTCGATATTGTCTGAAATAACCAACTTTCCGTTTGGAGACTCCGGAGGCCCTCAAACGCAGGAAGCTGGACGGGGGCTTTTTCTTTTTTGTCGTGCCTGATGCGCAGCAGGCTGAGGGTTTGGTGGGCATAGGCGATCATTGTCTAACTCAACAATCTCTGAGTAATCGGCAGTACCAAGCTCAGACTCTATGGTTTCTGAGCGAAGGAATTCAGGCAATGGACTTGGTGTTCACAGTATATCTGGAGGACTAGAGAGGTAACTCTCAGTATTAGAAGAGAAACTCATCCTTCTTGAATGTGACTCTGCACAGGGGAGTAAAAGTAATGGAGTGGGTAAACCGTGAAAAAAAGGAGAATGTTGAGAGTTGGAAGAAAGATTCTGTGTTTGAAAGGGGCGCCCAAAATATATTCTAAACTTCCGACCGTAAAACTAAGATACCGGGAGAGTTCAAGAGCACTCAAATCACCTTAAGTCGTAGGCTTTTTTCCACACTATCTTCATTTGGAGAGCATTTGCCTTTGACCTTACTACATCCGGTAATGTAGTTCTAGTGAGCAAGGTGCTCGGACTATCGTTTCCCCGGTGATACAAACAGAAATGGACGATCAAAAGCTAAAAATCGAGGTGAAACATTCATTGGGTTCGTTGGGTGACCCGGGCCTGGCCACCTCAGGCCCGGCCCAGGGAAGCTATTGAGTGAGCCCGGCCGAATGAACCCGGCCCAGCCCAACGAAAGACCCGGGTTAACCCAACGAAGGCCCAACCCATTGGAAGGCTTGGTCTTCGGCGTAGCGGCAGGAATTATCCCGGTAGCAGTGCAGACTGCCCCGGACCCATGGTCTGTCGCTTCACCAGCACCACCCCCCCCCCCCCCTTCGAAGTGAATCCTCCACATCCCTGAGCGCCTGCGTACCATCGACCTTGGGGCCTGGAATTCCGCGCCGACGGTATTTGTAAGTTGCCGCGCTGGCATCGCACCTGCCGGATTTCAAGATGTGTTCAGTCGTCCTGGTCGTTGTCAGTTCCAAGCGCTTGAGAACTTTGAAGGTGGGAGGGGGGGGAACTCACTGGGTGTTCCAACCTCCGAATTTCCATACCCCAAACTCCAACATCCCCCCTCCAATTTTTCAAAGCCAAACACATGCATTGAGCTGAGAACCAATATGAGAAAGAAACACTGAGAGTACAGAGAAATAAGGAAACCCAAAACGATCTACGCGATCTATTCCATCCATCAACCATCTTCCATGTTTCCACTGTCGGAGGCGTTGGGGAGATGCCGCTGCCCTTGTCGCTGGGGATCGTTGGCACCGATAGATCCCACCCTGAGGCAGGTGGAGGAGCTGACCGAATTGCCTGCCGTTCGGTGGCCAACGACTCCCCAATCCTAGGCAGGCTATTCTCCCATCTGCCTTCAGACTCGGATACTGTCGCAGCAAATGTTCTGAGAGTGATATTGTTTCCAGTCGAGTACGAGTAAAGCACTGTCAAATAAGTGGAGGCCTGAATGGCTCTTATTGCTCTCTTTCAAAGCAACATAGCTGTACCTCCCGATGGATATATGCTTCGACTTCCGGCCCAGGTAGGAAGAACCAGGTGTTAGTGGGTCCGATTCGGGACGGTCGGGAACCAAGATGGGGGACAGCAAGACAGGGCCGCGAGATTTGTGCGAGAGGTAGGTATTTGGAAAGTGGGCTGGGCAAATGTTGAGATATATGAGGGGAACTGCAGGTAACGCCCGGGGCTGAGTGGTGGTAGCCGGACCAGGGATGGAGGTGCTAGTAATCTATCGCGACGCCAAGTCCTTGTGCTATGCCTTTTATTTCTCATACGAATACTTCCCTGAGTTCTTGGCTTTCACTCTTATCCCCTTAGGTCGCAGGATGTCCAAATAGGTGGTGTCTGGTTTAGGATGTAAGAATATAGGTGATAGAAGCGTTAATGTCATAGAGAACTAATGTGAGCAAAGCTCACTTGCGATTCCAGATTGCATCTGGTCTAGTTGGTCTATGTAGGAGGAGAAAAGGTGAGCTATATCTGGTGGGCAACAACATGGGGGGTAGCCGGCAGGGTGAGAGATGAGGGGGTTTTTTATACAATAGGAGAGTGGTCTATCGACAGCCTAGCGGACATGATCGCTACCTACAGGTACGTGCACAGTGCAAAAGCCTTCAAGGGGAGCAATTATGATACAACTTGGCATGTTGAGGATAGGCGCAGCCTATGCTGTTGTTGTTCAGCAAACTACGGGATATGAACTTTTGGATCAGTGAAGGAGCCTGAGAAGTCAGGTACAAGTAGGCCCAGGAGCTTGGAGAGGTTTTCTTTTTGACCTGTTGGTCCTTCTTTGGTTAGCATGATTTTTCTCAGCGTGGAACACAATAGATCGTTGTTGTGATCATTGGAAGGAGCGGAAAAGGGAGCCTGGATGGCTTCTTTGTTGTATATAGATACTCCAGTCTGTGATTCTGGGGTGGAGGTTGGGAGAGCTTTAAGCAATTGAGCATTGAGGGGTCTCGAGTCTGCGAGCAGAGAAGTTTTCGGTTTCCTTTAGTTGTTCTCTGATAAGCCAGCTCCGCGTTGTAGCTTTGATCTTGGTGGCTTGTTTATAAGCTGGTTGCTGGGCCATTAATACTTGTATCTCGCCCCGTCGCATCATGGGCAGCCCCTCCGAGTGCCTTTCGCCTTTACGATTATATACTCACCCCAGCAATGAGAGACGGTTTTGGATTGGCTTAGGAGGGTATTCAGTTGGCTGTGGGATGGCCTGCTGAATAGGAGAGAAGGGAAAGGTTGATTTGGGTAGAGGGGTAGTCTGGTGAGTGCAGGATAGCCTGGTGGCTGAGATATGAGAGAGAGTATTTTATTTGAGTGGAACGGAAGTCTGCTGAGTGCTAGGGAGCCTGCTGGCTGAGGTATGAGTGAGAGTATTTTATTTGAGTAGAACGGAAGTCTGCTGAGTGCTAGGGAGCGTACTGGCTGAGGTATGGGAGAGAGGCTTTTGTTAGTATAGACGAGTATTCCGCTGAGAGCGGGATAGCCAGCTGGCTGTGGTATGAGAGAGTGTGTTTCATTTGCGTAGAACAGGAGTCCGCTGAGTGCGAGGGAGCCTGGTGGCTGAGATATCAAGGTTTTTATTTGAGTAGCGACGTAGTCTGCTTAATATGAGGTAGCCTGCTGGCTGAGGTATGACGTAGAAGTTTTTCTTGGTATAGAAGAGTATTCTGCTGAGTGCGGGATAGCTGGCTGGCTGAGGTATGAGAGTGTGTGTTTTATTTGAGTAGAAAGGAAGTCCACTTTGTACAGGATAGCCGAGGGAGCATATTATCCAGGAGACCAACTAAGGATGACTAGCCGCCCATGGCTGGTGATCATCTTCTCGTCTGGACATCTCTATCGCAGAGGTGGCAGTGCGAGCTTAAAGCTTTTCCTGCTTCAAGTTCTAGTGTACTTTATTGGATAGTGCGCTATGGAGCCTGCGGTTGTGGTGAGTTGCTGTTGTGCAGGGTTGCGTGATATCGGGGTGTGGATATTCAGGGTTGCAGCTATGCCACTAGGAGATGTTGGATATAAGGTATATGTCTTTGTAGTTTTTGCAGTTGTCCGCCTTAGAGTTCGTTACGGGGCGGACGGGGCCCCGGACAACGCGGGCCCCCGGCCGTTTTCCCCGCCCTGCCCCGCTCAACGGCCTGGGGCGGGCTGTCTTTTTCGGCATTTCCTGCCCCTGTCCCCGCCCAGGCCCCCGCCCCACCCATACCCCGGACGGGTCCGCGCTAAAAATGGGTGGTAACAAACGGGGTCCCGTCCAGGGAATGAGTGCGGGTGGGCCCCGGGCGGGGGCGGGGCGGGGATTACCCTAAAAATACCCCCCCCGGCCCCGTGTAAGGGCGGGGCCTGGCGAGTGAACACGCGCCCCGCCCCGCCCCGTAACGAACACTAGTCCGCCTTGCAGAGGATTTGTTTTTTGTACCCATCTTGGTTAACAATATATCAAATAGCTATAAGGTAGCCGATGACATAACCTTCAAACCTGGGGGCTCGGTGAGGTGGGAGATTGGCTTTTGAAGAAAGGTATTGCTAATCAGCTGTGATATTAGCTTGTTGGTGATAGGTGCGCTATGCTGGCAGGCTGTGCGGGAGAATGCTGCAGTTCTGTGCTTCTACTTGTACTTCGCCTCTTAGAAGAATCAATTTCCCGCTGTAACTCAAGGCTCTGTGCTCAAACAGGTTGTTGGTGTACTGGGCGAGCTTCGGGAGGGAATCATCAAAGCTTTTTTGGGAGAGACGAGTTCGTTGGTGGCCTGAGGCTTTCGGTGGATGAAGTTGTGGTGTTCTTGAAGGGAATCTGACCTTCGCCGTGAAGATGTGTATCCATTGTTGCCCTAGATGAGTTCTCACCTGCGGATCGGGTGAGGTTTCTTGATTCATTCAATCAAATATTCCGAGGGTTTACAGGAGTTGGAGTACAGATATTTCCAACAGGGAGACTACATATCCTCAGGATGAGATTGACAAGCATTTGGCTGGGAGGGCAGCAACTAGATCAGTGAGGCACCCTATACCGCTGCGCATATGGGAGTTTGTCCTTTGTTATGGTTCAGGCTTCGTCGTTCGCGGGGGTTCCTGGGAGTGTTCTTGGGTGCTAGGAATTGGTTTCTCCACATATATATCTCCTAGCCTGTCCTTAGGCAGTCAAGCGGACTGGAGAGGTTTAGAGAGAGGTTGGTTCTTCATCTCTGCGTTCTTTGCCCATTGAATGTCTAGCATGAGAAGAGGTTTCGGGGTTCGTATATCCGCAGCTCGTTGAAGGCTTTTTGGTGCCATTCCGGCTTGCCTTTAATGGGTGTGTGGGGGGTCAGGTTGCTGACTCATGACATGTTCAGCGGGTGGGGCAAGCCTGTAAAGGCAGACGGTTAGCTATTGATTGCCTTTTTATTTCCACGCAGTTACCGAGTTGATATCGCCCATAGCCGTTCTGTCTTGTCCTGCACTCTGAAATTGCATCTAGTACCTGAGTCCAGCATGTTGTCCAATAGCAATATGGGGTGGTGCATGGCTCTCCGTGTGGTTGGGTAGGTTGCGCTTGGCATCTTGTGCTCCGTGCACTGCTGCAAGTGGTAGCCATACCATAGTTCGTGTATTTGGTTTTCAAGTGTGCGAAGTGCTTGCTCATGCTGCCATAAATGGTGTCTGCTGTTGGGATAGCGGGTACTGTGCAGCTCTGAGTGTTACGGTGAAGAGGATTCGGTCTTCCTTGGTGTAGACCTGATGGTAGCGGTATATTTCTGGGGAAATGTAGGGTTGTCCTACTGTAATCGCATCTTCAGTACCAATTCGATTTGGGTGGCTCGTTCCTAAACGACTGCCGTTGGAAGGGGTCCTGAAAATCCGCACTCCCTAGAGCATCCCTAGGCCTTGCACTCCGGAGACTATCCTCTTTCCACACGTTGTCACTGCTCTCTGGGGCATCATTCAAACATTGGATCCGGGGGAGAAGCTAAAATACAAGTTTGAGGGGAAACGAATAGGAGGAGCGTGAGTGGAAGGAAAAAGCGCCCCTGCTGGCCACAGGGGGACAAAAATTGTGGAAGAACAAAATATGCGAGTAGCAAAAAACACGAGTTGTAGTGAGCGTGGAGACGAGAATGCGAGTTGTAGCGAGCACCAAGGTTCTCACAACTCCAGGGGGTTGAGAGTTCTATATAGGGAGATGGCTCTCTGGTCCGTGCGTGGCGAGCAATGACCCCTAGCTTAAGTGCCCAGGGTAGCCTTTCTCCGAAGCCTTCCACGCGGTTCTTCCCAGCTTTGCCCAATTGGCAATGGGTTGTTCCAACCCGACATTTTATTATGCGTTGCAGAGTGTAAAGATCATTCACATCTTCCGAATCGCCTGGATAATGCACTATTCCGCTGTATTCCCTTCTTTCTCTTATCTTTGCTGACCCGCCCAGTTAGTGGCACAGCAAAGCAAGCACTGCCCTCGTACTGCACTCAACTTGCCAGTAAAATGCTTGTTACCACTTGCCTGCTCTCCTGCTTGGTAATGTATAAATGGTGCTGGGGGTAACACCGCTGCCATCACATGCACTGAAATGTTTCCGGTGGGAGGAGGAAAGAGAATGCGAAGAAAGAAAGAAAAGGCTAGGCTCTAGGGACGTGACAAAATTTCACTTTCCTTCTTTCCTTTCTTCATTCCATCTCCTTTGGTTTCCGCTTACCCGGGATTCCTGAAGGTGAGATGAGAAAGCAGTCATCAGCAAAAAAAACACATGCATCTGATGCGCCCTCACTGCGTCCTGATTCCAGCGACGTTGTCGCTGCGTCCCGTGTGTCCTGTGCATCCTGTGTTCAGTTCCAGCGTCCGTACGCTTCCCGTGCGTCCTGAGTCCACCCCCAACGCCCGCACCCCACTATTGCGTCCTGAGTTGCGCAGCAACACTCCCTTGCATCTGGACTTGACGTCCCCCCTGTTCTCCATATCCCACTGTCCTGACGCTTTCAATTCGCCAGCCACTTCCGGAAGCCGTCAGGATCATCATACTCCTACCCCTAGTCTCCTGGCGTGAACCCTGTGCCAGCCCTGCGCCCGCCAACGTCCTGTGGCGTCTCTCGAGAGTAGTCATCACTGGCACGTTTAACTCATGTATTAATTATATATTTTCTTCATACTAGTACACAGTATATATACAGCTTGCCAAGGCACCGGATACACTCCTTCGCACATATCCATCATACCCCCGCTTGTATAACTAATAAATCTCGTTAAACGTGCTCAAGTCGATACGGCTGTTGACGAGCCAGCGCCGGTCTCCCTCTGGAATGAGATGAGCCAGGCCGAGAATGGTCCCTATGTCAACCAATGTAAACTCTCGCGCATCTTCTCTCAGCTGAACCGTAACAAGACTGTGTATATCACAGGGCCGGCCTGAGTTCACAGGGCTCAACATCTGAACGCCTGCCAACCGCCGCACAGTGTGGTGGCTGCAGTCCCTGATTTTAAAGAGTGCCACGAGCTTTGCCGGGAGACGACCTCTCAGCGCACCATACATCTCCTCGCTTCCGGCCTGTACCCAAACCCAATCATTCCGACTTTCTTGATTCCGAAATCCGTGAGTTCGTGTGCCTCGTGCCCGATGGATGTCGTAAACATCGGTTTCCTGGAATCCCAAAACCAGGATTTCGAGTTGCGTTAGTAGTTCAACAGGAAGTTGTTAGAGTATTGCTGGTTCTTCGGGAAGGCGGCGTTCAGTGGGCGGGTTCTGTCGGCTGTATCGAAGTAATTCCAAACAGATCTGGTCAAGAGAGATTCCTACCACCTGGCAAAAATCAACGACGTCGGAAACGTTGTCACGACGACCTTTCAAGATCCTTCCACGAGAGGCCGGCGTAGACACCGTACTCGCTGTTTTATCTAAAGAGCCGAGGACCTCGTCACTGAGATTGGCTCCGGGACGTCAGAGCGAATTCAGGTTTAAAAGTCTCATTCGGATTGCATGCTGACGACTGTAGCTGTGAAGAATTTGTCGCTCGACATCGTTCTTATTCGAGCGTCTCCATCCGTCCTTGATCTGTTCCTTATGCGCGAGCTCTCCGAACTCGGTGGAATACATTGGGATATTGATAAACTGGCGTATATGATCAGAGCAGTGACTTAGAAGATGCATCTTAACAAAGTTGAAATGGGATTCCGTATGGATCATGTCCATACGGAGCTCGTTCTCCTCATCCCGATTGTCTTCGACATGCCGGCGCCGCTTGGACGGTGCCACTCTCATGTTGCTCTGGGCTCGCTGATGTCGTAGCTCCTTTCGCTGCTTGTCAACCTTGGCCCGTGTTCGTTTAGAAACTCGAAACTCCAAGAAGATATCGTTCATCCTGTGAAACCGGTCGAGATATTCCTCCATATAGGCTATCGTCTTGGGGGTGTGGCTGCGGTATTACGCCATCATATTGAAGTCGACTAGTGCCCAGACACAGTCTAGAGCATCTTTGAAAGGTATTACTTGCCGGCTGTCGGGCTGGCGCAGTGCTACGGCGAGAACCCCCAAAAGACACCGCCCAAGGTTCCTCATCTCTTTTCCTTGCCACTGCGTGACCTCGCGATAGGCCTTTTTGGGCACAGAAAACCCCGGGTATGGCGGTAGCACCTTCCAGGTGTCGTCAAAGGCCTGGAGCTGGGCGTGTTTCTTGAGAAAGCCCGAGATCCAGTGCATCAAGTGCTTGAATAACCCAAGATAAACCGTATGAAGCAAATCTGGCTTGTGCAGACCAGGCGCCAGAACCGGGTGAAGCCCGTGAAACACATTTTTCTCAAGATCCATACCAAGGGTTTCAAACATGGTGCGGGCGTCATCACTGGCAGATTCACGCTCACAACGTTCATATCTGGCATAATCTCAGGCCTGGTGGCTGCTGGCGTCGGTTCCTAATTCTCCTGGAAGCCCCTCGCATTTAGGACAAACATTCGATTTTATCCCGTCAAGCGCAACGTTTTCCATATGGTCAGCAATCCCCGCGGACAATAGTTGAAAGCATCTCCGCACTTTTCCGTCGGCACAGTCAATGTTGACGCCCTCCAGCGCCGCGTTCTGCAAGGGCTCAAACAGGGGTTCGAAGACGCCTCGCAGTGTGTCCGCATTAATTTGCCTCTACAAGTGGTCTGCGGAGGACTTTGTAAGTTTGGGGGAAACCGGCAATAGTGCAAGAAGGAGAACTGCAAAGGATCCGGGTCTATTACGCCGGGTTGCTGGAAGATTTCCGAGAGTCAAATAGACCGGCCATGCCTTCTTGTCACCCGAAAGGTTGCTCAGATGCGTCTGATCCGACATCCCAATGATTGGAACAACAGTTGCACCAGATAGAAGCGTCTCCTATCATAAGTTAGTCAGCGCTCCCAGGAAAGAGATCGAGAAACTCTACGTGAATGTCCCACCACCAGCCTGCTGAATGCATCTCGGCATATACCCGTTGGCCTGTATGATCGTATTCACGCCGTGGCGCGTAAACAAAGTCATCTCGGTAGGCTATCTGGCGAAGGACATTTCTGACACAATCTAGGACGTTGCGATAGAAGAATGATAAAGTTCTCTTTCCGTCCTCTACCTGTCGTACAAACCATTGTAGATATCGACTGTAGGGATCCAATTCCCGGAGGTGCTTCTTGAGCGTGTGCATAGAGCCATAGCCGACAGACTGAGAATTGCCTAGGCCACTCGCGAAGTATTCGTTGATTCGTGACTTCGGTACTTTACTCTCAAGGCGCCAAGAGGCAAGCCTGAACCCTTGCCCGCTGGGGAATGGTGCCCATGGGTTGTCGCACAGATTACTGATTTCTTGCTCGAACCCGTTCACGTCCCCAATTGCTTATCCAGCGCCCGGAAAATGCCTTTGTTGGCGGCTGGAAAAAGAGGCAGTGTTGTTAAGCACTTCAGTATCCGACGCGTACACAACATCACCACTCAATCCGTCGTGCTCGCGTCCAGTAGGCTCGGGATCGGATTCATAGTCAGAATCCGGACGTTCCCCCACGACGTCGGTTTGCGTGTCAAGAACATGGCTGGCCGATGATGGATATGGTATAGTAGTGGAGGCGAGGATAATGTTCACATTGGCGTGGGTAGTTCGTAAATGTTTCTCATATGCGGCTGCTTGGGTGTATTTTTGTCGACAGAATGGACATTTGCTAGGCATCACAGGAGTGCTTAGTGTTGATCCTAACGCGTGTGGATCGCACATAGGTTCAACAGGCATGCACGCTTTGAACGTTAAACGGTAAATAGAGGTCAATCTGGTTTAGCGCCCTAGATGTAGACGTCAGGTGGTATCAGCTACGGATTCTTGCATGAACGGGCTCGGCGAACTTCATGTTTCACGATGGTCATGTTTCAGAGGGGATCTTTCATTTCTAACATAAACATGAATCAATAAAGCCCAAGCTATGCGAGTGTCAGAACTACAAATTCTTGAAAAAAATCAAGCCACATTCAAAGCGCCAAACCACTGAGAGTTGTATATATAATCAGCATTGATCCTGATCGAATGAATTCATACCCGGAATCAACTAACATTTACAACTTCCGCGAAATCCACACAATTCATACCCAGAACTAACTCACACTCACAACGTCCACGATATCCACCGAATTCACACTGCAGACTATTTTCACCCCGGCGGCAACCTATACACCCAAAGGTCTAGCGATATGGCACATAATAACGTAGAGTACGTCTATATGCCAAATGTGGGAAACCTGCAGGTTCCGGCGGGCCAAACCTATCACCTTCCGCCGGTATCTCTGAGAGGATATAGAAGTTCAAGACGCTCCAATTATCGAAAGATTGTTGATCACAAGTTATCAATGGGCATACCCGACGACAACCACTTGTATGGCGAATGTAGTGTTCGTTACGGGGCGGGGCGGGGTGGGTTTTCACTCGCCAGGCCCCGCCCTTACACGGGGCCGGGGGGGGGTATTTTTCGGGTAATCCCCGCCCCGCCCCCGCCCAGGGCCCAGCCACACTCATTCCCTGGACGGGGCCCCGTTTGTTACCACCAATTTTTAACGGGGACCCGTCCCGGGTATGGGTGGGGCGGGGGCCTGAGCGGGGACAGGGGCAGGGAATGCCGAAAAAGACACCCCGCCCCATGCCGTTGAGGGGGGCAGGGCGGGGAAAAGGGCCGGGGGCCCGCGTTTTCCGGGGCCCCGTCCGCCCCGTAACTAACTCTAGGCGAATGGCGGGAGGGGGTGAAGGATCAGATGCTTGCAAGGGGCTTTAGGAAAATTCGTACATTCCCTGACCACCATTTGCAGCAAATAGAGTTTGTTACAGGGCGGACGGGGCCCCGGAAAACGCGGGCCCCCGGCCCTTTTCCCCGCCCTGCCCCGCTCAACGGCCTGGGGCAGGTTGTCTTTTTCGGCATTTCCTGCCCCTGTCCCCGCCCAGCCCCCCGCCCCACCCATACCCCGGACGGGTCCCCGCTAAAAATGGCTGGTGACCAACGGGGCCCCGTCCAGGGAATGAGTGCGGGTGGGCCCCGGGCGGGGGCGGGGCGGGGATTACCCTAAAAATACCCCCCCCGGCCCCGTGTAAGGGCGGGGCCTGGCGAGTGAAAACCCGCCCCGCCCCGCCCCGTAACGAACACTAGCAGCAAATCGTCGCTGGTATGAGGACACTGCGCCCTGCCTGGAACAGCCTTGTCACAGTTGCGGCTGCGAATAACAGGGCTGTTATGCGCCAGATCGATGAGGCTGTAGTTTAACTTGTTAAGGACTGTGGTGTGAAGTTGAGAACCACTGTGAAGAATCGTTCTACAGGCCTGGCACCACTGGGCCAGAATGGAGTCTTCTATGATCAGATCATGCTGAGCGAGCGGTTACTACATCAGCAAAAAAAAGGTTTACTCCAGACGGATAGGGCCCGCGTCCTGACGGCGTGCGTCCGCCCCATTCGTTCTGTACGTCCTAAACGTGCGCCCTTGTGTCCTGTGCGTCCTGAACGTCCTGAACGTCCGGCCGTCCTAGGATTGCACCTCCTGCGCCTGGTGCCTCCCAACACCCTTGTTGCCGTCCTCACCACCCGGCGCACTTGTCACGGCCTTATTGCGTCCGAACACCCACCTTCAGTCTCATCTTACCCGGGGGTCTCGCGAGAACACCTGCCAGATTCTGGGAGCCCGACGGCCTAGATTCGTCCGCGGACGCCCCATAATGCTTGCAACACCCTATCGACACTCTACGCGGACTCCTCCCCTCGTCCGCACCCTGCCGGCGCCCTTCGCGGACTCTTACCCTCGTCCGCACCCTGCCGGTCCCACTACGCAGACGCCTACCTTCGTCCACTTTCACTCTCTTGATTTCTAGCATAGCCTGTATATAATTTTATATATTTCATTAATGGTAGTCTGCTACACCCTCGTGGCCGAGTTGAATCCGGGTACCTGGATGGGAATTGCCATCTCACGCGTCCGGCTTCA
>Ga0307517_10004259_pt1 | contig 22057 bp, 20 predicted proteins | sample 23_EM_MG_FD_194515 | JGI IMG/M metagenome (GOLD analysis project Ga0307517, IMG submission 194515) | Populus trichocarpa ectomycorrhiza microbial communities from riparian zone in the Pacific Northwest, United States - 23_EM | ecosystem: Host-associated > Plants > Roots > Unclassified | place... | reverse complement strand
AACATCGGTTAAATGGTAATAATGACGACCCCCCCCCCCCCCCAAAAAAAAAGTGAGTTCTTGCATGTATACTAGTGAGCTTTTGACGCTTACATCTGCGTTCGCAAGTTGAATACCCTGACCTGATTCTTGCGAGACTTGGCGGCAATCCTTGATTAACGACGATAGTTGTTCGCCTAAGAAAATATGAGTACTCAAACAGAATCATGCTTTAGCGGACTTACTAGCAGTCGTTAAATTATAGAATTCGGAATCAAGTTCGCTCATGGTTAGTGATGTGGGTTTTTTTTTTTTTACTTTGTTTTGCTCGAAGGGATCTTTTTATCTGTTTCTCTTTACGCCGTGCACTTGGAAAACAAAATCGTATTTGGAAACTGAAACAGTCTTAATGCCACGAGGAATTAATGTTTAGAACGTTGGTGCGTTTATCCTCACCAAGTCGCTGCCTGGATCTTAGAGAGTGGTTAACGCGCGGCGCTCCACTAATATTTCTGATTCTTAGACAAAAGTTTCTTCTTTTTTTTTTTTTTGGCTTGACATCACCACGGACATGTCTCTTTTCGGTAATATTCGACGATATAAGACTGTCGAATGTGCAAAAACACGCGATGGTCCGCTCTTTTTTCTATATCCGCAGTGGTAAGAACCTGTCTCTATATCCACAAACATAGGAACTTGTCTCAGACAGTCGCCTTTTCTCAGATGTCCGCAAGGTCGAGGGTGCTATCAAAACGTCTGTCTGAGAACGGAGCGGATAACTGATTTTGCAAACTGAGTATAAATACTGGGTCTCGACATACACAGATCAAAAACAAGAGTTCGACATGACCTACGTCCGCAAAAAACTTGTACCCAAAGAAATTTCACCTCCCCCTGCGACCGTTTCGCACAAGGACAACAACGACGACGAAATGGAAGATGGTGTGGTCCACGGTTCGGATGAGGAACAAGAAACCGATGCAATGTAATATTTTGATTTTATCTCTGTTTACTTCTTATTCGTGTACATTCGCTGACATAACCGCTATTTTGTCCCTTTCTTGTAGTGAACCGACTATTAAGAAACTGCCTGGCAAGAACAAAGAGCCTCAAATCGAACTCACTGCGGAGATGCGAGCTTTGTTTGGCGAATTTTTAGCGAGTCGTGCACAGAGCGCTAATGAAAAGTGAGTACAATTTATCGGATAACCGTTATAGTCGTCTATAATTTATTATATTTACTTTAGCGAATCTAACGTTGGGAGTTCGCAAAAATCGACCTCGTCCACATCTAAGCGCAATTCCGGGAAGACCCCATCGAAAAAGTATTTTCCTGAGTACAAACATAGGTTGCTTTCGTTAATTCATTGTATGTCAGGAAAAAAGCTCCTCAGAAAAAGCCCATCGCAAAGTAACAGTCTAATCCATCGCTTAAATTGTATTCGTATGCTCACTATGAAATATTAGACCTAAGGAGTAAGAATGACTAACTATCGAGCGTCCTATTGACAATTGTACTGACCCGGTATGACAACAAGAACTATTAACGTTTCCGACGACGAAGCAAGCGCATTGGTAGATGGTGATAGGTTCGAATTTTTTTGTGCCCTTCCCTTTTCTTTATTTTTTTAATTTTGCTTATCTATCTTATCTAAAACGTTTTTTTAAGTATGTATCCAGAAGACGACTGCCAATCCGCGTTGTTTTCGCGCAAGAGGCCTCTCCCCATTACTCCGCCTTTAGCCACCCGTCGGACCACTGCTGAGACGTTAAGAAACGGTAGTACTGCGTAAGCCACTCGTGCTTAGTTTGTATTGAATAATTTGTATCTTATGCGCCTTTTTAGGGATTCACTTTCCACGGAAATGGAAGAGGGCGTTGCCGCTTCCGTTGAGAAATTAGAAACCCCGTATGTTTTCATATTTCTCTCTATATGCGCCCTATTGAAACTCTTACGAAAGGGCCAAAAAACAAAAGAAAATTTACTCAGTTAGCGTTGAAGATGATCATTCGTATGCTCTGGCTCTCGATGCCGCTCTCAGGAAAAAAATGGACTTCCACGAAGAGAGCATGCCTATTTCGGATATTGTCAAAACGGGGTCCTCATCTATCTCTCCCTCTGATGCAACAGTTCCGAAACAGACCGCATCCGAACAGATGGTTCTTCTTGTTAAAAAACCGAAGGAAGAACGTGTCGATTCAGACGAAGAGGTCTTCCCATCTGACAATATCAACACTAGGGAGCAAATTACGGCTGGAACTTCAGATACATCTGATATCCCGATAGCGTGCGTTTATTATTTAATTTATTCTTATTCTAACATGACGAAGACTAATACATTACCTCAAAATTTCATTTTGTATATCTCGTTTGTTTACAGCGTTCTTCCTCAGCATTGCGAGGTGAACGATCCGAAATTACAAGACGCTTTCCTTGTGAGCCTAGGTTTTTATGATGGACTTCCTCCTCTTCGGTACGTTTTTTTGTATTGATTCTTGTCTGATCTCATCTTCTTATAACGTTTGATAGGTATGGTCGCATACTTCCCTTGAGACCTTTGACGCACAACACGGGCCGTCCTTATTTCAGTCAGTGGGGTACCGTAGTTTCTAATTTCAAAATAAAGTAAGCCCACTATCACCGTGCCAATTTCCCATCCGTTCTCATCGTTTAAAGGGTTGCGTACAACATCCTCAAGTTTGGCGAGGATAAAAATTTCGTCAACTTCTCTCGCATTTCTCCCGATAGAATCGGCACTCGCCTCGTGAACATAATCAGTTCCCGTTATGAGTTTGTCAAGGATGGTCGAACAGCAATCGGTGTGACTTGTGGAATGGTTTCTCAGTCCCAAATAGAATGCGTCTCGCCTCAGTTAAAATTCCCGTATCATGGGTTGTCGCTGACAATGCACTGTCAAGACGCAGAACGTTACGAAGCGTGCGTTTGTTCGATCGCTGGAAGGCGTACGCTTGTCGGTCAAACGTACAAAAATGCGATAGGTTTTCAGACTAATACATCTGCGCCTGGTAAGTGTCGCGAATACTACCTTTTGTTACGCGATATTAATGGTTAAATATTTCACTTGATTATAGCTGAAAACGTTGCCTCGAAGTTTTCTCCCCCGTCGGGATTTTTGAATACGTACCAGAGTCCTAAAAAAGGACCGGGACGATCTACCGTCGTGCTCTCTAATCATATCGGTCCCATGGATTTTGATAAAAAAGGTAAGTATCCTGTTGCCGTCGTCAATATACAAACCTGATATACGCATTAGTGCCTGTTTACGATGCGCGTTCAGTTGACGCCAGATTTCAATGGACGGCGAGCGTATTCGAAAATTTAGGGCAGCACTTCCAACTATGGGAAGGGGAAATTCCTTCAACTTCCTTCGCGACGGTCGGTTACGGTGTTCAGATTTTCAAATCAAACGATAAACTTCCAGAGGATTATCGCGAGGTGAAGAGCCAACCAGAGGACATGTGGAAGATAACCAACTACGTACATTGGGTTATCTTGTTTGCGACGCCTCAAGGTTGGATGGACCCTGTTCATGGTTGGGTGGAAGGAAACAAGACGGAAGGAAAATAAAGCCTTTATCACTTGAAATAATCTATCAGCCTTTATAGTTTTCCTCCTTTTCTTTATTGTTTTTCGGTTCCAGTTCCTCCTTTTCTTTTGCTTTAAAAAAAAAACCATTTTATTGATATTAAATTTCACGCGATTCGAAAAAGGAGCATCTAGCTTCCCCATGGACAATCGCGCAGAATAATATAAGTAAACATACACAATTAGATTGAGACAATAATGTGTCATAATTTATTCTGAGACGTTTGCATCCTGCGTCCTTACCATGAACGTCTTTTACTTATCACGCTTCGGCGTCAAAACCATGATTTTCTACATGCTTTGCTTATCGTGCTTGTTTTTGTTTCAATCTGACTGGTTAAACGTGAGTTCGTCCATACTAGTCAGTTCTAACACTGACGTTGTTTCAGTCCCGTTACTTTCATGCGTCAGGTACACGTCTTATGCATGTGGTTGATCCTTCACCGTCTGTTAAATACCTTCCATTCCGAACGTCCCTTTTACGTGACTGCAGGAATGTCCCTGGTCTTTACAATTATGGTATCGAAAATTCAAGGGCTTTGTCAAACAATCGAGCCTTCGTTACCGCCCGTTCGAAAACGTCTGTTGATGTCAACGTGTTCAAAGACTACATTATTTGTGACGCTGTTGTCCGTGTCAAGCGACAATGCGTTCTGTCCGTACGAACTGCTTTTCAACCCGTTACGAGCTCAAGTGAGACATCTTCACTCAGGAATCGTTTACGACTTCTGAGGTTTCAGAAAATCCAATTCATGGTTCGCTTTCTGTTAAGTATCTTTCGCATTACAAAAGATATATGTTTATGGTCATTCCGACTAGTACGTCGGTTCGTACACGAAGTTGATATATTACAGATTAATACGTTGCTTGCCATGAGGTTGCACGCGCAACAATATGTGAAGAATATGTTAAAAACACGGCACATAAAACAGTCATTCATGAAAATGTTCATGCGAAAACATGATTTTCGTGTCTACGCTTGTAAGTCCACATTTCGCTATCAGTGTCTCCCTTGGCTTGCTTTATTGATATCACCGGGGAGAAAATTTATTCAGAAATTATGCATCAGAATTCGCTCATTGTATATAAGATCGTACGTGATTTTTTTGATCTTCCACTGGTTAATACTTGGCTTTTTAGATGACTCAAAAGCCTTGATACCCAATCTCTGCAAGAGTTTTTTGCTTTTGGTAAGAAATTTGCCAAACTACCCCGATATTTCGTCGATATTTCAAGCGAAGAATATCGCTTTAGTATATAAGGATGACGCATCAGAAAAACCGTTCAAACGTAACCCTCCCCCTCATTTCCGGTATACAGTTCGAACGTCTACCAATGAAATCGGTTTGACTATTCCAGGTGTCATCCTCGATAAGACGCCTCGTGAATGGTCTAAAAAAAAATCGGGTTGCAAAAATCGTAAAGGGTTTCATGGCGGTGGTAGAGGACATCATAAGCATATGTTATCCGGAGTGGCCATTGAAGATTATGTTCTGAACGATAAGAAAGTGCAAGGGGCCGATATGTACTTATTAGAAAAGTACGTCCACGCTGATGATCTAAAAGCCGAGATGACGAAAATGCCCGAATGTATAGTGGCTCAGGTTCCTATGTCCATTCTATCAGAATGTATAACCGTTAAAGAACTCGCGGATATGGGGACTTTGCACGGGGTAAAATTGAGTAAGCAACTCAAAAAAGAAATCAATCAGCGACGGTTTAAAGGGCATCATTGTGACGTTTGTACTTCATATTTCTCTCTATTTGTTTCTACAAAAACAGTGGAAAGGCCTAGTCAATCAATTAAAATCAAAACTGTAAATTATCCGCCTTCGCCAACCGACGCCTCTCTTATCAGAGAAATAACACATGGTTTTTGTCACGACACCCGACCGGAGGGATTCGAAGAAGCAGGCTGCAGTGTGTGTGGTCAACTTAATTTGTTGAGTGACATGAAACTACTCAAAGAAACGAAAGCTAATTTGAATCTACTGGTCGGAGAAGGATTCACTAGGTGTCCGAGAACAACAGTAACGGATTCTGTCAAAGAAATTGACGGCCCCGTCCTCGATCCCTCCTGTCAATATATATGCACTCCTTGCGAAGATGAGCTTATTGACGATAGGGTGCCTTGGAATGCGCTTGCTCGGGGGTTATGGTTGGGACCTGTCCCTTCCGAGCTGTCTGACCTCACGTTCGCAGAACAGATGATGATCGCTCGCATAAGACACAATCGATGCTTGGTTAGAGTGTCGTCAGGTCGCGCCAAAATGATTGCTAACTGTATTATGTTTTCTAATCCAACAGCTGAAGTTTACAGCGTTTTGCCTCCCAGTCGTGATGAGCTAAACGAAGTCCTTGCATTTGTTTTTCTTGGTACTGCTCGACCTACCGAAGACGATCTGCAACGTACGCCTATGCTAGTACGAAGGAATCATGTGGCTAAGGCTTTGGAATGGTTGAAACTCAATCATATCGACTACGCTGATCTGAATATTTCTAGAGAAAATTTAGAAACCTATCCAATCTCAGGCGTCCCTATTGTCATAGATTACAAGAAAACGAATGAAGAACAAGGAAATAAAATTCCCTCGGCGATGAGTAAATTCGACACAGAGACGGAAGAAGGTACGACCGAAGGACCGTGCCCGTTCACCGTTCACGGACTTACTGGAGAAGAATATTCGACTTTATCAATTGCAGGTTTGAAAATTCGCGCTCTGGAGCATCTGGATAAGGACGGCGTATCACTTGGCTTTCGCCACGCAGTTCACCCCGAGTCTATGTATAACAATCCCCAAGCTTATCCTCAGATGTTCCCATGGCTATTCCCTCACGGACTTGGAGGAATTGGACAGCCTCATTTCAAATATACTTTTTCCGCGAAGGCGCATAAAAAATGGCTACTCATGTATCACGATAAAAGATTCCAGCAAGATCTATACTTCCCAATGATCGCCTTCAATCATGAACAGATGAAAGATAGCAGTACGGGAAGCTTTTTATTAACAAAGCGGAAAAATTTTCCGTCTGTTGCCAAACAGTTGCTATCACTAAAACCCGCATTTCTCGAGAGTGTTTCGAAAAGAATGGCCAATGGTGAATATGTTAAACCTGTAACCGACGAAGAGAGAAAATGTTTCTCGATCCTAGACAATTTGGATGTCATAGGCGGATCGGTGAAAGGCTCTATAACGAGCAAAAAACGGATGCGAAACGAAATATGGTCTCTCGTTGCATTTAAGGGTGCGCCTTCATGGTTCATAACATTTTCTCCTGCTGATAATAAACATCCTATATGCCTGTATTACGCAGATAAGGATATACACTTTAAACATGACCTTAGATCTTTGACAGAGCGAGATCTATTGGTGCTCTCGAATCCGGTCGCTGCCGCGAGATTTTTTGATTTCATGGTTCGGATGGTGATCAAGCATATATTAGGCGTTGGCGAAACCCACCCGGGACTTTACGGCAAAACTTCAGCATATTATGGTACAGTCGAGCAACAGGGACGTCTGACTCTTCATATGCATATGATGTTGTGGATAGAAGGAGCCCTGTCTCCACAAATGATACGTGAAAGATTAATGGGCCAAGATTCTGAATTCGAACGGGCACTCAAAAATTATCTTGAAGCCGCACACGCCGGTGAGTTCATGTCTGGCTCTATGGAACAAGTCAAGAAAGAATGTGAAACGCGAAAAAATTGTGAAAATCTAGAGGCGACTATCCCTTTTACGGAAAACTGCGAAATACCGCCTGCGCAAACACGGCTAGCTGATACAACTGATAATGACGCTGCACATCACAGTAACCGTGCTATACCAGGGTACCTGGATCCGACGCAGACTATGCCATTGTCCCCGCCCCAAAATTGTATGTGCTCGCGCGACATAGACTCTGAGGTCGACGATAATCGCCGTTGTACAGATTGTAATACATGGTGGGGAGCTTTTCGATCTACGGTGGACGATTTACTCCTTCGTTCAAATGTTCATACTTGTCGACAAGGGAGAAAACCGACGCATGAAAGAGCTAAAGACGGGCACAAGAAATTGAACACCGTAAAAGGATGTTTAAATAAAGACGGCGTGTGCATGGCCCGATTCCCTCGAGACATCGTTGATGAAACTTTTGTGGATCGTTCGGATGGTCACATTTTGATGAAAAAAAAAGAAAGTTGGTTGAATACTTTCTCTTATCCATTGACTTATCTTTTAAGATGCAATACGGACGTAACAAGCCTGTTGTCGGGTACATCTATCAAAGCCGTTATTTCTTATGTTACAGACTACGTTACAAAGCCCACTCTCAAAACACACCAGGTATTTTCGTCTGCTTACGACGTTTATGAAAAAAATTCTGACCTTATCGGAGCAGACGAAAACACAGTGGATTCGGCCCGGAAATTGATGCTTAAGATAACCAACTCGTTGACTGCGAAAATGGAGATCGGTAGTCCTCTTGCGTCCTTATATCTGCTAGAAAATCCCGATCATTATACTAGTCATGAGTTTGCTCTGTGTTGGTGGAGAAATTACGTATCTGAAATTATGCAGGAAGCATCTACCCACGTTCGCGAAGGCAACGATGATGAACGGATAGACGGTAACATGGACGGCAGTGATAGTGATGAGGACGAAGACTTGTATAATGGTTCAGATTCGGGATATGATAACGAATGCGTTAAACACGCGATGGAAGTCGACTCGGACGATGAATCTATGATCGGAAACCTGGATGGAGGTGGTATGGAGAATCTCAGCGATGAAGAGGAAGAAAACTGCGAGGAAAGTGATGACGAACAAAATAATGGTAATAACAATGTAGTGTTAGGTCTTGAAGACGGTAAATACGTACCAAAATCCTACGTTGACGATTATAGGTTCCGACCTGTAAACTATGAAAGTTACACTTTGTTTCAATGGATACAATGTCACGATATTAAGAAGCGGTCAAAACAGCGTATAAAGACCTTCAAGGAACGCATTGAAAAGGGAGAAAATGCGCAAAGCAATAAATCTGTTAAATACTTCCCTTTTCTTCTTGGACATCCCCTTTACTTGACGCATGAAGCAACCTGTGATGAACGCAAGAGTGAAACGGTAGTCCCAAATTTTCTAGGTGGCACTTTTCCAAGGGCAGACGAAGGTGATCGCGAATTTTATTGCGCAACCATGCTCACAATCTTCAAACCTTGGCGTAGCAGTGCTCATTTAAAAGCGGCAGACCAGAGTTGGGATGACGCGTTCAACAGCCACTCTTTTCTGGAAAAAGAATCTCGGTTAATCAATAATTTTAATCTACGATATGAATGCCTAGACGCTCGAGACGATTTTCGTGCGGAATTGAATAAGAAAATAAATACGGCACGAAGGATGCACAGATACGATGATGATGCGTCCGATTCGGGTGAATCGAGTGAAGATGATTACGCACAACAAGTAGATATTTTTGGGTCGGATATCATCGGTAAAAATACCAAGGCCCGGAGAGAACAAATGAATGAAATAGAGTCAATTTTGAAAAGAGTCCATTGGACGTCAAGAGCAGATCAACAAGGTAAGCCACAGGTACCGGATATTATGTTTCTGGACGAATGTCCCACACCAAAAATGTGGAAAAATGAAGTTGACCGGATGAAAAAAGAGGTGGGAAACGAAAAAAAAAAAAATATGGACGTGAAGTACAATGCAAACCGAAGCAACGGAAATGCTATGCAAACAACTGACAAAATTCAGCTGATTCACGCTAGCTATTTCAAACGAGATTTCAAATCCCAGAAGAGAGAGATAAATTTCATTGTACAAGATATTATAACCTCTTATAGGTTGAACGAAGATCAACAACGCGCGTTTAAAATCATAGCTCACCACGCTTCTACTATCCAGCCAGTCCAATTGAAAATGTTACTGAGTGGAATGGCCGGAACTGGTAAGACGCAAGTAATAAAAGCGCTAATGGACATGTTTAAAAGGAAAGGAGAATCACATAGATTTATGGTTTTAGGCCCAACGGGAACATCAGCGGCGCTGTTGAATGGTTCAACGTACCACTCCGCACTTGGAATAAGGATTAAATCATCAAAAGAAGCGGGGATGAACGACGGTAACTCAACTACAGTTCTTGCGGACGTCACAGATAGGCTTTCCGGCGTGGATTACATCTTCTTGGATGAGATTTCAATGGTGGCGTGTCACGAGCTATACGCGATAAGCGCCCGCTTGTCAGCCATTACTAAGGTTTTTGATCAGCCTTTCGGAGGCATGAATATGATATTCGCTGGTGATTTTGCTCAATTACCGCCAACGACTGGCGTTTCTCTCTATAACAACTCAGTGGTTGGCTCACTGGATGTAAACATGTCTTTAAGACAACAAGAAAATGCAATCGGTAAATTTTTATGGCAGCAAGTAACCACCGTTGTCATACTGAAAGAAAATATGCGTCAGAGAGAAACGAGTGAAGCGGATATAAATCTCCGAACAGCATTACAGAACATGCGTTACGCATCGTGTACGCCCAAGGATATTATCTTTCTAAGATCGAGGGTGGCGGGATTGGCTGATGGGCGCCCTCGATTGACCGATGCTCGCTTTCGAAATGTGTCGATCATCACTGCCTATAACTCTCAAAAAGATAAGATTAACGAGATGGGGACTGTACGTTTCAGTACCGATAACAGAGTTGAGTTGCATGATTTTTACAGCATCGATCTTTTGAATGCGAAAAAAGGAATCAGCAGCAGAAAAAAAAAGGGAAAAGGATCTCGCCCAAGAAGAAAAATGCACGAACTAGACGCTATGGTTCAGAATCAACTATGGAACGCTCCTCCTTCGTCCACAAGTGACCATGTAGCAGGAAAATTGACGTTATGTAAAGGTCTTCCAATAATGATAAGGAACAATGATGCAACCGAGCTTTGTATCACCAAAGGTCAGGAGGGTACATGCGTTGGTTGGGACGCTATTGTTGGTCCGCACGGAAAACAAGTATTGGACACTTTATACGTGGAATTGAAGAATCCTCCTAAACTTATTCAATTCCAAGGCCTTCCACCAAACGTTGTGCCGATACCGAGAACATCTACAGACGTGAGATGTCGACTCCCGGATGATACAGAACTTACGGTTCGCAGAGAGCAGGTAGTAGTCTTACCCAATTTCGCAATGACAGATTATTCATCTCAGGGTAAAACTCGTCCTGACAACGTTGTTGATCCAGGCCGTTCAAAAAATCATCAATCATACTATACTGCTTTATCTCGGAGCGCAAGCGCCGCCGGCACTGTATTAGTTCAATCTTTTGATGAAAAAAAGATTACTGGTGGGGTCAGTGGTCACCTTCGGCAAGAATTCAGGGAACTCGAAATATTAAACACGATCACGAAAAGAGCCTATGAAAATTGTTTACCTAACACCGTGAGAGGGAGCCTGAGGAATGTAATCATAAGAACGTACCAAGATTCATCTGAATATCATTCGGAACGCGACCGTTCTTGGCATCCAGCGATCCAGTGGAAACCTGGAGAAGATCAAATGAAAAAGGAAGTTGAAGATGGATTCTGGTGCGAGAAAATAAACGCCGCTTTAACTACATCTATTGCTTTGAAGAACATCGATGAAGGAAAAATCAAATCCGTCGAACGAAACGTCACCACAAACGAAAACGATTACACTGCGAGCGATTGTATGAAAAGAAAACAGAAAGAATGTACTACACCACATTCTCCCTCGAATCAATATAATGATCTGGAAAATCAAATCGCCATGAACGCGTTTATGAGTGGAAAATATACGAAAGATGAATCGCCAGCGGAACCTCGATCAAAAAAATTTAAAGGTCCTGAAGATTCTAGCACTGATAGTGGCCCGTTAGGATTAAGATGGGATAACAGGGATTATAGCTGTGGATATGACAGTCTATTCGTCATTATTTATAATGTATGGAAAAGCAATGTCGCTCAACTTTCACGTAAATTACCCAGATGCAGTGCTTGGATGAGCAAGCTTTGCGATGAGTTTGCGAAAATGGATGAAGGAACACAAACGTTTGAAGAAGCTCGAGATCGTATACGAATATTCTTACACAGAAAATACCCGACTACATTTCCAATGGGACAAAATGGGATTTCAGTACGTTCATTAGTAGCCAAACTCATGGGACGCACCGCCTTTGGGCATATCTTAAGCGTATGCGCGTTTTGTGGATCAGTTCAATCCACTGTCCTAAAGGGGAAACACTTGCTAGAATCAGATGGGACGGATTCTAACGATGTAGCAACCGTGATGGGTGGAAAAAATGCTCAAAAAATGTCGTGCTCTACTTGTACGAGCACATGTTCTACAACCCGGACGGCCGTTTTGGATGATATCCCGCCTTTACTGGCTTTAGAAACGGATGGAAAACCTAGCATCCAATTCCGTTTAACACATGACTCTGGCGATATCACTTATAGACTGAGAGGATTAATCTATTTGGGAGATTTTCACTTCGTAAGTCGCATTGTTGATCTCGGCGGTCAAGTATGGTTTCACGACGGAATGACCACCAGATCTTCTTGCCAACGAGAGACGGTACTGGATCTGTCGTCGGACACAGGTTGGATGAGAAAATATCATTCTAAAAAGTTATGTTATTGTATATACGCTTTATCGAACGAATAAATGAAACACACACCGTTGATAGCCCATGAGCATCTAACATGGATAACTTTACTCGAAACTTTCCTAATGAGAACGACAACGATTGTGAGTGTCATAATTTATAACATCTCGTCATGACTTGTCCATTTTTTTATTTTATTTTTTTCGCGTGAATTATACCCGCCGCGTTCATCTTCGCTTTTATTCAACCAGCGCTATTCTTGTTACATTTCCCCTCCCTCCAAATCACAATATCTTACGCCTGATTACATTACATGATAACGTTAGTTGTTAACGCTCCGAAATATACCGAGCATTGGTCTATGTTGATGGGAAAAAGAAGAAAAGCGAACATTGAACACAGCGTCAATGAACGCGCCACTAATCTAGGGCTGGCACTATTCGACCACGTGTTTTCGCATCGTGATCGGAACCGAAGGATTCCGAAAATGATGCTGGAATTATGTAATATGATCGACCCACCTCTGCTCCCTCGACCTGAGAACAGGCGGATCGCCGGATAGATGGCGCGCGAAAATGATGAGGTCAAAAAACCTTCGTGATTGCATCCTCTTCGAGTCCTCTCAGTCAACTTTCTTCGCGCTTCCTTTCCTGACAACATACGCTTTCTGCCTTTCCGTAGACGTTGTTAGTATGTAGAGAGAATATATAATATCCATAACATGCAATGTACGACTGCATTAAACTACTGTATGCATCGAATCGCTCTATTTACTCCCAATATGTCAATAGTGTGCAAATAAAATACCTGGATCACCCCCGGTTCGCTGTCGTAAGTGCTGCTTTGGAGACATGACTAACCAGCTTAGACCACGAAAGGCCTCGATTAAGCCTCAAGGAAGGCAATCGGATGCGATCGTGCGCAAAATTTATGAGGATGTCTGTCCTTGATACCTTCAAACTGTGAAAAACTCGTCCACTCTAAAAACTGGTTGGGTTTTTGACATCTTGACGAACTTCGGAAAAGTATTATTTCGGTAATGAGTATTCTGGAAGCACTGGATGGGGAGTATGTACTCGTATAACTTATGCTCCATGCAAAGGTACCATAAACGGACACCTAAGAAACTGGTAGAACTTTGTTTTTCATTTGATTCATGCTGCGCTCATGTCTCTGACAGATATTTGGAGTGATCGTTCGTCTACGTATTTCTGAAACAATATAAGAGACAGTCTAGTATTTAATACCACGGCGCTATCCACTAGACGCTATATTTTACTTCTACTTTCCATCTCAATGAATCAGAACACCAACAGCGTCCTTGAAATATTGTACGTCTATGATATCGACTATGGTTATTGATCTAAACGTTGATACATCAAAGACCCTCCACAGCGGACGATTTGATATTCGGATATCTCACGCCGGCCAACCTGATAGCATATTCAAGAACCTGTCGAAAAATCTATGAAGCGGTATCATCCTTTTATCGAAGAGCGTTTCGGATCGAGAACACATTACACAAATATTTCACAACGAAGGAAACGCATCGCTTTCAAGAACTACAGGGACTTACAGGTGAAGAGAAACCACTCTTCATGATTGCGTACCATCTAATTAATCATAGGGATGATCATCTCGGGATCAACCGCCTTGGAATTTTTCGATCGTACACAGTATTTCAACTCGAATCTGGACCTCTACGTTGACCATCGGTTCCGACGAGCAATTGCGAATTGGTTACAGAATATCGGCTACAAATTTGTTCCTAGTTCCGCGTTGCGCCCGATCGCTTTGACCGACGCACTCAAAGTCGAATCTGACCCAGCCGTCAACTATCCCACCGGGATTCTTATTCTTGATTTTTTAAATTCCGACCGCCACACAAGAATTCAATTGACGACCACGAATGCGACCCCATTGGAATTAGTGCTTAGATTTCATTCCAGTGAGCAAAGACGTTTCCTAACAATTAACGAGCTAACTATAGCGTCCAGGTTGCGTCATGAACCTCATCACGCATGACAAAGCATACTCCATTTTTCCCCGAGCTACTTTTGAAGATAGACGCTCATTGGTATTTGTTAAAGAGGGTGCCGCCGCCGTTGAAACATGTGCAGTATACAAAGGACGGGGTTGGACATTCGTTAATGCATCCGAAATTAAATCACTGCATCAAAGTTCGCCTTTCACGAAAGGCATTCGACGACTCGGAGATTCGAAATGTTGGAGTATTTCTCTCCAGCCGGAACAAAAACGTACCGCAAGTGTGTGGGATTCAAATAGCTGGAAATTCACATTCGAACACGACCTCACTCCTAAAAACATCTGGGTGCTTTTGAATAATCCCGTGATACTAGATTTTTCTTATCTCGTTAATCATCGTCTGGCCCGTCAACTCGGCAAGGAATGTATGGAACTTGGCTACAACCAGTAAGCGACGAACTATTCTAGCATATTTTCTTCGGATTTATGACGTTCGATCAGGGAAACGGGTGAATACACGGATTTTTTTACTGCACTGATGGCTAGGTTGTCGAAATGACGACGCGAAACTATTACTCGTAACGTATTTCATTGAATTATGAACATTCGTCAAGTATACAAATTACTATCGCGGTGATGATTAATATAACGACTAGAACGTTTGATGGAACGAGCCATGCGAATGCGAGCGACAGACGTTTTCAAAGGGGCACTCATCGGAGAAATCCGTAAAATGCACTCCAAGTAGCGTAATCAGTTACGTCGTGGGATAAAACACGTGCGTCTGTCACACCGATCCATGTTCACTATCATATTCACAGTCCGAGACGCGATAAGAAAATCTGCGCGCTGTGCAATGCAACAGTCGCAGTGCCCACAGTCTACATTTGTGCGATTTGCACCTTCCTCGGACATTGTGTTGGCTAACAGGGCCTTTACATGTTTCACACTCTCTTTATCCCAGAGAAAACACACCTCCTATCGGCAGTGACATGAGATCATATGATTAAAAATTACCAGCCCTAAGCTGCTGACGCGGCCGTTAATGTCGAATTTCGTGTTTTTATTTTCTTTCTTCCCCTCACTGACGTATATAGTTTCTCGTGCGTTCGTACGTTGTTCGACACAGGGTATATAAGCTTAAGGATTTGATGACATAAAACGCACGCTCCGTAACGTTTGGTCAAATAGTGGAAATAAAATGTGAGACGAAGATATGCGGTATGTCTGCTTGAATTGTGGTCATCGTCATCGTTTTGATCGTTGGCGGAGTGACCCAGATCTTTACTCCTTAATTGGCACTCGGAAGAATCAACATTAATCCTCGTTTTAATACTGGTAGGTACAGGTCATCACTGTCTGATATACCGAGGACCGTCTTCAATTTCTACCTGACGGCAAAACGATAGCCCACCTGAGACTGAACACAGACTCAAAAACCTTTTACGCGACACGCTCGCACCGTTGACATCAGCTCAAAAATTATTTCGGCGATCAATCATCTGTGTATGAATCGCGGGTAATATTGATCTCGGGAAGCAAAACTTCATAGTATTGGCTGTCAAAACTTTGTCCTGGGTATGGACGGATGAGCTCCGGCTCAGACTATAGCAGCAAATTTTGTCATGGGAATAGGATTGGCGCGTGCAGCTGCAGTGGGTTTTCTCGTAAAATGTAAAGCGCGTATACATTTACGGAGGGAGGAGAGTTGGCTTTATAAAACAGCCATATGTCCGAATCTGCGCGCACAGTGCAAGTAGTGACATCAATACGTACTCGTGGATTTGTATAAATCTACTTTCCCCAATATGCGATCCATACTACAATACTCCTTATACCTACCTTCCTCCCAAAAACCTTCCCCAAACAATATACGCACTGATATCTGCATCCCGTCTTTTAAAACCCAGGAGCCCATCATCGTCCAGGCAAGTCCATATCGCCCAAACTTACGCCCATCACTTGCCCAAAAAAAAATATACTGATTACATAGCGCATCTTGCAAAACCTTTTAAACAGATTGACGGTTCCACTATAAACACCCATCAACGGCGTACCATATACATGGCTAGCCTAGAGGCTTATTTTGATCGCCTTCATGAGCAGCTCGATGAGTGAGGCCATTATCCATTTGAATGCTTTATCTCTATGACTAACGCACCGATTAGGTTGGGGATACTCACCGATCCTTGATTCTGGATTGGACCCGTTTAAGACGCTGAATTCAAACAGTTAACTCGGCTCTAGTGACTCGCCTATGGAACCTAAATTTCCGGCCCTGAACGAACAAGGTCGCCGGTCTACAGCGGCGCTTCTGTTTCAAAACTCAAATTACTTGAGCTCCAACACGCTGTAATTGGCGCCGTTTAAGACGCTGAATTCTAACACCGGAGACGTTAACTCGGCCCTAGTGACTCACCTATGGAACCTAAATTTCTGGCCCTGAACGAACATGGTCCCCGGTCTACAACGGCGCTTCTGTTTCAAAACTCAAATTACTGGAACTCCAACACGCCGTAAGTTCGCGACCGATCTAAAGCCTAAACATCTGTGCTCACTTCAACTTTTATGTCCCAGAATGCTGATCTTCAAAACGTTGTTGAATGTGCTTTGCCATGATTCTCACAACATTGCTTGCACTATCTTCTAATGATATAATAAGCAAAATGTGTCGCCCGATTCTAACAATTATGATGATAACCGACGCCGATTCTATCGCTATGAGTAAAAAAGAATAACCATCTCGAACGATATTATCGCGTCTGCTCCCAAAAAAACTTCACCTTCCGGAAATACACGATATGTCTTAAACAAAACTCCAAGTCTAAGTTTCAAAAATGAAAACTTATCCGCTTGCATCCGCTTACATTGCGCCGTCAGATCTCGGGGAAAAAAATGAATAAAAGAAAAATAAAATTGCCGTCTATCAATCCCCTCCGCCTCCCATCTTTCATGTCAATGCATTTGAATACCGACAATATTGTTCGTATCCTGTGCGTTCATCGTCTCGTTTACCGATTGTGGTTCTGAACCGTATAATATTTAAGACCCCCTACGACAGACGACCTAATATTTGGATGTCTCACCCCTGCCAGTCTTATAGCATATTCCAAAACCTGCAGGGCAGCTCGCGTCGCAGTGATATCCTTTTATCGAAGAGCGTTTCGGATTGAAAACACTCTGGGAAAATATTTCACAACGGACGAAGTCCTTCGTTTTAGAGAGCTACAGGAAATGACGGGTGACGATGATTGGCTTCGTAAGAATTCTTATCAACTGATCATTGTTAGGTACGATAATTTCGGGCTCGACTGCATTAGAATTCTTCGATCGTACAGAATATTCAAACTCTAATCTAAATCTTTACGTCGACCATCAGTTTCGACAACCTATTGCTACATGGTTGCAGGCTATCGGTTACGATTTTGTGCCTGATCCTCCATCTGCAACTGTTACTCTCGCCGAGGTTCTCGCTATCGAATTTGAGCCCTATGAACTCTGTACCAGGAAGGTTCTTGATTTTGATTTTGTCAAGCCCGATGTTCATGTGAAGATTCAATTGACAACTACAAACGGATCCCCATTGGAAATGGTGCTTAGATTTCATTCTAGTGAGCGCAATTTTTTGACTAATATCGACCGTATTAACTGAATCACTCAGGCTGCGTAATGAATATAATCGCGCACGACAAAGCATACTCGATTTTCCCTCGGATGACTTTCGAAGATCGATGTTCTTTCGTCCTATTGAAGGATAATTTGTCTTTCAACGTGCGTGAAAGGTACGAAAATCGAGGATGGACATTCTCTACCGAAGTTCAACCGTCCGATGAGAGCTCGCTTTGCACTAAAGGGATTCGACACCTCGGCGACGCAAAATGTTGGTCTATTGCTCTCCATCCACACACGACTCATTCAGCAAGTAACTGGAATGCAAACAGCTGGAGACTAACGTACAGAAAAAACCTTAGAACTGGCAAAAATGTTTGGGTTCTTTTGATTAATCCTAGAATATTCCTTTCTTCTGACCTCGTCGATCACCTACTGCCAAATGTTCTAAGTCAAAAGTGGACGCCGATCGATGATGAGTCGGAAGAGTGAGTCATAACCCAATCGCTATTTTTTTCCAATTGTCGAACTGATTGTTTGTTTCCCTCCAGCGAAACGGATACATTTTACGACGCACTGATTAGTAGAATATTAACATATAATAAATAGTGGAAACATGATCGGCACAGAGAAATGATAATGTTGTCGCGTATCGGTTTCCAGGTCGCTTGTGGTTGTCTCAATAAGAACGTGGCCCAACGTTTCAGGTGGTATAAACTTTCGTCATTGGATTCAGCGATGCTCATTCTGAGCTTGTCTGTAACCGAAAAAGGTAGTCACAATATATGAATCGCGGAGATGTTAAAAACTAAACCGTTAAACTTTGGAAGACAGCCGATCGCATCTCATAATTTATATACGATTGCAACGCGATTAACGAACTCACCATACCACTATGAACATGTCAACCCTCAACGAAGACGTCCTCTTACGCATTGTCGCCTACCTCGATAGACAGGACGTAAAATCACTCTGTGAAGTTTGCCTACACCTGTGCAAGATCGTCCAGCCCGTTCTTTTCTACAAGATACATTTTTATATCAATAAACCATACTCGGGATTTCACAAAACTATCGAATATCGACAGTATCGACGACTTTTGGAGGCCTCTCCGCGCTTCACCGATTACCCCCGGGACGTAACTCTCAATGTGGATGGCTCGGACACGCAGGATATGGTGGTTGTCCTCTCGGCTCTCACAGGGAAGAACGTGAGGACTGTCAGCGTCATTGGCAAGAATATTCCACCTCCCAATCTCCCAGTGCCGCTCGAAAACGCGTTGATTGCGTTCTTTGGAAGCACCGACGTTCCTCTTATAGTCAGTTTTGTCCGCGTGAAGGGCCATTTCGCGTCTTCGGTTCAATCAGTCGAGCACCTAGCTCTAGTGGAAGCGGACTTGGGGGACGTTCTAAAAGATTGTGTGGTAAAAACAATGAGGTTTGTAGGTCCCGTCTGGCGTTCGTTTGAGGCATTAGGTCCCATGCCGTGCTTAACGCATTTTATGATCGATTGGGACTTACCATATGTGGAGGGTACAGAGTGGTACAAGGAGCTCGGGATGTCCCTCGCCGGCATGACGAAACTCGAACTATTGACGGTTATATTCAAAGGTATAGTTCGTGTTTATCGATTTCCTTGGATACCTATTCATCGACGGATGCTTCTGCAGAAGGATGGGGAAATGCGCACGAGTACGTGACAGCTTACGCTTCTACAATCCAAGATGCAATAGCCCACCGTCGTACATCGTTGGAATGGCGGTTTGTGCCTCAAATGAACAGCACCGTCGAGAGTTACGTGCGATGCTTTACCCATTTGAAAGGGTGGCATACGATCGCCTTCCAGTTTGATATCGAGCAAAACACTGGAACGGATCAATCCATGTTGTGGATTATCCAAAATACCTTTTTGAACAGAGACAGCGACAACTACTTCGTCCGCATCGACGAAGTCTTCTCACCAGATTCCTGGCGCCCGGAACCAAAATCGAATCGGTCGACGCTTTTCGTCAACAGACACGCGCCGCAAGACATACAATCGGATGTGATCGAGCGCAGGATTCACGAGGACGTCTGTCCTCTTAGACCTTCAAACCACGAACGACTTGCCCGGCCTCAAACCTGGACGCCTTGCAGGAGAAAATGGGAGGTGGAAAAAATATGGGTTTGACATGAGTATAATATTTCGTTCAGCCCTCTCGTTGTGCAGGTCGTCATTTGGGCATTTAACCTACTCTCATCCATCTTTTTCGCTACGCATAACATAATAGCCGGTTTTTCAGGTTTCATGGTCGCATGTGCACTCGTCATTTTTGGTGTTTTAACAGTTAAACAGTCTAAGCAATGTTTTTGATCGATGGCCAATGAAAGCCACGTTGTCAGAGGGTATTTGAACCGAATTTTAGTACTCTCTAATGTCCCAATCATGTATCACTTGCCGCCCTATCGCAAATTCACCATAGAAGAATCCGGATTGCGTTACAGGATTTTCTGCAGTCACACTCTGCACCCTACTCGTGAACTAGGCGTCGCAGGAGACCTGTATATCGTTGCGGAAACTGCCTTACTGTTTTACAAAGAGGTCACAACGATTGATAGGCAAGGCAAATGGCGTTTGGCCTCAGATCAACAAGTCGTTCATCATCCATTCGAGTATTCCCATCGTCTCGTCGCCACACGCACACGATGGATCCAATGGAGTACGGACCGTTCAAAAAAAATCCTGTTCGAAGATGCCATCCCGTTTATGACCAAGCTCGTATTAGCTCCCTTCCTTGGACGAATATCCGAGTACCCACTCGATGTCGACGACGATTGAACTTCCTTGTTTATTTCTTTCTTTTGTTTTGTTTTTATTCTTATTTTCATTTATTTTTTGCTCGTCTTACCTTATTGTGAACGTACGTTTGACTTCAAATGGACCGTCTAAATTTTCTCGCATTCAAAATCCTTAATATGATGTAATCTAGATACCTTGACATGAATGGCATCAGCGACTACTACGACTTTGTGTTGTAAATTTCTCCTTTGTATTATGACATATGCGGTGTCGGTTGGCATTGTCGTCAGAATTAACAGGGACGACTCGCGTACTCTGGAATCAGGTATGTCGATTTTTTGGATGCGCCATGCACGTGAGGAGCGGTCGTAGTAGCCTTGTAGAGTCCCCCCTGCGACCTCCTTGTGCATAGGCGGCAGGTGGATGGTGGACTGTTGGTCGTCGGCAACGCCATTCGCGGGATATAGCCTTGCAGTACATAATCTAGTCGCAGATGAGCGACGCATCACCAATTCTCATCGTCTATTATATATCCATAGATGAGCGGCGCATCGAGGTAAATACGAACATCTAGCAACCCCAGTCATTGACGTCGTCGATGGCCAGAGACTGTGGGATTTCTGATGAGCTCGCATGTTTATCAAAAACGCAACGTGTACACCTAAAGGGCATGACGAAGTTGGGGGTCATGCCGTTTCAGATTACTTTCTGGGACATACGGATGGTGATCCTTTCCCAAGGTTTCTGATCGAATGTAAGATAGTTTAACTCTCGTTAGACAATGCGGAGCATGGGTGACACTACTCCTTTTAAACGGGAATTCACGCATCGTCGCGAACGCTGAACGCCTTGCCGCCTTTATCATTTCTAAGGAATGTGCGCGAGGGTAAGTCGCGAATTATATGGTAGAAGTAGTCATTATGGGACGCCATCGTCGCCTGAAAATAGATGGCAGGTCAAACTCTATTTTTGGATTTGAAGGCAATTCAGTCTATGGGCGCTTAGTTGTGGTCGGTAACGCCGGACTCGAGCCGAGTAAGATCTGTTCGAATGCTGAGGTAGTGAACATCTGAAGGCCCTTAAAAGTACATACTTTTCATTGGGGGCTGAATATGATTTTTTGGATTGGGACATGAGATATGATAAGCCTGGGCCACGTGCGGTCGACCGAAGAACTCCCGATCAAAGCGGGGTCCCAATCACGGAGTTGATTCCGCAGGCCACCATCATATCAAGTGAATGCGTAAAGATCGCGCGCAAATGAATAGCATTTCACGATGGAGATTTTTTTTTTTTTTTTGGCCTACATAATTACCTCTGCTCAATGGAATACTATCCCAACATGTAATGAACAATTTAGTCAAAATGTGAGAAGGAAAAAATAAATGATATTAATATGTATAAAAAAAAAAAAAAGACTCGTATTGCCATGCGCAGCAATGGCCCTCAAAAACAAGTGCAAGAGTATGTATCGGGCACACTTCGCCA
>Ga0307517_10004258_pt1 | contig 22060 bp, 12 predicted proteins | sample 23_EM_MG_FD_194515 | JGI IMG/M metagenome (GOLD analysis project Ga0307517, IMG submission 194515) | Populus trichocarpa ectomycorrhiza microbial communities from riparian zone in the Pacific Northwest, United States - 23_EM | ecosystem: Host-associated > Plants > Roots > Unclassified | place... | reverse complement strand
TAAAGATACAAGGTGTAAATAAATGCGATGCAAAAAATTCAGACTTTAGAACGATTAGGATTTAACCCGATAAGGTAGAGACTCTCTCATGAAGAGAAATCTACCTTGAGCCTTAGAAAAGACCAACGAATAGAAACCCGATTTAGAAAAAACAATCAAACAACAATGCAGCTTACCTTAAGTAGGGTGCACTGGGGGTGATGCGTCTTCCCCTTGCATAACCAGTCCCTTACTCAGACTCTCGCAAACCATAAGTTCCTAGTAACCATAATACTAGGTGGCGACTCCTAAACATTAATAATAATTTTATGATAAAATCCAAAAACCCTTCCCAACACACAACACCTCACACATGAGGCTCGACAGGAGCCTCCGCCGTCACCAGACAACGTCGCGCCGGCGCTCGTGCACCCTGCGACATGAATTATGCTTATGGGGCAAGAAATTAATGTTATGTGAGATATGCTTACAAAGTAGAAAAGTACTATGATGTAAATTATGTCTTTGGAGTTGTAGATTGATATCATATAAATTATGTTTTCAGGGTAGGGTAATGACATTCAATTAATACATGTACAGAGCAAGGGGAAATGATATGAAAAGAAATATATTGCAAACTCATGGTCTAAAATTTGTGCATCAGTGTTAAAAGATGGAAGTTCTTGACAAAAGAAAAAAAATGCTTTATTTGGGATGAAAGTTCCCCGACAGCTAGTTTAGAAATATCGATGAATTTAGTAATAAAGTAGTGTATAAAAGTACCAGTAGCTGGATAATTTACGTAAGAAAATACAAAGGGAATAATTAATGACATTATCATAAATAAGTCAAAATTTCCTCCCATTTTTTCTATTTGAAGTCGAAGGTCATGGAAGATAAGAGAGAGCTCAAATTCTTTTCATTTCTTCAAAAATTGTGCTTGATTTTATAAATTTGTGAGTTTGTGGAGTTTTTATAGGTGATTATTAATGGAGAAAACAAAATAAAAGGTAAAATTGGTGAGGGAAAATAAGTTAGGAAATTGGAAATTCTAATGAGAGAAAGCTTGGATTTTGAAGAGAATAAGCAAAAAGTACGGAGAAATTGTCAGGAGCTCACTAAATTGAGTTCAAATTTGGTTGGTAAGATATTATTTACCATTTATTTTCTTGTTCTCATGGGTTAGTGTGGGAGGATGGAGAACCCCTAATTTTCCAATTTTAGGGTTTATGAAAATTATTTAGGAAATGAGTTTTTAGTATTAAATTGATGAAAGTGGTATGAGATGGCTAACTAGGTTTGGAATAAATATGTTTGAGAATGTGTTGAGGAAGTTATGATAAATTGTGAAAGTTGTTTGAATTGGGTGATTGGTAAGTTTTTAAGTTTTTAAGAAATTTTGGAAATAAATTTGAACATTTAGTTGATTTATGTTGTTTTCATAGTTTTTGTATGTTGACAAGGGTAGTCTATGTGAAATTATATGTGTAATGAAAAATCTGAGTATGCAAATTGGATTGAATTGAATTAAATTGGAAGGGCTAAGTTAAAGTTACTAAAGGTTTAAATTGAACTATCAATGCTTGAATTAAAAGAAAAAAAAGATCTATTTAGTATTGTGGTATTCTTTTGTTATTATGGAAGTTCAGAAATTAAGATTGTAATGGAACTTTGGAGTGAAGGAAAATATAAATTTGTCGTACCTTATAAAGGAATAAGGAAATCAAATGTTAAATACAAATTGTAAGTAATTAAATGAAAATTATGGATTTTTTGATATGTTGGAGTTAAATAGGAAAAATTATAATTGAGAAATGTTTAAGTATGGGTAGAATAACAAATGAAATAGGGTGTTAATTAATATACATTCATGTGATGGAGTAAATGATATATTAATAAAAATATCTCTTTTAAATCAGGAGAGGTATCTAGAGTTGGACCTTCTGTGTGGGGTGCTCGATTAACCAGAGGAGCATGTAGATGCTCGTCACCTCTTCTTTTTATTTATATTAATGTCAATACAAGTTTTTATTAATTGTGGAATGCATCTTGAAAAGGGAATATGGAAGAAAATCTTGTATCAATTTGATGAGGTTACAAAAATCATAAGGAATATTCTGTGATGAATTGTTCTTGAAAATTCTTGTATATCATTTACGGTGAATTCTATGACCTTCACTTCAAGACCACGTTGGCATCTCCTTTGACAAATCTTCTTCGAGGGGAGTATGAGACTCTTCTGGAATAAATACTTGCATAAAGTCCCCTGAGGGTGTTGATGGGGGACCCTCAGAAGATCAAGTCAGTACTAGGAATATTTGTGTAAAAAATAACATTAATGAAGATATTAATGAGCTTTTATGAAAGTATAAAAAAGGTTGGAGAAGAAGATCTAGAGGTCAAAGGGAAGAAGCCGAGAACGTGTTTTTTTTGTCTTTGAATATGTCTCTCTTCTTTCTGTATATTCCTCTTTTCTTTTATATTATCTATTTTGAACTACCTCATGCAATGTGGGAGGGGTAGAAAAGTAATCTCGTATGATTAAGATAATGTTATCTTATTGCTCGTACCATCACATCTAATTCATGTAAACATGGACTACTTCGTATTTAATAGGATTATGATGGCATCATAATTATTGACCCAGACTCAGGGTATGGGAGGCTCAGTGTAGAGTGACCCTTCAGTCGCATACTCAATCTGAGGGATATTGGGCTAAACTCACACCCTGAGCCTAATAGGAGTCAGGTCTAGCTTTTGATTGTATCCAAGAATGGTCAGGGATGGTCGTGCCACAGCCTGACACGAAATTGAGCGTGGTCGCGTTCCTAACCCAACATGGGGTTTGGCGCAGACACATCCAGGCCCAACATGGAGTTGGGCGCGGGTGCGTCCCTGGCCCAATATGGGGTTAGGCGCAAGTGCGTCCCTAGCCCAACAGGGGGTTGGGCGCGGGTGTGCCCTTTCCCAACGGGAGGTTGGGCGCTGACGCATCCAGGCCTAACATGGAGTTGGGTGCGTGTGCGTCCCTGACCCAACAAGGGGTTGGGCGCAAACGTGACCTTGCCCAACGGGGGGTTGGGCGCAAACATGCCCTTACCCAACATGGGGTTGAGCACCAACGCATCCAGACCCAATATGAAGTTGAGGGCAGACGTGCCCTCACCCAACGGGGGGTTGGGTGCGGACATGCCATTTCCCAACGTGGGGTTGGGCGCGGACATGCCCCTACCCAACTTAGACAAAAACACTACCCCTTCTATTTTCAGGTTTTTCCTGTAATGACCCAGCTTTTTCAAGGCCAAAAATGGTGGAATTGTTTTTTTTTTCTCTTAATACTTCCCAAAATAACATTCCTTAAGTTAATAATTAGGTTCCCTTCCTTATCAATGCACAATATTGATGATTTTTTTTGTAATTCAACATTTTCATAAAATGAATACTCAATACACATGCCCATAATATTATATTTTCATACTCATAGGTTTATATTGCATTATATTGACATACTCATAAATTCACATTCTTGTTCTAGTCTCGTTAACATCATGAGTTTATACAATTATGTTGAACGACAAGTTACATAACTAGTACTTTTATTTATCCAATCCTCACGTGATTTCACAACATAATATCCTTATAAGAAGAATACCATATACACATATCCATACATATCATTGTTGCATGTTCGCACATGCATATTTGTGTCCCATTTCAATTTTTCTCTACAAGTCTTTGCAAAAGGGGTCAGACGATAAATTGAGCGATTTACACGTATGTTCATGCAGAATTCATATCACCCATAACATGCAAATATATAGTTCTATTCAAAATATGTGAGCCGCAGAATGGATTTCCTTACACACCTTATTGGTATGACATCCCTGCTGAAATACAAATATTTACAAGAATTATAAACAATTAATGATAAGCAAATAAATAGTTAAAGGAAAACATTACCGTTACTTTCTATTCGAAGTGTAACAATCATAATTCTTTCATATACTTGGTACATACATAACCTAGTACACTTAAACACATCAATTCTCGAAACTAACTTATAACTTTCAATTCCAGCCATCCATTACGGACGTTGTTAGCCAAGACTAATCTACACACATAACTGACCATCCACTTAGGACGTCATTGGCCGAAACTAATTATCAATCATAACTCGGACATCAATCATAACCTGGTTGTTCGCTTTGGATGTCATTAGCCAAAGTTAATCATTTATTCATCTTAGCCATCATTTAGATTGTCATATGTTAAGACTAATCATCAACGCGACACAGTCATCCATCTAGGATGCCATTAGCTAAGGTTAATGATTAGTACTTAAAAGTGCATTTTTATCAAGGTTTTATATCATCATATTGCACTTACAGTATCATTAAATTCCCTAACTTGAGCATGTTTTATAATAGCAAGTATGATAACATAAGATATCTTTAATTTACGGTAAATGTTTATTTTGAATGCAGGCATATCTCACAATTTAAAGGATTGATTGATGTATTTAACTATTGAAAGTGTAAAGACAAAGAGAGGGCTAAGCTTAAAGAAGAGATGTTGGTTCAATTCAAACTGGAACACCATTGGTTATTGGATCATAACTAGAGTTGTAGAACTTCGAGTTAGGTCTAGTTTATATGGATGGAAAGCTAAGACATAGGCCTAAAACTTTCATGAAGAGTCCAAGATTCAAAACGGTCGTTTTCAAGTTCAAATTGTAGAAACAAAAGATAAATTGGAATATGTCCTACAGCCCAGACATTATTCAGTATTCAGCCCATATCTCGAGTTCTAGAATTCCAAATGAGCTCATTCTTGTTTTGTTGGAAATCTGAGACAAATTTCCAAAACTTTCATGAAGACTATATATTCAAATTATGGTGTTAGCAATGACGTTTTGTTCAGACAAGAAGATAATGATTGTCACTAAGTCAAGAGGTGGTCACCCACTCAATAATTAGTCATCAAATCAATAGTTCCGAATTTTAGCCTATAAAAGGAGGCATTTGCCATATATTTAGACATCTTGGTTTTCAAATCAAGATCATATTCTTGCTTTCTTTCTTTGTATTTTTGTAATGTTTAAGTTTTGCTCTCATTAATCTCTTGTTTATGCTTTTCATCGTAACTATGTTCCTATCTAGTTTGTTTATGTTTCTCTTCTTAATCATGTTTAGCTAAGTCTATCATGTCAAGGTGAAAATGGTACACTAATGATGTAAGAATAAGTATAATATAAACTCAACATGGACTTTAATGTTTGATACTAACATGTTTTGTATTTGTTATCTTAGTCACTCTTAATACCTTGTTTGTTAAATGGTTAATCTAGATTTGTGTTGTACAACCCTTGGTACAACAAATACTTGGCACTTTCATAGCCTACTGTACGGTATAACCGACATTTGTGCTATGAAAGGAACTTGATTTGTTGTTAACATAAGTTATCACCATGAATACATGACCACATTTGGCATTACTCAAATAAGATAATTAATATAATCATGTTAATAATTTATAATTTTTTTTGAACCTCCTTTGTGTGTGGTTTCTAGTTGAGTAATAAAAAGAGTTTATATTATAATTATTTGAAATACCATTAGTGGATCCTCTAACCTTGACAATTATTTTATCCTTGTTTAATCCTTACATCAATATTATATCTCAAAAGTTCTCTTCAACTGCTTTTCATTTATTGTTTATAATTTTATATAGTTCACCTCCTTGTGGTTCGACCCCAGTCTTGCCGGGTTATTTATTACTTTGACACTCCTGCATTTGGGATAAGACATCAATCTTTTGATCGTGTCAGTTAATCATCGATTCATTTTGGCAATTCTTTTAGGATGACATTAGCTAAAGCTAAACATTGATCACAACCCAGCCATCTATCTCAGATGTCGTTAGCTAAATCTAATCATTAAACACAACTCGGTCATCCTCTCAAGAGGTCATTAGCCGAAACTAATCATTCATTCATCTCGGCCATCCACTCAGGATGTCATTAGCCGAAGCTAATCATGTATTTATCCCGGTCATCCATTCAGGATGCCATTAACCGAAACTAATCATTTGTTCATCTTGGTCATCCACTCAGGATGCCCGGCCATCCACTCATGATGCCATTAGTTGAAGATAATCATTTATTTATCATGGTCATCCATTCAGGATGCCATAAGCCGAAGCTAATCATTTGTTCATCCCGGCCATCCACTTAGGATGGCATTAGCTGAAGCTAATCATTTATTTATCCTGGTCATCCATTCAGGATGCCATTAGCCGAAGTTAATCATTGATTTATCTCGGTCATCCACTTAGGATGCCATAAGCCGAAGCTAATCATTTATTTATCCTAATCATCTATTCAAGATGTCATTAGTTGAAGCTAATCATCAATCACAAAAAAACCACTCTCATGACGGTTTGATATTCACACTAACATGTTATCATGACATTCATAATAAAACATTTCATATATTAGCATTAAGTAAATGGGGAGGTGCAAACCACCTACATGTTCCACCCATTGGGTGTCCTTGTCCTGATGAAGGTTCGATCTCGGTCGTACCACCCAAAACATCAACGACCACAAATCGGTACATTCGTATTCAGTAATCACCCAACTCGTCACTGTGTATATTTCAAGCATATGCAAGTTCATATTCAAGTGTTCCACACATTACAGTCACACCATGCAATCATTTTAGTCATTGGACCAATACGAATATGTAAATCTGCTAGAGAAATTAGTTAGCGAAAAACTAGTTCGCTAGTGACGCAGATTCGTCAGCAGACTGATTCATTGGAGCATAGAAGCATCAGTGAACTGATTCGCTGCTGACACCACAATTCGACAGCAAAAACTAACTCGCTGGAGACAACTCAATTCGACAGTGAAAACTGACTTGCTGCAGACGACGCAATCCAGCAGTGAAAACTGACTCACTGTTGACACCACAATCCAACAATCAAACTAACTCGCTGCAGGCAACACAATTCCATATCAAAAACTAGCTCGTTGTAGGCAACACAATTCAGCAGCAAGAACTAGCTTGCTAAAATTCAGCAGCGAGAACTGCCTCGCTGCTGGCAACACAATCCGACAGCGAGAACTGCCTCGCTGCTGGCAACACAATCCGACAGCGAGAACTGCCTCGCTGCAGGCAATACAATCTGGCAGCAAGAACTAGCTCACTGCAGGGAACACACTCCAGTAATGAGAACTGATTCGATGCAGGCAACACAATTTCAGCAATGAACATTGATTCACTATAGACACATAGTTTTGGCAAAGAATGTTGATTCATTGCAGACCATACAGTTTCGGCAGAAAACACTCATTTGCTGCAAACCACACAATTTGGTAGCAAATTACTGATTCACTGCATATCACATAATTTCAGGCAACATAATTTCAGCAGTGAACGCCGATTCGCTGCAGACACATAATTTCAGCAAAGAACGCTGATTCGTTGCAAACCATACAGTTTCAGCAGCGAACACTCATTCGCTATAGACCACACAATTTGGTAGCAAATTGTTGATTCACTACAGATCACAATTTCAGCAGCGAACACTGATTCGCTGCTGAAAACACAATTTCAGTGGTGAATTGCTGATTCACTGCAGATAAAACAATTTCAGTAGCGAACGCTGCAGACAACACAATTTCGACAGTGAACAGTAGTTTGTTGCTGACCATATAATTTTGGTAGCGAACATTGATTCGCTGCAGATAACACAATTTCGACAATGAATTGCTGATTCGCTACAGACAACATAATTTCAGCAGCGAATTGCTGATTCGTTGCTGACCAAACAAATTTGGCAGCGAATACTGTTTCGCTACAGATAACATAATTTTAGCAGTGAACTGCTGATTCGCTGTAGACAACATAATTTCAGCAGCGAATTGCTGATTCACTGCTACCATATAATTTCGGCAGCAAACATTGATTCGCTGTAGAGAACACAATTTCAACAACGAATTGTTGATTCACTACAGACAACACAATTTCGGCAAATACACAATCAAATATCAAGTCAATAACGCTAGCATGTTTTCTGTTTTGATTTCAGCATGGTCTAAGGTTCTATTAAGGAATTCCCGTTTTACTTCCCCTGATATTTGCATTATGTCCAGCCCCCCACCATGGCCAGTCTTCTACCTCAGTTTGTGTATTTAAATTATCCATTTTCTTTGTTAAGTGTTCTGAAATTTGGCTTCCCATTCACCCCTGTTTTATATTCATTCTTCAATCCAATTTTCCTTAGCAACTGTGTAAGGATTCTAGGTCATCTACTTGGGGTTTTTCTTCATCATTTTGATCCTAAAATTACAAGAACAGTGGAGAAGGTTTGCGGTTCATACCTCATGGTTCACAACAGTTTTAGGAAGGGGTTTGGTGGTCTATTCTTCCCTTTTAATCCAGTTTATTCTTGTAACGACCCTCTAAGCTCCTCTTTCTCCCATGGTTTTGGTTTTCTCTCCTTCTCCTAACTCACTTCTCACTCCATGCTCAAAGAAAGTGGCATACAGGCTGGTTGGGTTTGGTTTTCTGCTTGCAGAAGGGGTGAGTGTGTTGTAGCAATGGTTGTTGCTGGTTCTGGAAAAAGCTCTAAGCTCCTGCTTCCACCATGTTTTTGGTCATTTCTCCTTCTCTCTAACCCTCTTCTCACACAGCATCCTAGAAGATTTGCATGCAACTAGTCGATTTCAGTGTTCTTTTTGGGAGAGGAAGTTGTTTCCAGCAGAGTTGCAGATGGGTCTTGGGGAGAGGAAGGTTCACCTTCTCTCTCTCTCTCTTGCATTTATACCCCCTCTTAATGAGGTAGGGTGTTTGGGCACTAGATAAGGTTGTTCTTATTCCCTTTTTGGGTTATCTTGGGTTGGTTTCTATTCCAATTCTCCTTTAGGATAGGCCGGTCCAACACTAATTTTTGTTGGGTTTTACAGTGTCACTGTCAATTCAGAAATCGACAGCCTAAAACTACATCACTGCCGATTCAGAAATCGGCAGCCAAACTGCGCCACTGTTGATTCAGAAATCAACAGCAATGATGGAGTCATTTCATCTTTACTTTATTTTTATTTTTTTGGTGTTTACATTTTGCCCCTCTCTTTTGCCCAAACCGTGAGGAAACACTCAGCTAAGGAGATGATATTGGTCTTACCTCATGTTTTTAACATCCCTTGTAAAGGTTTTGGGTGGTTTGTTCTTCTTCGTTCTTTAGGTTTTCTTCCTTTCCCTCATCTAGCACCAACCAGCTTCCTACTCTCCTCCTTCTTCTATGGCTTTTGTTTCCTTTTCTTTCTCCTAACTCTCTCCTCACTCTTCACTTAAGAGGCTTGCATGCAGGTTGCTCTGATTCGATTTCTTCATGGTGAAAAGGGTTTAGTTAAAGCAATGGCTGCTGCTATTTTTGAGGGAGAGGAAAAGTCACCTTTTTTTCTCCTCATTGTATTTATATCCTCTATAAGTGTGCTAGGGTGTTTGGGGAGTTGTTCCACTATGTTTTTGTTCTTCTTTTAGTTATCCCAGAACTGGTTCCCCCCCTTCCCAAGCCCTCTCTAGAGGAAGCTAGTTTGGTCTCCTAGATTTTATTTAGCATTGACCGGTCTTTTGCTCAAATTTTTGTTGGGTTTTACATTTTTCTCCAAAGTTAGATGATTTATACCCCCTCAATTCTTCCTATTATAGGTTGACCAAGGACAAAATTTGTCAGGTTTTACATATGGGTTGTGACCTACCGACTCAAAAATTAAAGGAAAATACCTACCATATTGATCCTCGATAGGCCTAGATCTATTGATCTGGAAAAAACAAAGCAAATACCTATCGAACCAAGCCTTGACGGGCCTAGACCTACCAATCTAAAAAATCAAAGACAAAGTACCTATCAAACCAGGCTTGATGGGCAAAGACCTATCAACCCCATAAATAAAAGGCAAACATCTACTAAACCGAGCCCCAATGGGCTTAGACCTACCAATTCAGGAATCGATGGGTCGAGACCTACCAACTACAGAAATGCAAGGCAAATACCTACCGACTTGGGCGCCGACGAGCCAAGACCTAGTGACACAAGAAATTTAAGGCAAACACCTGTTGACAGGCCGAAACCTACCACACGAGAAATCAAATGCAGATACATACCAATCAGAGCACCGACATGCTGGGACATACTGACCCGAGATATCCAAGGCAAATAACTACCAAACCAAGCATTGATGGGTTAAGACCTAGCAACCTGATAAATCCAAAACAAATACCTACTGACTCAAGCATCAACAAGCTTGAACATACAAATTTAAGAAATCCAAGGCAAATACCTATCAACCCGAGCTCCGACAGGCGAGGACCTATAGACTTGAGAAATCCAAGACAAATAACTATCGACTTAGGCACTAAAGGGTTAGAACCTATTGACCTAATAAATCAATGGAAATACCTACCGATTGCAGCATTAATGGGCCAGGATCTTCCAACATGAGAAACCAAAGGCAAATACCTACTGATCAAAGCATCAACAAACAACCTACCGACCTAGGCCTTGATAAGCTGAGACCTACCGACCCAAGAAATCTAAGGCAAATACATGTCAATCCAGGCCTTGATGGGTTGAGACCTACTGACCCAAGAAATCCCAAACAAATACCTATTGACTCGGGCTTCGACGAGCCAAAACCTAGTGACTTGAGAAATCCATGATAAATACATATTGGTCAAAGCGACGATTCCCAACCTATGACCCTAGAAATCCAAGGCAAATAGCTATCGACTGAAGTACCAACGAGTCAAGAACTACAACCTGAGAAATCCAAGGCAAATACTTGCTGACAATGTTGTTAAAATTGTGAGTTAACTCGTGAAATAGTATGATTTTACGAGTCAACATGTATCTAAAATGCAAAATCAGACTAAAAACTCGAAAACCTGTAAAATTAGACTTCACTCGTGCAAAATTGGTAAACTCGATTTGATTTTATGAGTTCACTAAATTTATGATATGAACCAACTCAAGTTCAAATTTGACCTTAAAATGTTTGTTGACCAGGTTTGTGAATTTGGGCATATCTTTCAAACCGTACATTGAATAAAGTTTAAATTTTATAGGAAACTATTAGACACATGAAAATATATTGTGATAAATTTTCAGTTCAAATGGATTTTGAGAACATAATATTTCAATGGGTCAAATTTAGTAGACGAATCTTGTCAAATATATCAAACTAGACCTTCATGTACTGTTTGGGATATATCTGGAGCTACCAACAGAATTTTGTTGCGATTGAAGTTGGGGTGGAAACTAGATATTTGAAGTTTTCCAATCATATATTGTAGGCCCAATAATTTATTCTGATGAGAGAGAACGACATGTTTGAAATCAAGACTCAAATCTGCCAAGAATATGTGAAAATTGGAGATTCGGACTACATGGAGGAATTTTAACATGAAAACTTTTTTTATTATTCTATTTTATTATTTATTTAATTTTAAATAATTATGCTTAATTTTAATTTTAATTTTTTCTAGTGCATTAGACATTGTTTAGGGGTTTATTTCATTATTGAATTTCAGTTAGTTAATTACTAGTTTAGGCTCATTAACTTGCAGCTCAAAAGAGGTCCATTAGGACTTATGATGATGAGAACAACCAAGTTGTCACCAGGTTCATGTTTACTTTGTTAAGGGGTTTATTTCATTATTGAATTTAAGTTAGTTAATTACTAGTTCATTAACTTGCAGCCCAAAAGATGTCCATTATGATTTATCATGATGAGAACAACTAAGTTGTCACCAGGTTCATGTTTACTTTGTTAAGGGGTTTATTTCATTAATGAATTTAAGTTAGTTAATTACTGGTTTAGGCTCATTAACTTGTAGCCCAAAAAAATCCATTAGGACTTATTATGATGAGAGCAATCAAGTTTCATGTTTACTTCCTATTATTCAGTGATTTCCTTATATTGAAAAGTTTTATTCCGAGACTTTTAATTTTTTTCATGTCATTAATTTATTGATTCATACTATATCTCTCTCATTTTATTTAAATCACTCATTAATTATAATATTCTTGACTCACTTTATCATATTTTAATGGAATTTAATTTCTTAATTGGAATTGTCGATATATAATTAGTTAAAAAAATTATTTATGATTTTACATACCAACTTTACGATCCAAGTTTATATTATATTTTTCATGTCGTATCAAAAAAATATTTTTAACAACCTTGCTTGCTGACCCAAGCACTAAAAAGTTGAGACCTATCAACCCAGTAAATTCACAGCAAATACTCATTGCACGCACCAAGAAGTTTTTTTAATAATATTTAATATTTATTTAAATACAAAAATATCCTTAATATAATTTGATATTAATCAACACACTAGGATTGAAAGATAAAAATAGCCCTAAAGATAGTTTAGTAGATTTTATAATTAAGTAATTTAACTTTGCTAGAAAAAAATTGAAAAAACTAAAAAACATCTAAATATAAGTTTTAACATTTTTTTTTATTTTAGAAAGTAACTAGGTAATTTTACTGTATAAAAAAAATAAAAATAAAAAATATTATCTTATATACTATAAAAATGATAATTGAAACACTATGAAAAGAATATATTACCTTTAATGCCTAATTCAAAAATCTAAAGACTGAAGGGAAAATTTATCATTTACTTTTACAAAATATTTTGAGTCTAGGTGCCTAATAACTTAATGAGGAGATTTAGGTTTTTGTTAATGGTACAAAATGAAACAAAATCTGCCACCTTACTTTCTAGCTAACCCAAAATAAAAGAGAGAATGAATTAGAAGGAACAAAAACAACCGACCATAAATAATTTCCTCAGCCGCTCAATAAAATGACTTCAACAAAAAAAATACAGCATGTAGCATAACATTGTACACCACTGTATATGAATCCGTGTTTTCAATCACGTTTCATCTCACTATTGCTATGCACTTGCTTGTCCGCAAAGTGAAAAAAAAAAAGATTCTGTTAATGAAATTTGAGTCAAAATGATATGCAATAAACTGTTGACTTGTGATGAGGCAGACGCTTTGCGTGATAATGGATGGTCACGGGGCCTTCTCTGATCAATCGAGCAATACTACTTGACGGTGCAAGGGCATCAGGTTATTATCGGTTAATGAGCAGTAGAACATGATAGTTACTCAAACCAGTGAGGTAAGTAATCTACCTACGTGCAGTGAGCTTGTTTACACTGGATCTTCTTGCAATGAAAGCCAGAGAGCGGCTCCTGAATCATACTCCAGCAGAATCTGCCAGAGTCAATGATCGTACCAGCTTTTATCAATACCTCCACAACGGAATTGTTTACACTGTGATGTGAATGTAAGGGATTGAGTAATCAAGATCTCACACAAATTAACTTCTCTAAATACTCAGTGGCAACAGGCAACTGATCAAAAACAAAATATTAAAAAAATAATAAGGAAAAACAAAAAACTTTACACAACTGATGCCCAAGAAAAAGCAACGAAATGTATTTAACCACCTAGCTCAAGTAACCCCTTTGGAATTTTCCATTAGATGGTCTGAAACTTTCTAATGGATGTTACCATAGAACACATGCATGCGCTCACACACAGCAGGAGGCAATACTTTATATTTCTGCTTATCTACCAAAATCATCATTAGTGTTTTTCTTATTAAGAACTGTGAGCCAAATAAATGTTTTGACGCTCAGCTTTCCATTTTTTATTGGTTAAAAGGAAGGGATTGGAGTGAATATGTCAGAAAAGAGTAGCATGAAAATTTTTGTGAACTTTCTAGACCAAGCCTCCTTGCTACCCTGAGGGAAAAATTGAAGGAATTAAAATTGTGGACTTGAGGAATAATGTTTATTAATGAGTTGTGATTATGAAAATTACCAGAACATTGATTCCCGTCTAAGTGTGTAGAACTGACCAATAAAAATCGGAAAGCTGATGTCCTTTCTAGCATCAGAACATTTATTTGACTCACAGTCCTTAATAAGAAAAACACTAATGATGATTTTGGTAGAAAAATAAAGTATAAAGTATTGCCTCCTGCTGTGTGTGAGCTCGTGCACGTGTTCTTTGGTAACGAATGGATTAGTCCACACCCATCCAACGGAAAATTCCAAAGGGGTTTCTTTCACTGATATTCAGCAAAAATGGAAACAACATTTTTATTATTTTTGCTTTTCCCTATGGAAGATGTTACACATCTTATCCTCCTTTGTGTGTTCTCTCTCTCTTCCTTCATAAAACTCCTTCATTTGTCTGAAATAAGGTGACCTCCTTTCTACATGCATTCTCATTTTAAACAGGTACATCTCTTTGGAGTGTCTAAAAAGAAACCTAGATTCCTGTTCAATGTAGCATCATGAGAATATATATTCATGCAAGCACCATCTTATCTATAGATTGAGCAGTAGCAATAATTTGAATCAATTTTCAGCTGAAGTTCCTCATGCTAGAAAGTATGCCTAGAATTCAACAAATAAGAACTGGTGGCTGAAGATTGTCGAGTCCTTTCCTGTGTGAAAATATGTAATTTGGAAAGAAAGAGATGGACATACCTTCCAAACATTATGCTCTAAACCTTTGTCATGTGTGCATCAGCCAATGAAGAATTGAGGTCTTCTCGAGATTGTGATCTCCTGCTTTGAAGTCGCATCTGACCTCTATGTGGGGTCCAGAAGGAACCCATGCTACTGCTGTCAATCATTTGTCCTAAGCTACTCGAGGAATAACTGTGTGAAACACTGTTAGTTGATGGGTGTAGGGAAGATTCCATGAGCTGGATGCCACTATCACCTAGACTATCTCCCAAGCCAAATGATCTTTGCTGACTACCTGCAACTGTTGGACTCAGTGGCATCTTTACACGTCCATCCCCTGAAGTACCAAGTTGAAACAGCCTTCAAAAATTGAGCAAGGGGAAAAGAATCTACAGAAAGATATCAGTGCAAAACAGATTGAAGAAAACCTGCCTTAATATGTAGTACTTCAAGAACTTTTTTTTTCTAGCTCTCCAAACATTTTTTTCTAATAATATATTCTACTTTTCTCCAAAAGATTGAGTGACCAACTATAATGTTACAGTAACTTAAAACCTTTCAAACTTAGCTCGAACTACTGCAGCATTATTTAATATTCACTGCCAAGTGTTTCATGGAAATCAAGCCCTCAAACAGAATAGAGAGCAACTAAATTCATCAAAAGAATTTAAGTTGGGTATAGTAGCCTATTTCAGTGTTTTCAAATCCAACTTCTCCAATTTGTGTAACAACACAAAAAAATAACTGGCTCCTTTGCAGTCCTGCCAAGACACTCGCACCTTGAATATATCAAACGGACAAAGACAGTACTCCAAAATTTCCCAGCAGAATCCAACTGTGTACCAGAATCCCACCACAACCAACAAAAATGCTAATGTCTTGAAATCAAATTTCAAACCATAAATTCCACTAGAAAACATGGGGAAGAACTTACTTCAAATTTATTGTTTTTTTTTCCTCTATTTGTTTGTTTTCGAAACAAAGCAAGTATCTGCCGTCTCAATTTTATGTCTTCAAAGATGCAATTTTATTGATTATGTATTATTCTATTGATTTGGTTTTTGAAACAAAATCAAGTAGTTGTCATATACATGCACATCAAAATCATGAATTTTGTGCACTGAACTAACCCAACATATAATCTTTTGACGTCAATTCTTGAGAGAAGCACATATTTACCTCTCAATATATCCCTTACATTTTGGTTGTGGTGTGTAGACAAATTAAAAATTTAATTTTACAGTTCAGATTGCAAGGATTGAGATAAAACATTGGACTGCATGTTATGGTGTTTTAGTCTTGTGGCATCTTTTACTATCCCTCCACGGCAGAATGAAAAAAGCATGAAGGATTACAACACAACTTCTCCTTTCAAAGAGACATGTAATAGAGAAAAATAATTATGCTCCCATATAACAGATACAGTATAAAAGCTTACCAGAACTGATAGGACTCCAACGTCGGAATCGAAAAGGAGATTGGATGCTAAGAACAGATGTGGCAGATGTACTGTTATTCCTGAAAAGCAAGAAATATGGTCTCCAGAAAAATCTTGGCATCCAATTGCCATAACATGATAATGCCCAAACAAGTAAAATCAATGATATAAGCAAAATGGTAATAAGAACCACTGGATGTATCTTCATCTGGAGTACTTCATAGTCATGTAGCTTCAATCTAGTTGAAAATGTTTTCCCAGCTTCCAACAGGGCAACCCCAAGCGTCCAAGTAATACTTCCAGAACCAATGATAATTTGGTTCTCTGTGATGTGTAAGCCCTCTCTCAACAGTAACACTATATATGGTGCCCTGAAACAGTATTGTTCAATAAAGGGCTGTGGAGGAACACTGTTCTTTGCAATTTCCCAATTCTTTTCACAGAATTCTCGACCCTTTTCCAAAACATCATCAAGTGCAGCTTCTGATGTCAGATTAAAGAACCGATAAACCACAAAAAAGCCCGACATACCATAGAAGTGACCATAAGGACGTGGGAGATTTGGAGGAAGAGCGCAAGGTTGCAAATCACAATCAATTCCAGGATCTTGATTAGACCATTCAGACAAATTAACAGCAATTTTGGCAAGTGCACTGCATTCTTCCCAATTTGGGGCACCAATAAGCTGCACAGGAAGTCCTGACTTGACTCGGTTACCCAAATTTCTTCCTCTGATAACAGGACTTGCTCCATCTTGTTGTTTAGAAAAACACTGAGAACAGATGTATTGCTCTTTATAGCCAGACTGCAGGCAAGGGTGTCTAATTTCTATGTTACCACTAACTAGATCAGCACTAGAAGGCTTCTTTAAGATATGGGCAACAGACCTGTCAAATGCATCGTTTAAACCATAGCCCGCAAGGGAATAAGCACTGAGATGATGATTAACTGCTCCAATTCTAAGACTTAAGCTAGTCTCATTATGGACATGTTCCTCACTCTCAAAAGTAACTTGTAACGATGAGCCACCCATGTCAAGTGCTCCAAATGTTGCTTTCTTGGGGCTTGCTCCTAGCACACCTGTGCGATGGTTAAGGGCTATCCATCCATAGTAAGCTTCCTCCATGCCACTGATGATCTTAATCCATTCTCTTTGGCACAAGAAAGGTGATTCCTTCAGAATAGACCATGACTTGTCTAGAAGCCATTTTGAATCTGCACTGGGAAGTCTACGAACTCCGGCTGTAGCATAAAGAAAAAGGGAGGTGGTCTTATGCGCCTGCTGGGGAATTTGCTTCTCAGCCCATCGAACAAGCGGGTTTATGGCAGCCTTTAAGCCAGACGTATTATGTACCAATGTGTGAAGCCCAGGCTCGGTCTCCATTCTATCATATGCACGTCCACTGGGCTTTCTTGAAACACCTTCTGTGTATGATTTCAGGACAAATGGGAGACCATCTGAGTTGTGATCAATCGTTGCCTGATATACATAGACTCTAGTTCCAGTACTTCCACAGTCAAGAACAACATAGAACCTGGATGCTCCTTGAGACCAATAAGAATAAACATATGCTGTAACCAGATAAGTTAAAAAAGCAAAGAGTAGTAGGCACAAGAAAATCAAGAGCAGTTGCAGCCCCTTCCTCCGCAAAACTGGTGTTCCACAAGGCAATGCTTTCTCCTTAGAGAAACTTGACCCGGCATTTTCTCTCTGCAGGGAATGAGGTTTCCTGCCAACGCCAAGGTTGATATCACCTTGTTCAAGATCAAGATGATGATATGATGAGAAATCTTGGAGAGATGAAGAAAGCCGCATGTTGTTGTTCTTGGGTGCAGAGTTGGAAAAGGTGAAGCCATGATCAATGGTTTCATGTGGAGGTGACAATCCAGTTGGCATATAAGGAAAAGCAGAAGACTTTGCAGGTGAAAGACGACTTGTTGCAGCAGAAACTAGATCCGATATTCTTCCTAACACCATACTTGCAGAGAAAGTGCGAGTACATGAGAAATTTGCTTCATCTAAGGCAAGCAATTGAGTTGGTTGGGAATTAGGTTCCTGCAGCCGACTGTGGCGCTTGAAGCAATACCTCTACATACACAGAAGAAATCAAGTGGCTGGGCTCAACTTGAGTATAGTTGTACAGGCAAAAGGAAAAGGAAACGCATTTCTAGTATTTAATGAATCTGCATTGCTAAATGAAAATTGGAATTACTGTCTGCTAAATGAAGATTTGTTGATAATGAAAAGCTTAGACACAAAAAGAAAAGATTGTAACTTTTGATTCCCATATAAAAAGTTTCCAATGCAGTGTTGTGGGTTTGTCAAAAAGATGATGGAAATCTAAATCTAACAGGATTTATTATAAGAAAAGGCAACATACAACACAGATTCCTTACAGTTAGGAATCAGTCTCAAGTGATCGATCACTCGTCATTGGGATTGGGATTCGATCATTAACAATTAGCAGTAAAATCAATCAAATCACAGTGCTCAAAACCTGGAAAATTAAAAGAAAGATTAATATTTTCTGCAAATGAAGGTTACCTGGATGTACCGAAGGAAGGATCGGGAAATAGAATTCTTCAATTGCTTTGCATGAAATTACCACTTCGTATAACTAAGTAGAAAGATACAATATGATCAAAAGAAGGAAAGGAACTTTCTTCTTCTGTTTCAATTTCAGATCCAGTCCAATCCGGTGGAGGAAAAGACGAGATCGCCTGCCTGCCAAAGGAAGATAGAAAGAACGACTTCAACTCTTTTTCATAAGAATAAAAAATAAAAATTGGGTATTTCGCACTTTCAAGTTCAACTTATTACTTACGGGTTCGCCCGAGAAGATTTGTTTTTCAGTTTAAAACTTGAAATTAGTTCAATTTTATATTAAATTCATTTAAATACATTATTATTTTTTAATGCATTAACTGATCTAAAAATATTGTTCTTCTCAAATAAAAAATAATAAACTCGGATTTGCAGAACTGAAAACCTAATAACTAAAGTATAAGGTTCTGTGTAATATTGTGGTGGTATGATATACTTGATTGTAACTTTAAAAATTATTTGATTTTTATTTCTTAAGCATCTTTTTCATTTTAAATTATCCTAAAACCAAAGATTTAAAAAAATATATAATTTATTTTTTCATACCGCAAAAATTATTATAATACCAGACTAAAAACCAAGTGGAAAATTGGTAAAATAGGCAAATTGATTTTGATCTGGCTTTTTTAAAAATATTTTTTATTTAACATATTACAAGATATATTTATAGTATTAGATACTTGACTCGCGCTTCACCGCGGGTTACATATTTTTTTCTTAACAAAAAAATTTATACACAGACTTTTTCGACATGTTTTTATATTTAAAAAAATTCTAAGTGAAATAAAAAAAAATATGTATATATATAATAAAATAAATTGAGAACTATGTGTGTTAATAAGTGGGGAAAAAAACCCATAAATGATAACAAAAAATAAAATTGAAAAAATCGAGAGACAGGTGTAGATCAAGATATTTAATTTTATAAGATAGGACATTTACGCCATTGTGTTTGCTAAATTTGTTAATTAAAATAAATTTTTTATTCAATCAAACGATAATAAAAATAAACACACACATTAAATTGATTCAATAAAATAAAGGAAAACAAATAATATACAAGGCTTCACATATTAGAAATATTATTTGAAAATAATTTTTTCATTTTCAAAAATAAAGTTCATCTATATAAAAGATTAAAAAAATTATAGATGAATCAGAAAAATCTCCTTAAAAATTAAATACATAACTAAAAAATAATCGTCATTTCAAAGAAGCTCTCTAAACAACATAAAAAAAAAGGGTATTAATCTAAATATAAATAAAAAAAATATTTTAAAAAAACATATAAAATAAGCATTAATTTAAAAAAATAGAAACAAAAAAAGAAAAAAAACAAATGTGAGGCGTTGTTGGGCTTAGCAAACCAGGCCAGCCCCCTTGGCCTATTTTGTTAGGGCCCATGCACATTGACCCTTTTTTTTGTTTTAAATTATTTGTGAAAAAAAAAGATGACACATGTAACTATCCCAAAATTTGTGTTCAAAACAAAGAGTAAGGACATGATAATTCAGTTAAGATTAGGGTAATTTTTTTTTTCTAATCAATAAAAAATCTAGCAGAGTTTTCTCTGTATTTTTAGGTATCAAGTTGTCGACTCTTCTTCCACAATCCCTAATTATCAAATTTCTTACTCATCCTATCATCCAGGACTTCCTCCTCTCATCACATTACAATTTCTCAATAATCAAATTCACACATATTTAAACAATTCAATATCATACATTTATATAGATACAATCCAATGAACTAATTACACAATTCAAAGATTTACAAATAAGGATCATTAGCGAAATTATAATTGAAATAAGTACATAATTAAAAAATAAATTCATAATTAAAATTATACTACGCAAAAAGGCTTTCAATAAACTATTGACGCATTAAATTCTAGAATTTATATTACATAACAAGATGATAAATTCATTCATTACAAAATGATATCCAACAAAATATAAGAAAACTAATTTACTATAGGGAGATGTACCTGAAAATTGATTTAATATAAAAATTTGATTAGACAAATGAAATAAAATATCAATAAAATTCTTTCTACTTTCTTTCTTTCTTTTTGAAAATTTAGTCATAAGATCATTAAATTAATTTGCTCATCTAATATTATATATATATCAATTAAATTTTAGAATAATCTATAATTTCTTTTAACATCAACCAAAAATATAATTATTCCTATCACTCATTAACCCGGGCATTTCTTTCACTAATAGATGATTAATTTCTCATTAGTCCATTCAACAAGCACTAATTCCATCAATCCAGAAAAATTAGTTCAACGATTTACCCATTCACCAGGGTACTAATCTCATTAACTAATGAATTAATTTCTTATCACGTCCATTCACGAGGGCATTAATCCCATTAATTCAGGAATTAGTTCAACAATTTGCTTATTTACCAGGGTTCTAATCTCATTAACCAGGGAATTAATTCTTTATTATGCCCATTTACCAGGGCACGAATTCCATTAAATCAATAATTAGTTCATCACATCACATATCTTATTTTCTCAAGTAAACAATATAATAACTACTAATTTATCAATCATAATTAATCAGATAAAAATACATATTGACCAATAATAAATTTGGGCACCGTGTAATTATTTGACCACTAAGCTCGAGCTAAAGTTCTTTGTTGTGGTGTTGGCCTGGCAACATCTCCTGAATTGACAAGTATATCACATCATTATTCTACTTTCCATATTGACACAATCTATAAATAAAATCCTTCTAATTATTCATTCATTTGCCAAAATCAAATTTAGAGAGAAACATGAAAATTCCCTTCTTCCTTTGGTAAATTTCCTTCATATTCTTTAAATTTTCATATTGTAACACAATTCATTTCATTATTCAAATCAATATGTATATATATTCTTTAATTCTTTACTGAAATTTAAATTTAAATTAAAGGAAAACATAAAAAAAATTCATGATCTATTCACTCTTTAACATTAATTTCATCTTTTTCCTATACAATCTCATCATTTTAATAAAATTCTTAAATTTTATTTTTCTTATTATTATTTTTCCAAAAATCCCTTCTTCAAGAACACCCAAAATTTTGCTTCAATTACCATAATTTTTTATTTTCTCTACTTACTTCAATAATCTTAACACAAATTCAAAATCAATTGTAATTTTTTCAAAAATTTATCATGAACCTTAATTCTTCATTTCACAAAGTTCAATCAATTTAAAGTATAAATTCTTCAAGAATCTTATTTAAAAGTGTGAAGGCACCTTACCAAGCAACAACCAAAGCTTTAACACTTTTAAATTGAGAAACTTTCCCTTGCTTGATTTTTTTCCCTCTCCTTGCCGAGTGCTTCCTTCTCTTTGAAAAATCAAGTTTGTTCCCCCCTTTTTTTCCTTCCCGCACACACTCAATTCTTTCTTCCCACACACACACACACACACACACACACATATATATATATAT
>Ga0307517_10004257_pt1 | contig 22061 bp, 34 predicted proteins | sample 23_EM_MG_FD_194515 | JGI IMG/M metagenome (GOLD analysis project Ga0307517, IMG submission 194515) | Populus trichocarpa ectomycorrhiza microbial communities from riparian zone in the Pacific Northwest, United States - 23_EM | ecosystem: Host-associated > Plants > Roots > Unclassified | place... | reverse complement strand
GACAGTAGGTGGCACATCTTTTTCTTGGCGTGTCACTTCTGAACCGTTATAATAGCCCAAGGATCCGATCTCGCTCAGAGAAGCAGCAGCAGAAGGATGGGCAGCATCAATAGACAATTTCAAAGAGTGGTTTTCTTCGATTCTACCTGGTGAAACCTTTCCCGAGCATCTTGTCGTGGTCGACCCCAAAGTTATCCAGCTAGTTATAACAATTCGAGATGGAGGATCAGTGGAGAATGAGCTCGATGATGCGGTCCCGGAATTGAAAGAATTCAAACGTATGTTTAACCCATCGTGCTTGAGCCTCGTTGACACCATTCGTTAGTCTATAACCAAACGGTGCTAACCCAAGGACTGACACTGTCAGAAGGAGCCAAATCAAATGGGTATCGTAAAATCCAAACCAACGAAGCCCAAGTCATATATGATGGCCGGAGGGCTCAGAACGGTCCTTCTACCATCGCTCCCCCAATACAGATATTCCACCCTATCTTCGATGACTTTATCCATTTGGTCAGCGATCCGAACGTTCAGCCTACCGCCGATGATCTCAAAAATGTCCAAGAGCTTATGCACTATGCAGCGGAGGTTGGTCGGGTGGAGGAACGCAGTGGCGGTTACAACGAAGGCCTACGCAGGCTACTGAGGCGCATTCTGCAAGCCGACGTTCACGAAGAACGAAACCCGGATACCACTGCCGCTGATGGCGTCGTCATGCTCCAGATAGGCGATATACGCATTGCATCCTTAGTCATCGAGCTGAAGCGGGAGCTCGGCGAAGGCGGCTGTGACCCTTCTCTTCAAGCGGGTCTCAGCATGAAACGCTCTTGGATTGAGCCATCAGTAGGTTGCGACTCCATTCATTTAATCTCATCTCTGATCCCGGAATAGAGAGAGGGCATTCGCGATAAATGCTGCTGCCCAACATTCTTAGTTGCTGGAGGTGGCCCGTGGTTCAGCATTCTGGGCGGTGTATTCACAGACAAGTTTATTGTCCAACACCTGACCGACATGAGGTGGAACGCGCTCTCGTCAATGGAGGAAGATTCCCGAGTCTACCACAATGCCAGAGTACTCATCGCTCTCCGAAAATGCCTCGTTAAGCTCCAGGCTTTTTATCTAGGTCTTCAGGACGTTCCTCCTATCGTTGCCAACAAACCACATCCCCGCTACTTCCCGTATCCGACCTCATTCATTGCGAAAGACGGTAGCCTCACTCATTTTCGATACCTCGCATCCTTAGAAGAGAATGCTGCATGCGTTACATACCTTGCGGAGATTCTTAATGGGACTGGCGCGACAGAGGATCCTGTAAAGGTGGTCGTCAAATTCGCTGCAAGGTATGGCGAAGATGTACACGAGTTTCTTGCGCGCAAAGGGTGTGCTCCTACCCTCCGATACTGCGGCCCATTACCGGAGACCAAGCTCTCTGGTATTTCCGGACCTGCTCAAAGCGCCATACCTGGTCTTTGCTTACGGTTGGATCTCATGCATATGGTTGTCATGGACTACATCCACGCTCGACCCAACCCACCGTCAGATGTTCGTGCGCGAATCCAGACCGTTTTGTGCCTGCTGCACTCTGAGGGATACGTTTTTGGTGATTTGCGGAAGCAAAATATTCTTTTCGACGCAGGTGGTAATGTCATGTTGATTGACTTTAACTGGTGTGGGCGGTACAACATGAAGATCCGTGATGAGGGACTCCCAAACAACCTACAGAACCAAATCGACAAGAGCGTGAACCGCGTTCAAGTCCGAGATGGTCCCTATGCATATTACCCGTTGTCGATGTCCAGCGTGGAAGGTATGTGGGCCCCTGGTATGGGACCTCTTGTAGAGATTCGGCCTCGACATGACTGGATGATGTTTGATAAGCTCCCATGGTCATAATCTTTTTTTGTTCTTGATGGAGAGACACGGGTTGGACGAGTAAAGTTCATTTAGATTACATGTGTTATGCGTATAGCCATTGAATATATGTTGTATGCGACGTTTAATCATTGATACAATCTAAGGTTCTTCGAGCCTCGCACACTCATTAGGCATATCTTGATTTATCCAGCTAATTCTCCTTCCGTTAAACTCCCTCTGGTATTGAGTTGGAGTGCATAAATGTGAGGTCGTCGAGCCGAGTCTCTCCGTTCGAAAGGGCTGACGCCCTTCTCCCTGAAGCACATTTACCTAATTATCTTAATCCCGCAGTTACCCTACAACTGCCGTTCCTATCATATTAGCACGAACGGGCACTCAAATTATGGAAAAACGGTGACGCACCAACCAAGGAGACCAAGAAGAGTTTCGTCCGACGACCTTGGGCTGATCGGGTCACCCAGCACCTGAAGGTCGTGACCAAGTTATCCAAAAAGAAATGGCAGGAGATTTACGAGGCCACCCAAGAAGTCGTTGCCTCTGTCGACAACGATTTTGACCCAGAAGACGGCGAAAACAGCGACAACGACGACCCATCTGAATTGGTCCAGATATCCGACGAGTCAGAAGCCGAGGACTAGTGGGATTATGGTTGTAGTTGGCGCTGGGCGTCTCTCTAATTATGGGTGCGTATTCCTTCTCTGTCACTGCTCAATACCGCTCATCGACTGGGTCTGTTTCAGCGTCATTTTTTCTTCAATCGTCGACACGTGTCACCGTTTTCCCCATTGCGAGTAGATTTCTGTACCTAATCATCTCGTTTGAGAACTAGTCGATACCAGTACATCTCCGGTTTCCTTTATGTGGATTCTGTGTAATGTGAATACTGTTCTAACAATTATTTTATTGCCTGCCGTCGTGTAAAAATTGAGATGGAAAAAAATTATGAAGAGTATGACGTGTCTGATCACCTAGTGCCAGATCTGTTTGTTCTCCCACAAATGCCGTTATGGAATCAGAACGAAATTATGAGACAAAAAAGTGTTATGGCATCGGGAGGGTATTATGTCGCCACTCACATTCTGACGGTGTGGAAGCGTCTGGCTGGTCTGGCTCCAGACCGGCCACACGGTTGGAGTTTTTCTGATGAGTGGGATCGGTTGAGATAGCCTCGAGGAGGGAATATAGGATAGTTTTTCCTCCTCGCTCGACTCCGACAGAAGGGAGGATCAAAGATCACCTGATAGGTTTTCCAACCTACTCAACATCCCATGTCCATGTCGGCCATTTGGTCATCGATTACAGCCTAGCTTAATTAGTCTGTCGGTCGGCAGTCAAATAACAAACTAATTAAAGTAGGATCCTATCTCCGCTGCTCAAGGCGCGACGGAGGGGTCTGTGCCGTGGCAGGCTAATATTCAAGGAATATAAAATATAATGGGCGCAACGTAAGCCTTCCCTTTCTTAATTTTATTAATCCCCTCCCGAACGTTCGAAATAGAGCGGATCTACACGACCTCCTCGTTCCCCATCTTCGATTGACACCCCAACACTTGTCGAGCACCACACAACGTAATCTCACATCATCGCCTTACACCCCACATATAGTTGCGCTTCTCGCTCTATCCTTCCCCCCTCTTTTGTTCGTCATTCATCTGCTGCTATACCCCATCAGAGAAATGTGCCTGGTCGCGGGGCTCCTTCCGTTCGTTGTCGCACATCCATACGTCCGCGCTGCACTTGCTGTGTTGTTGAAAGCTTTCATTGATGTGGCGTACACTTTCGAGATTGAGGTTGTGGAAAGGGAGAAAGAGGGAGAGGGAGAGGGGGGTGAGGAAAGTCGACCAACACGACTGCGGGACTCGGCCCTGATGGGTCTCAACCCAATATATGATCCGTACTGACGCATGTTATCCCAGTTCCTCATGGACCGCGACCAATCGGAGCACTATCATATGAAGAGTGAGCATTATGGCACGCAGGCTGCGCTTCGGATGTCAAGATATATGTTCGAACCAAAAAAACCGTATTTCCTTTGTTAAATATTTTTTTCATGTTTAACTGATGTATTCTCGTTTTAGCGGCAAACTATACGAATATTGATTACCCCGCGAATGGATCTCGTATCGAGAGGGCCCGGGTCCGAGTCACGAAGACAAGGTAGTCATTACGTACAGGACTGCTGAGAAGGCGAACGGTGGAGAAGATACAAATGTGGGCAGAATAAAATACCACGGGTTCTCCAGCACCAAAGGCACATGATGGGTTATTAGTCTTGCAGGTCTGCGTCGATGAAGGTGTATTTTTGGTGTATTTGGTGAGATCGCAATGGCACGTGACCGGGGGAATTATGGAAACGTCACGGTCATTGGTCAACACAACTTGACTTCCATTGTTTAATCCATCGATATCGCCATGGCCCTTCAACCGAATTTCGTGATACTTAACAATGCTGTTGCCCAGTTCTCCACTGAATTGTCTAAGTTCCAAAACCTGCCCCAAGTCGCTGATCCGCAAGCCATCATGAATGCGATCCACGAACTTCGAGACACCATGCTCAATAGGTTTGAAGCCATGGATGCACGGATGAGAGCCAGGTTGTGTTAATTCTTTATTTAATCTCCACCCATGATATTGAGGCCAAACACATTTGGTTATATTAGCACACAGAACAGCATTGCGCGAACCCAAAACTCGACCCGGAACATGGGAACTTCGGCCCTCGTTCCACTAGTGCACGCTGTGACTGGAAACGCCATTAATGGATTTCCAGCCACGCTCGGTGCTCTGAATAACCTGACAGGTTCGTTCTGGTTCTATTTTGCCTCGATGTCACGTAGTACTTATATGTCGGACTTCGCAGGCGTCAACATCAAAGCCATACTCCATGCATTGGAACAACCTGAGACCGGATCAGTGGCGGAGTGTCGTACTCGGCTGTTAATCGCCATAGGTGTTGTTATGCAAGCCGTGTAGGAATCCTTAGGTGCGTTCGAAGTTTAATCCTCATGACATCCCAGAAATAAGAACATATCACACAGACCCTGAGAATGCCACTGTATACCACGTACTCCTGCTATTTCAATTGTCCCGGCTATTTTTTTCTACATACTATTTCATTTTACGCAGTAAAATTGGAATTTTTAAACGATGTACTAGTAACTCTGGAAGTAAGGACAATACTTTTTTGGAATGGAACGGAGGTTACGGGTTGCCCAATATCACTTGCCAAGTTTTCGCCATCCTCTTGGACTGATTTCCACACGACTCTTACTCATCATGAACAAATTGTAGTTATTGGAGTTAACTGAACCGTTTGCCAACGTTTGAAAATATTTTTTGGCCGGAAGTTTCCATTACATTTGTCCTCCAGCCCCGATCTTCATCCGTGTAAGCCCCCCACTTCAGAGGGGAAGAATGCCGCGAGAAATGGTGTAGAATGTGTCATCCCATGTTAGTAAGAGGAGGTTGGGAGGTTGTGGATGCGGTGAAGATGGAGTCTGTAGATGTTGGTTTCTGTGATGAAAGTAGGTCGCGGTGGCGAGGAGGCGTCCGCGAGGTGGTTTCGGCACACGAAGAGGAACACAAGTGACGGGGTAAAACGTACTTGTATTCGCTGGGGAGATAATCTACGTACGGCGGACTATACTTAGGAATGACGTACGTCACGCGCGGAAAATAAATTCACACATTCCCATTATAGTCAAGAAGCGCTGGAATGGTTCGGATATAACAGTACAAGTGGTGTCGAAGGGTGTGAGTCAAGTATGAGCTCTTCCAACGACATCCCACCGTCGACCGACCTTCTCCTCCATCCCCAAAATCCTTGTAAATCGCTCGCGAAGACAACGGTTTCATTCAATTCGCATCAAGGACGCTTCCCTGCTCATGGTTCACATGTGATTGACTTAGCTCCGGCGTTTTGGCCCTAGCCAAGTTTTCCCCTTTGCCAAGGTGGAATTGTGTGCCCGCTCATGCAAGTTCCTTCCGATTTACGCAAAAGAGCTTTTTTTTCTTTTCTTTTCATATGTACGAGTTTGCCGTTTTTTGTGTTTGGATTCTTCGGATCCGGTAAGTTGGGTTGGGCGTTACGTTTCAATTGGAGTTTCTTGTTGGGCGAGTGGGATGGAGTTGGTGTAATATTCTGTTTGCGTGCCTGAGAGGGTTTCGTGCGTTGTGAATTAAGCTCATTTCCTTTGAATTGGGTCCCGTTTCTGAGAGTAAATGCATTCATTGAGATAAGTATTGTACATGAAAGGAGTAGAAATATGGAGAGATTGCAGGAATGAGCGCAAGAGGGCCGCGACTCTGAACTCGTGCAGGGTCTTTGTTAATCCAAACAGTTTGAAACCCATCACCACGGGGTTTCCAACTTCTACTCCTGCTTGGGTTCGTCGATGATAGCATGGTTGTCATTCCCTACGATGAAGACGAATGCCAACCCTTTATACGTGTTCACCGAAGCAGATGTTTTTCCCTTTCCTCCTCGAGTTCGTCGAACTATAGTGCCGGTAAGCTGTTTTCGTTCTCGCTTGCGTCTTCAGAGGTTTTGGTTGTCATTGTAGATCTTGGACTCGTCGTCACATCCGCCGACAAAGCGTGTAGGTGAGTCCAGCTGTCATTTTCCCGTCCGCTGTCTTGATTCGCCGAAGCAGATAAATCCTCTCTCATCGATTCGTGCGCTCGCTCCTAGGATGGGCCAGAATATTGTTAACGGTAAGAATGCTCTCCTCGATCAGGGGTGTTTTGGACTCACCTTTGGATACCACCCCCTCGTTGGCTCGAAACTGCGCCCTCGTTCCCAACAGCACTCTCTACGTGTCGTTGACTAATCTAGGTAGGCCGGTTGGTGGCTGTTGATGATGTGGGAGTGTTTTCGGACGTATCTAGTTCGAGTCGATCGAGGTGAAGAAGACGGAGATGAGAGCCTAACGAGAGGAAGGTAGAAAATGATAAGCAGCCACTCATCCTCTTCTCAATCGGGGTATTCTGGACTCACCTTTATCTTTCGTTGCTGTTGCCCCTCGTTCGTGGGTTCATTGGCCCCTCTCGTTCATTCGCAATTGCGCCCTCGTTCCTAATGGTGTTTCCCAAATTTGCAGGGCTCTCCGCGCGTCATGACTCATGAACAACTCATGAACGAATCTAGGCAAGCCAGCTGGTGCCCGTTGATGATGTGGGAATGTTTGCTAATGTGCCCTAGTTTGGGTCGACTGGCGCGTAAAAGATGGAGAGGAGTACTGGTAGATGGACTCCTAACGAGAGGAATGGGGAAATGGTAAGTAGCTACCGCTCTCGATTGTGTTGATAATTGTGGACTCACTTCGTCGTAGTCGTCCTTGTCATCGTCGTCGCGGCACTCGAATAGACAAGGCTGTGTCATGTGTACGTTAGCACACAAGCTCACCATCGACGAACGACAACTAACCTTCATGTTTTAGGTTGAGCCTTTGCGAGCGACGGTACAACGAACGAGAAGGCGGTATAGAACGAACGACGGGGTCGGTATAGAACGACCACAACGAGGGGGGGACTAAGTAGGAGAATGGTTAGAAGCCGCTCAAGTGTGATGGTTTTAGACTCGCCACGCCTCTTATAGCCCTCGTCTTTGTCATCCACAAAGGACGGCAGCGTGCTCTTATCCGAGCGACAGGCAGTATACAGGGGCAGTTGTTCCATTATTTCGGGCGTCGGAGATGGATTCTGAGGGAGTACAGGTTCGAGGTTAAGAGGACACGTAGGGATGACAGACACAGCTTCATTTGGGGGTGAAGACGGGGAGTGGAGGTGGGTATCAGCTGCGTAGCAGTCCTCATCTCAAAATTCGGTAGCTCGTTGATTTCGAGCGTAGGTGGGTCTGGGACTGGTTGGGACTGCATGTCCATTGTACGCATTACGAATTTGCCTTTGGAGCGAGTCAGCAAGGAGAACCACGAATTAGGTTGAGTAGACGACGCACCTGGTGGATCTCCCTCGTGAAGGGGCTCTCCTAGCGTACTCGGACCCTTCCGCACTTGCCCTGTTCCTTTGAAACAAAGCCCACATCTCTTGGTGAGGAGGGGCGCTCGCGAAATCGTACCGTTCGCGTAAATGAGCAAAAAAATAACCTATAACCGTGAAAAAAGCGGTCAGTAATAGTTAACAATCAATAATGAACCACTTGCTAAATTTTTCTTGAGGTTCCACAGCGCCGGATGGCCAAACGACGTGTGCGGGGAAGTTGTGATGGTGGTTCGAGATAGAGATCAACACGCGTCAACGTCGTTGATCTCAATTCCGGCACTATCCGAGCCATACCAGATTTCGCCATGCACATCATCGGATGGTAAATAGCGTATTATAACTTGACAGAATGCTACGAGTGAGGGGTAAACGAATCTGAAGCCCGATTTCCAAACAGAAATTCGGTTGTCAACATATTTGAGAAATGGCATTTCTGAAGTAAGTAGCTTAGAGGCCAAATTGTGCGTTGCTTACTTCAAACCATTTCAAAATATATTATATACTGGGGGAAAGCCCTTCACATTCTTAACGAACGATAACAGTCCATTATCGGCCGTTAAGATTATTAGTAGAAGAGCCTAATTTCCATCTCGTGTCCCGGTTGCGTTGGGATTTTTTTTTTTTTTTTTTTTTGCGGATTCTATATACTAATGACATATGTGAAAGACGAGAAATCGGAATCTCTTCGTTTTTTGCCATCCTATATTATGTTCTATCCTGATCCACCAAGGGAGGGCAATCTTGGCCTCGTTTCTGGGGTGTATTCTGCGTGTAATCGTATTCGAATTACCATGAGAAAAATCTGAATTCAATTTTCAGGTGATATATAATGTTCAAGCTTGCTGGCTCACGAGGGGAGGTCAATCTATTGTTTCATTATCTACGGAACACAGTTAAGTGTACTACAAAGCCGAGGTGGAAACGAGACGGCGCGTTCGACCCTCACGAAGGCTACATGCAGGTATTGTACACCAAGCATGAGTTAGAGTACTGCCATCTCGCATGCGAAGGGGAGATAGGCAGCTAACGAACAAAATCGGCGCGTCTGGTTGAACAGACGCACCAACCGCCCAGAAGAAAGCACCCAGCAGGAGTTACACTCCTCGCATGGGGCAATAAACCTCCATCTCGCCTTTGCAGGCATGGTAGGAGGGCGAATGGACGAAATCGGCGCGTCTGGTTGAACATACGTGCCAAAGGTGTACCAGTACGAGCCGTGGTAGGGACTCGACACCCCCTCCCGCTTGTACGAAAGCTACATGCAGAGGTTTGACCCTTTGTATGAGCGAAAAAGCCTCCTCCTCGCCTTTGCAGACGACGAAGGCGGCGAGCGGAGAGAGAACAGTGCGTCTGGTTAAACAAGACGCACTGTAGGCTGTAAGAGTCACTAAGGCAACTCATCCAACCCCTCCAAAAAGCCACCATCCCGCGAGGGAGACAGCGTCGTAACGAAAATCGGGATGTCTGGTTGAACAGACATCCCAGAGGACGAACGTACTGTAATAGCAGCATGTTCAGTCACTCTCTCCCTCAAAATAAGCACCCTGTGGGGGTTAGACTCCTCGCATGGGGCGAAAATCCTCTGACTCGCACTTGCAAGCGAGGGAGGGGGATGAATAGGCGAAATCTGCACGTCTGGTTGAACAGACGCGCAGATGGGCTAACGCGCCGCTACTGCGACGTGTATGAGCCCGCCTATCGACAAAACGCAGCACCCAGCAGGTGTCTAACTCCTCCTGGGCGAATGTCTCCCATCTCGCATTTGCAAGCGAGGGAAGATAAACGGCGGCGGCAGCGGGCGGCATTCGCGAAGGACCTGTGGGAGGTCGTAGAGAGGTTGTCAGCAGCGAAAAAGAGGAGAATGGGCTCGAGATATCGTCGCGAGCCCATTTTGTTACTCACCTTGCTGCGCCTCCCACTTCACGGGTCCCACCTTCGTATGTAGCCTCCATCCGGCAGAGAAAGACCAGCCCACATCCCTCAAAAGCGGGGAGGGGCTCGCAGCCGCGGTTCCACATTGAAGAGAGAGAGGAGAGGGAGGCGATGGTGGTGGTGGGAGACAAGAGAGGAACGGAAACTGATCCGGCGTGACACTTTGTGACACGCGACGGGCGCAAAGATACCGGAGTTTGGCAACTCAACTTTGAACACGGCTCTACTGATCGTCTTACCTACGATGTCCACGCTCTCGCTCAACTGCTTTGTTCTTGGAGGTGACTCGTCGGAAGTCTTCACGGTCGAGATTCTGAAGACCAAAAACGTCAGCATCCTCAAGGACCTAATCAAGGAGAAACAGTCCCCTCGCCTCAATCATGTCGTTGCCTCGGAGCTCATCCTCAGCCAGGTCTCCTTACCTGTGGACACCATTACGCCCGAACTCACAGTCGATAACATTGAAACATGTCAAAAATTGCACTCTGTGAAGAAGGTCTCGTCAATTTTCGGTGAAGCTCTGGTGGATGAGCATATACACATTTTGGTACAAGTACCCACTGGTGCGCTCCATAAACGCTTCCTTGACTTAAATTGACATCTCCATCATTCTTTTTTGTTTTCTCCTTTCCCAAAAGTGAACCAGCCTGTCGCAGCTCCCGATCCCACGCAACTTTTCTCCCTCAACTGCTTTGTTCTTGGAGGTGACTCGTCGGAAGTCTTCACGGTCGAGATTCTGAAGACCAAAAACGTCAGCATCCTCAAGGACCTGATCAAGGAGAAACAGTCTCATCGCCTCAATCATGTTGATGCCTCGGAGCTCATCCTTAACCAGGTCTCCCTACCCGTGGATGATGGCCTCGAAGAAAGGCTCAAACAAGTCGATCTTGCACCGTTGAAGCCCCTCCTACCACTCTCGCAAGTGTTCCCTCATGTCGAAGAGAATTGCCTTCACATCGTCGTTCAAGCACCAACCACCAGTGAGCCAATTTCGCTCTTTCTTCACGTCGCATTGATGTTTTTCAGAGGGCCTGGGTACCACAGACGCAGGAGAAGATGAGAGGAGAGATCGGATCCCTGCGTTGCATAAAAGTGCGCGTTTTGTCTCTTCTTTTGTCACTTTTGATAAACAACATTTACCAGGGTTTCAAAACGTCATCTCGCGCATTTTGAAAGCGGTAGCTCCCGCCGATTCAGCAAAGTCATCTAATTACACAAAATCCCAGATCGCTTACTCCATCTATGACGGCCGCTACAAGGCAAACAGACCTAGGGCGAGCGTCGCCCCGCCGGTTCAATTGTTTCATCCTGTGTTTGGACATTTCTTGGACAGTGTGCAGAGCAACAACGCTCTTTCGGATGACATCGTTCGTCAAACTACGGAATACATGAAAGCCGCATCGGCGATCTATGAATCTGAAGAATCGCGCCGAAAAGAGTTGACACCGCTTCTTTGCGCCATCCTTGACGTCAACATACAAATGATTTTGAACGAGGACAAAACGAATCCAGACGGTATCGTGGAAACAGCGAAAAATATGTTACTCTTCCTCACTTTTCTAAAAGAAGAAAAAAACGAATTCGGTGAGGGTGGTTCAGACCCATCGACACAAGCTGGCTTGTCTGCAGGCCGCTGTTGGGCTCAGCCCAGGGTATGCCAAATCCATTGTATTGCGTTCTGGCCGTTTATTCATTTATTCCTTAGTATGAACCCATTCGAAACGCTAGCGTTTGTCCCACATTTCTTGTTGCCACCGCGGGTCCGTGGATCGCGATCCTCGGTGCTGTCATCACCGACGGCGTGATTGTCCAACGACTCACCGATTACATGTGGGTTGGATTAGACTCGGTTCTAAGTGAATCACACATCGCCCGCATCGCACGAGCCTTTTATGCTCTCAAGTCCAGTCTGAAGAAACTTAACTCATATTATGAGAGTCTGCACCCATCGGGAAATCTTCCCGCTGATTCGCGCTACTTCCCTTCGATCACTGCTTACCGTCCTCATGGCGGTGGACACATTAAGTTTGAATATGTCGGCTTCTTGGAAAACACCCCCGACTGCGTCACTCTTCGTGCACGGACTAGGACGATACCGGCTCAGGATATTGTTGTTAAATTTGTCGACCGCTATGGGCAAAGGGCCCACCGAATACTCGCGGATGAGCATTTAGCACCGAAACTCCTCTATTGCGGATCACCATGCTTCGACGACGATGATCCATCTTATCAGTCTATCTCCATGGTTGTCATGGAATACGTCGATGGCGACACGTTTGCTGTGGCGAAGCAAAGAATGTCTGAAGAATCGGTAAAAACGGTACGATCGACTATTCGGCGTGCCCTCGACCTGTTGCACAGTCATGGATTGGTGTTTGGTGATCTTCGTCCCCTGAATGTCATGATTACAAAAGATGGCAAAGTCAAGCTAATCGATTTTAACTGGGCTGGAGAGGAAGGTCAGGCCAAGTATCCTTCACTAATATCACCAGAAATTTCTTGGCCGGAAGGTGTTGGAGCGTTGGCTGTGATGAGGAGAGAGCATGACTTGGACATGTTGACTAAATTAATTTGAAGGATATGAAAGGTTGATGCACGATGTCTGGGACCTGTGCCTCTCTTGCTCGTTAGCTATTTTTGTACAGTTTCATATGGAATGATCAAACATTCTTCCATCGAGAATCTTTACTGTTTAGATATTTCAGGGTGTAAGACTAATTATCGACGTCGAAACAAAGTTATCTGTCATATCATGTGCATAAACTCCAGGAGAATAAATAAATTGCAACGGTCACCTTGACTTGCCGAAATTCTTATCGCAATCTGATGTCATAATTTATTCACCACCATGACTGTCTCATCCACACCCGACCAACTACCACTTGAAACGAGCAGGGCGAGCTATACAGCCGATCACGGGTCGGTTCTTACCGTTGTGCCCCTGGCCTCCACCTACGATCTCAGGAGCGAACATACACATTGACGCAATGAGCACACTACTGCTCCAATCGAGAATTTATGCTTACCGATTCGATACCATACATTTTTAACTACGCCCATCCATTCTTCCTCGTCTTGGCTGTATTTAAATCGAACAGCTATGACATATGGTATGTTAGCAGATTCTCATACCATTGACATAAAAAAACTGACCTAGTTACAAGTTTCTGTGCACTACACATGTGCTGGGTTTTGGCGCCCGCCGGGAACAGCAAACAAATGGCGGTATCGACGACAGGCTACAGCATCTACGAGACGCGGTGAGTGGAGAACCGCCTGCAGTGATGCTTACCTTTACCGTTATCAACTGCTGTAGCCCTACTGCATGACTTTGAAAATGACCACATGCAGTGGTAAGGATTGGGTAAGGAGCATATTCAGTTCGATAAGTCAAGACAGTGGCGGGAAAATGAAAAGTGGGGTACTTACGCGACTCCAATACGCATCATTCCTGTCTCACTGAGTCACCCTGGATGCATTGGCATGTCGATGATTACTGATTATTCCTACAGCCCAAGCTGAGTGTCCAAATATCCATGCGCGGAATATGCATGTGATGTATGTACATTTGGGTGCTGGTGTTGGTTACCGATCTCTTTCAATTCGACGGAGTCATCAGGAATCCTTGCGTGGGAATCACTTCCCTTTTGTTCTCCGAATTCCGATTTGTCCAGCTGAAAATTCAGCCAGACAAACAGGAACACCGGATAAGATAAGATAAAGCAGGGATTTGTGGGGTTTTGGAGAAGACGCATTTGGGTGGGTTGGTAATGAATGGAGGCGATGATATTGGGGTTAATGTTATCCTTCCCGGGGAAGGTTTAGAGGCAGCGTTGAATGAGTTGTTAATAGGAGGACGCTAACAAACCCCTTTCGTAATGTGTAACTAAACGAGGGCACATGAATTCAATAGCAATGATCTTCAAGCAGTACGCAAAGGGGAGAGGACATACCTCTGAACCTTGCATCAAGAACCATTCTCACCCTCAAACCAACCGCAGTGTCCAGAGCATAATATTAGAATGGAATTTGTTGCCATGGGAAATTGGGTTAAGGCTCCAACCATATACTATAGGTATAGGGCGAACAGTCTATATATACGGATACGGTAATTTAGTGTATATATACCATATATATACGGTAATACGGTTAGGGTATAGGGTTGTTACTAGGGTTAGGGTGCGCCGTGCTTTTTCTTCTTCACAATGGGCGGGTTGACCTCGAACAGGCCACTCCTTATCCACACCTTCGACAGCAAGGCTTCGGTTATCGTTTGCGCCTTCAACGAGCTGCGTAAATCGGAACAAATATGTCTCGATTTGGAGAACGTACGCTCGACAGAGACACTGGTTGCTGGGATCGCCAAAAAGTCGCGGGCCATACGGGCAATGGTTGGGAAAGAAGAACCATGTACCTGATTAAATAAAGGTGCGTCAGCGTGAATCTCGCCCCAAAGTACCAGTCTAATTACCTTCCACCATGCCAACGGATCAAGTAGATCCCCGATGCCACCTTCGAACTCCAAATATCGTTTCACTTCTGCCCGGAATCGGTCTTGCGGGGAAGAGGCTGTTGCGACCCTTTGGGGGACTCTGACATCACAAATGCTCGCCAGGTATCCTGTTTGACCTGTCGTCGTTGACGGTACAGCTGTGGGATTTGAGGTCTCCTGGCTAGTTGTTTCGTCTTCGAAATAAACTTGCGCGACGTGGCGAAAGAGGGTTTCGGCCTTTTCGATAGCATCCGACTGCGCACTGCTCAGGCTTTCAGAGTTATCAGACGCCGCCATGTTCGCAAACCAATGCGCTCGCATGTTTGGGTGAAGGACTAGGTGTGATAATTAAGACGAATGTCATTTCTTGATTTAAATTTTATACTGAGTACTAGAATGCTTACCTGTTCCGAGAACATAGAACTGGTTGTCCTCGGCTTTGGATTTGTACTTCAGCAACTTTTGGTGAGCAACCATCGCACCAGTCCGAATGCTCGGGTGTGCCGAAGAAGAAATGAGCTTCAATTTTGTAAGGTGCTGGTCAATGTTCTGATAGACAGGGAGGACGAAAGGGATGGTTGGCCGAGATGCGGTTGACATCTGCGCTGTCGCATGTGTGAAGACCTAGGACAATAGTCAGAATTTATTTAGGCAGTTAACTTGGTACATAAGTACCTCAAGAACGTCCGCGATTTGAGAGAGTAGATCCCAATCAGCCCGAGTAAGAAGAAGGCCACGGAATGTCTCTGTGTCGAATGCCCATGTATCAATGGCCTCTCGCAAAAGCAACCCTCGTCGAATCATGGCGTGTGTATAATTCCAACGTGTTCTAACGTCACGAACCACCATGAGCTGCGCTCGCCGGTCACTGTTGCCATACTTTGACTGAGCAATTTTTCGGAACTGATGACGGCGTTGAGGGGATGAAACAATTTTTGTAGTGATAAAGCGGAGCTATATGAAAGGTGAGATCATGCCTGCATAAGATAGAGCTATAACGCACCCTTTTAACCGCACTCTCCCCTATGATGTCTACTTCGTCACCCTCAAGATCATCCCCAACAGCGGCCGGCAAGCTCGCCTCATCCAGTGACTCATTATCTAATGCGATTTGGTCTTGATCCTCGTCAACGTTGTAATGAATTGGAAGGTCCTTCATGAATTCATAGTAATCGATATCGTCTGGATTGTCTGCCTCATCCAAGGCTGCCAGGAATGCTTGGACAATGAGGTTGATGACATGGGCAATGCACCGGATATGCATATCAGGGGTATATGGGATCCCATAGCGCGCTAAGATGCATCGCCCTACAGTAGCGACGATAACATCATTGACGGAGGCATTGTCGGTCGTCAGGCTCATAAAGTGAAGGAAGAGTTAGGTAAATGTACACGATGACATCGGAATGACTCATCTTATCTAATCCCCCACGACTTCGCACACCATTCACAAAGGCAAACCCTCCCCTTTCTCCTTCATGTTCTTTGTCGTCTAATGGTTTGAAATCAACAACACGCTCAATCAGCTTCCAGTCGTCATCAATAAAACACCCAATTGTGCAGGCAAATGTGAAAACCATCTGCTTCGTTGTCCACGTGTCAGTTGCATACGCAATCTTTGATTTTACAGCCTTTAAACCTGTAAGTACATGCACTCTTCATTGAAGATAATAATTTCTCACCGTAAATTCATGCACAACCTTTGCGTGTAGCTCCGCAAAAATCTTTGCAAGCTGGTTTCGGACAGTCGTGTCAGTGGGCAAGATGAACTTGACTTTGAGGTACTGGAATAGAGCCTGGAGTGCTGGGGCTTCGCCCGTCGTCCATGGTAAGCTCTCATCGAGAATCCATGCCGAAAAAAGTCTAAGAAACCCAGCTTGTGTTGGAATCACAGCCGGATTCAAGTCCCCTGCCTTCAAGTACTCAGCCATGAGTTCTGCGCTACGCTTCAGGTTCATTTGGGCAGAAAGCGGCTCTTGGTCCTCCTCGACTTTCATGGAATCATCCTTCTTCTTGCATTCATTATAATGTGTAGCGAGATTGTTCAGTTTTGGAAGAATAGGTTCGTCATCGAACGTGATGTTATCCCCTTCAATTGTTCGAGTAAAGGTGCGGACGCTAGATGGAATGGTATGAGACTTGAGACGCGGATTTGATCTTTGAAACGGCCAAGAAATGGCTACACACCAGGTGCAGTATCTACACTGAAATTCCCACCGCTTCGCACCACTTTTTTGCTCAACTGTGGGTATAGGTTCATGGAAATGTTTCATGCTTGAATTCGTGGGACCACGACGTGAACCTGCCGTATCCTCTTGATCCTTCACCCGCTTCAATGCTGACGTTCCATCAGATTCATCACCTGAATCTTCAGCCTCAAGCACCATGTTGGTTGCAGTAGACGTCTGCATGGTGATGGGTGAGTATTTCAGTGATCATGCGATAGAATAAGCACATTTACTGATTTTTTATTCGATTTTTTCTTCCCCTTTTTCGCAGTTGCCTGTTGGGCGCCATCTTTCTTTCCAACTCGGGCTTTTTTTCTTGAGCGTTTCGCATTCTTGGACACCCAGGACATTGATAACAAGGAATCATTATTTAACGAGCTGACTCACCAAATTTTCACCATGCTCCGTCTCCTCAACCATTTCATTTCCATCGCTATCATAGATATGTCCTGGCGAGGCTGGTTCAGGGCGACGGCGCTTTGGCGGGTTGTAGTTCACATCATCTTCGTCATCTGATGCATCTTCGACTGTGGCCTTGAACTTCGGGTTTTTTTTAGCGGCTTTTTTGGGCGCCTCCGAGCTGGTTACAGGCAGTCAAATTTTCGAAATCATGGGATGATTTTATGATGTACATGAGTAGGGTGATTTCTTTGATGATTCTCTCGACCTTAACCAAAGCCGCCTCCCACAATAGGAACCCCCTTTCCGTGACTTGAAGAAGATACTCGATGACAAGGTCCATCCCATAAGGACCACGTCTGAGATTGGAGAGGCGCCCATTCCCATCGCGGACATTCTCTCCAAATAAAATGTCCATGCGTCGGTTGAAAATTTCCCAGTCCTCGGACATCTGTTCTGGAAGGGGAAATTTCTCAGAAATGCGGTATATTTCATCGTCTTTTGTGGCCAGGGGCACGGTTTCAGGGATACTTTTTGCGAGAGCAGTCAAATTAGTAACCTTCGTGAAAAAGTCTTTGTAGGCGGCTAGTGGTGCCATGTCAGAGAATAACTGGGTGGGTGTTAACGGTGGAAAAGGTGAATAAATTCTAGGGGGCCTCGAATATTGAATTCATGATGCCGGAGTCAATGGTCATATAATTCCGCCCTGGCTTGGCTGTCCAAGGCCCAAGGGTCGTTCAAATCCTGACAAATTACCCCTAAATGTAACTGTATACTGATACCCTATACTGTATATTTACTGTATACTCGAAAATAAGCAGGGACCCTATACCTATACATATACATATACGGAAATAACCGTATATATACAGTATCCTATACTGTACGGTTGGAGCCTTAAATTGGGTATGTTTGTGGAACTTATGTTTGTGGAACTTGCAGGATGTCGACGCATGTCAGCAAGGGGGTCCCGGGATCAGAATCCCGGACCCGAGGTCGGTTAGTTAGTCCAGCCAAAGGCTGAGAAAAAAAAATTTGAACATTCAACTAATATGGCTTTAAAGTCTTTGCTAATCATTCTTTCGCTTATAAGAACTGTTGTGAAGTATTTGCAGTTGAAAATACATGGCTAGAAGCCGTTGAGAACCCTAGCTTAATTAGTCTGTCGGTTGGCAGTCTAATAACAAACTAATCAAAGTAGGTAGTATCGTTGAATCCATTGATAATAAAAACCAAAAGAGCTCGAGACGAGATCCAAACTTTGAACTGCCGACTGTACACACGCGAACAACACGCAGACATCCTTAAAAGCTTCGGGCTCAACTGTGTCTAATAAAACACTCTGACTCCAGTATATTTCCACACCAATGTGATTCAGACCTATCCTAAGAAAAGCTCATCATCGTCCGCTCCTACAAACCGGATCCATTCATCAGGTGCCTCCCTCGCTCTTAACAGTACCCTGGATGCATTCCACTGTGAAAGGATTGCACAAAATCCTTGAAAGGCCACTAAAGCGATGTTGTTCTTGTTAGTATGTAGCAAAGTTTGGAGTTCCTGTTGAATTTTGCTGTTGCCAAGCCTTCCAGCGCCATTTGAACTGTCCATGGGCTGAAAACTATCCAGGATTTGGAGAAAACGGCTATGAGACCTTTTACTGAGTGTTGTGGAATCCACCCGAGGACCCCTAAAGTATTTGTGCGCCTCGAGCAGATCCGCTATGAATCTGGAACCAAACTGATGAAAAACTATGCACGAAATGAGAAATTCCAAGTCAGAAGAGTCATTATCGACCGAGAGCTGAAAAACATACTTTCATAGGGCATCTCACGAATATTTTTATGAGACAAATAGCGGAAGAGGAATATGCACAATGCCAACTTCTCTGCTGGAGTTGACCGCGCAACGTCATCTGGTGGCTGAGTGTTGTGGTCACGAGGAAGGTTGTTCAAGGCAGTGACAAATTCCACAGGCTCCCTAAGTCCATCTAAAACAGATAAGACAGTCTCAATCATGGCATATGCGAATTCATTGAGTCTCTTCCACCTCTGGAGGGTCGGTTTCGTCATGTAAATTATCGCCTTTGGGATGCCATAGGACTGCGCTGATGCGAGGCTCTCAAGCGGTTCGCCTGTATTTCGACGCCACTCGAATGCATTGTCGGCAGAGTCACGGGAGAGGTATTCTCCTTGTGCAGTACGAAGGATGTCATCTAAATTCTGATCCTTTACGAGATCGACGCTGGAGGAACGGGTACCGCTGTCGAAGTGGATGAAGATACGATCCTCGATTTCGTAGCATTTGAATCGACCAATGCTAGTCGAAAGGATAAAGCACGTTCCACCTTTCTTCGTTTCCACCATCGAAGCGTGTTGGAAGTACTTGCTCACCAGGAAGATGAAGCCATGCCGGGAGATTCGCCCACAGTAACAGTTGCCCCGACTGACGACTGCATCCAAAGGCACAGATGTATCGTATTCTGCAAGCGCTTCGTGTGATTGTCCTGGAAAAAGCCCTAAACGACCCAAAAGGTCAAAAGAACAACTGCCATTGATAATACGGCCTGAATCCGGATCGAGTTGTAGGTCTCGGAGGAGGAGCGACTTTGAGAAACGGGGGATGGTAACCGTGTCATTTTCGACGGAATATTGATTCAAAGAGGAGTCTTTCTCGATAAGCTTGCGTACCACTGATGGGAGAGGAGAGTCAGAACGCAAATCTCGCCAAGTACACAAAAACAGTAAACTTACATTGGCCCGAGTCCCCGTGTGATCCTAAGTTGTAGACATTGCCGGCGACATGATTGAACTGTCCACCAGAAATTGTAAATTCCGACGCTCTCTCGAACAGAGACATGGGATAAAAGAAGAGCTAGAATTATACAGCGAACTCTTCGTCTTTTAAATGAGCTGTTTGACCATGTATGCCCGCGCTGCCATCCTGTCTGGCGGTTGCCGACGATGGGATCTGGGTAGACAAATCTCAAATGCCGATGAGTTCCGAATTCTACTTGAATGCGCGAATTGTGGGTAAGTTTGATGTTGATAAAGTGTGAGAGACCACGCCCACCCAGATCCAGAACTTGAATGCACGACTAAAGCAATTGTTTCACAATTTAAAAAAAATATGAGTGGGCTAAGGGATTTGGCAGTGTCAGGGACCCATATAAGACGGAAGATCATGCAATCGATCGAATCCCGAAGGCCAATTCTCTGTCAGATGATACAACTGAACCTCAAGAACATAAATACCCAAGGTCGCGAGCTAAAATATGCCAGGGACGGTCAAGGAGCGGCTCTTCAACAATAGGAAAAAAGAGATACTCAAAGAAGACCGATGTGCACTTGGGTACGCGAGTGGGTATTGGATATTCGAAAGTTGAATTATGAGTAGATTCAAGATGGAGATGGCATGGGACTGCGGTGGCGATGACAGCTGTCAATATTCTGACACAGCCCTTCCGGACCAGTGCCTGCTCCTTGCTTCGTAGTCTGCCCGATAGCACTGAGGCCAATTCTTGTCTTCTGGCGGTGCTGCATCGCAAAGGCGCATATACTTGTATCAAAATCGTCTGATCGAAGTCCACCTCGCTTCTCTGTCAATGTCGTTTTTAAATCCAGATCGTCCCGTGCTATACACGGGGTCATCAACCCAGTCCGCAGAATTCTGGAGGGAGTAGTCGGCGGTCAAGATTGCTTGATCTCCTTTTCCTTCGGCATCGACCCGAATATGACATGCCATCCCAACTTCTCCGTGCCTGGCTTGGAGGTGAATTCGAAATGCAGTGGCAACATCCAGCTGAGCTTGGATACTGGTCGCCTCTCAGGCCAAAGGTCGAACGTGTAATCAACGTAGGTTCTCCAGCAGCCACTGTAGTAGAGGATGCAAAGGACGAGAAACAAGATTGGCAGTGACGTTTCAATCAAAAGCGGAGAGGATGTGCGGCTATCGTGGTACCGGCTATGGCATATATTGAGTTGAACTTCGACATTCAACACTGTAGACTGGAAGAGGTGGACTAGACGACACGTGGTTCCTAATGGAAAGTGACGCACGTCGAGGTAGAGAGTAAGTCAAATGAGGGTTACAATAAAAAAGTGGCCTAGATGTCGAAACACACTGATAACCACGATGATTACAATGAAAGAGTGATAGCGGTAGTGATGGCCGGGGTAGTAAGGTGAACAGTGTAGTAGAATATGAGTCGATGAGAAAACGAGGATAGTTACACGGCCTTCCTCCAGAAAGGAACGACTCCTCATTTCGAATAACAATCCTCTCATGAGGCGATACTGAGCGCAGTGGACACAACAACGACCTGATATCATTCGCCAGAGATCGACACGTCGGGGTGCGGTACGGGCTCGTGAAAACAACTAAAGTTCCTGATAGCAAGAAGAAAGGGCAACAATGGAGTGGTGAGGAAGTGAGGGAGACGACCCCCGCTCCTTCATCCTTCTTCCCATGAGCGTAACAATATTCAAGGTAAATCCGCAAACCCAGTTTTGGAGCATCGTTTTTAGAACGACAACGAGATACGGCCCAGGGTCCAGAAATATCATGGTAGTGATTGAGAGAAGCAACGAAAGAGATCCTTTGGAGAGCTCTTCCAAGTCCGCGAGGATAGCGTTGAAGCGAATATGACGCAATGAAAACATCCATTGCAATTGGTAACCGCGCAACTGATCATTGATGACTGCAGACGATCAACACGGGGGAAACCGACGAAGTGCAAAAAAAAAACTTACAGCTGGGATAGGCCTCGGATACGAAAGGCTGGACGTCGGAACCTATGGGCTCTCCATCCTTCAACAACTCCCCCTCTTTTTCCGATTTACGGTGCTGCTGGGGTTATCGCTAAATAAAATAAAGGACCTACGTAGCCTTTTCCCGCCACCGCCCTTTCGGACAGGGTTAAGGATCCATCAGCGCAACGTATTCCGGATCGGAAGCTGTCTAAAAAACAGTTTGAGGTTGTCGAGATTGGAAAGAAAACGAATGAAATACTTTGATATCCACTAGATATTTAAAAAGTCCCGTTTGAGCCAGGAGATACGAGTAGCGCTTGACGGCGTCTGCGATCTTCACAACCATTTACATGAGATTCGCAACATGAACGAAGCAACATACCTTGG
>Ga0307517_10004256_pt1 | contig 22064 bp, 20 predicted proteins | sample 23_EM_MG_FD_194515 | JGI IMG/M metagenome (GOLD analysis project Ga0307517, IMG submission 194515) | Populus trichocarpa ectomycorrhiza microbial communities from riparian zone in the Pacific Northwest, United States - 23_EM | ecosystem: Host-associated > Plants > Roots > Unclassified | place... | reverse complement strand
CGGGTCTTGTAGTAATAGCTGCGTAGGTAAGACAGCCAACAGCCTCCTGGTATTGATGTTTTTCTGTCGCTTCCTCCTCTGCTAGTCTATTCCGTAGCTTGCTTTTGGGATCCATGGGCGTCGGACACCCCTTACTGTTCTCCATCTTAAACCTAGTGAGAACGTTCTTGATGTATGCCCCCTGGCTGAGATAGATCCTCCTCTTGTGCTGATCGCGTTCGACTAGGATACTCAAGAAAAACTTAACATTTCCAAGGTCTTTGATCTTAAATCTCTTGCTTATTGCTGACTTCATCCATGTGACTTCCGCTTTACTCCCAATAAGTAGCATGTCGTCCACCCAAACGATGATAGTCGCGTCAGATCCCGTCGTATAAATTCCAGCTTCGTACTTAGAACTTTCCATTCCCAGTTCCTTCTTCAGATGTGACTTGAGTGTGTTGTACCAGTTACAACCAGCTTGCCGTAGACCGTAAAGACTTTTCTTCAGCTGAACTACGACATTGGTTGTTCGTATCCCACTCTTGTCACCATTATATCTATCCTGAAGTAGTATCCTTCCTCCGGATGATACACCAAACTCTTTTGGTAACTGGAGGTATATCTCCTCCTGTATTTTGCTTTCGAGAAAAGCAGTAACGATGTCCAACTGGACGATTTCTTTGTCCTCCGCGGCAGCCTTGGATAGAACCATCCGAATCGCAGGGAACGAGATCGTCGGACTGTTGGTTTCCATGAAGTCAACACCGGGACGTTGCCGAAATCCGTGCGCAACCAAACGTGCTTTGGATCGTGCAACCCGTCCGTCTTCCCCCAACTCCTCTTGCAAAACCATGCGTGATGAAATCGTGCGTAGATCTCTCGTCTCATCCGTTGTTGGTACCACTGTCCACGTATCATGTGTTTCGAGTGAATCCAGCTCTGAATTGATAGCCTTAACCCACTCCTCTCTGTATGCACCACGCAAGGCTGCATTGATTGATTCCGGTCCATTGGTGACCATAAAAGTGTAGTCGATTCCGGCATTCACACAATCTTCTTCTGGCTCGTCGCCATCTCGTCTGCTGCCTCTGCTACTCCTTCTACTTCTACTCCTACTACCTCCCGCACTGGAAGATTCAGCTGCCTCACCTCGGCTTTGTTTGTCATCTTCCTCTACAGTATCCCAGAAAGGACCGAGATTAGTCACACGCTCTGTGTCTAGCCGTGTCTTCCTCAATGTACCACTCGCTTCATCCTTTTTATCACTTTCCTCTCTTGCTTTCATCCGTGCTTTTCGCTCTGCGGATTCTGGTGTGCCGGACAACTTTGCCCATGGAAGTGGTGGTAGTGGTGGTAGTGGGATTCTCCTCAGGCTTCTCCTGAGGGTATTCAGGGGAGCTTCGTCTCGTGAAGGTGGAGGTAAATCTGGTTCATTCGCAAACGGTAGGAATATCTTCTGATCCGTCGGACGGAAATATGATGTGTCCTCATGAAAGACCACGTCTCGCGAGATTACTATACGTCTCGCTGCAGGGTTGTAGAGCCGGTATTGTTTCGTAGTCTGCGTGTAACCTACAAAAACCATCTTCTCCGCTCTAGGACCCCATTTTTTATCTGGGCATTTTGCTGGATGAATAAAACAGTATGCCGTACATCCCTACACCCTCAGGTGCTTGATATCAGGCTTCCATCCAAACGATAACTGATGTGGTGTAGCGTCGATTCCGTGTGTCCCCTTGGTCAAAGACACATTCTTTAAGTAGACCGTCGCCTGTAGCGCTTCTGCCCAATAACTCTTAGGTGCTCCAGCGTGCTGGATCAATGAGTTGGCTCTCTCCACTAGAACCCTGTTGCTGTTCTCTGAGACTCCATTCTCCTGGGAAGTATAAGGCACGGTAACTTGCCACTCGATGCCGGATCGCTTTAGCTCCCTTTGGAACTCACCGCTAGACTATTCACCTCCGCCGTCGGTCCTAATCGCCTTTATCTTGAAACCCTTCTCCTTGTCACTGAAAAACTTCTCCACAGCCGCTTGTAATTCTGGAGGTAGCCGGCTACCTCGTTCTTTGACTTGAGAAAGTATATCGACGTATATTTGGTAAAATCGTTGATGAAGAGTATAAAGTATCGACATCCTCCAAGGGACTGAGTCTGCATTGGTCCACAAAGATCTGAATAGACTAACTCTAATGGCGCTTTGGTTCTGTGGGTTGACGCTCGGAACGGTGTACGCGTCATTTTTCCCGTAAGGCACGCCGTACAGCGATTCTCCCCATTATTTGCTTGCAAACAAGGCATACCACTCGCCACCTCTGTGTTACTCATCTTTAGTACAGCTGGTAGGTGTAGATGTCCAAACCTATGATGCCAGAGCGCGGTCGCTGTATCGTCCTTCTTAGAAAGAAGCAAAACGAAATCGAGGTACTTCCGACTCTGTATTAGCTTATAGTGCTTGTTCCATTTCTCAGCAATAGCGATTAGAATCCCATCCTGATAGAACTCCGCTGCGTCATCCGTAAACTTGAACGCGATCTTGACGCCCTTCTTGGTTAGCTGGCTAACCGATAGCAATCCAGCCTCTGTCGCTCCTGGTACATGAGGTACTTCGGTCAGAAACAACCGCTGACGACCTCCTCCTGCCGTCCATGTATAAGTTTGAACTGTGCCAATACCAGCGGCGGAAACAAGCTCTCCCGTCGCTGTCTTCATTTGGCGTCAGTTTGCTGATAGAGAAACGTAGGTCTTTTTAACCAAAGCGTTGCAGTTTCCAGTCATGTGGTTCGTGCACCCAGAATCAACCACCCATTCAATTTCATTCGTCACGCCTACTCCTCCCAGCACGCGTTCAACAGTATATCCACGGTCCACTTCTTCTCCAGAATAGGTCTCTCTCCCTCTCTCTCTCAGAGTGTCCGCTTTGCATTCAGTAGCGATTGCCGTCTGCTCATTGCGCACTGGCAGTAAAATGCGATCGTTGTTTGCTCCGAAATCCGGTCCCCTATGGGATAACGATTGTCTCATTTTTCCTTCCTTCCTTCCTCCTCCACTGGGTGTAGTGATGTTGTGCTCTTGCCAGCAATCAGCTTTCTTATGCCCTTTCTTGCCGCAGCCGTGACATGTACCACTGAAGGAATTAGGCCTCTGACTTTTCCCTCTCACTCTAGATACTGAATGAGTAGCCGGACCTGTGCTTTCTTGACGTCTTTGGTTTCCCCTTCTACCCTTCATATATAACGCTTTGTCGGAAAGTAGGGACTTCTTTCTACGAAGCTCAGCCTCATAGGCTACATCAGCAAAAAGGTAGCCTGCGTCAGATACTGTAGTATTGCATCCTAACTCTCCTAGCCTGGACTCTGCGTCCTGTGCGTCCTGTGTGCCCTGTACCCATGGGCCATATCTGGTTGCGTCAGGTGCGTCCGGAGACCCTTGCCTACACTGGGTTCCGTCCAGACACATTCAACTCAGCAACCCTGCCTCCCATGCATCCTGACTTAAACCTCAACACCATCGCACATCAGGATTCACCACTTCCCCTGATTCTCCTTTCAGCCTTCTTTGTCTTCTAGCCCAGATGTGGGCAAGGAGTATTTATTGGCAAAGAAAGTATGGTTAGTGCTGGCGCCGGGTGAGAAAGCCATCATACCCTTAATCTTAAATATGCGCTAAAGACCCCAAGTCACACTCGCACTCAGAGTTCTATTTTCAGAACATCATCTTTGAATGAGCGAAAATGCCAGCTTACTACAGTCTGAAATCGAGTGATAGCCATAACAGTGCCTGGTCATTTCTCGGCACTTAGCCTCAAACTGGATGCGACGCGACACACTCTTTTCATCACAACACTCAACATCCATACTCCCGGGCCATAGCTGCAACACTCCACCACAGCCAGACAATCAATCCTGAATCCGACACCTGGAGGTTCCTGGGCTCGATGCCAGCTATCCAGCGCTATAAGATTCATCCCCAGAGGGATATTATTCATGAAGTTACAGGGCTGAATGGGGTTGGTTGCTGGCGATCCCAGAACTCCATTGCAGATCCCTCCACAACCACTGCTCCTATCCTGAATCCGATTGCGAGAGGTTGTTGGGCTCGATGCCAGCTACACAACGGTATAAAGGACATCTCTGTGGCATCAAAACTCAGGAAATCGCTGACCCTTGTGAGTGTTGTCTTTATAAATACCCTGGCGATCCCAGAACTCGATGGCAGATCCCTCCACAGCCACTGCTCCGATCCTGAATCTGATTGCGGGAGATTGTTGGCCTCGACACCGGCTATGCAACGGTATAAGGTACGTCCCTGTCTCATCAAAACTCATGAAATCGCTGTCTTCTGTGTAGGGTGTATCAGGTATCAAGCTGGCGATATTTTACTCGATGGCAGATATCTCCACAACCGATGGACGGATTTTGGTTCTGTTTGCGGGAGGCTGTTGGGCTTGACGCCAGCTTTCCAACGGTATAAGGTACGTCTCTGTCGCATCAGAACCCAGGAAATCGCTGTCTTCTGTGGAGAGGATCTTTATAGAAGCCCTTGCGATCTTTTACTCTATGGCAGATTACTCCACGACCGGCGAACGGATCTTGCTGCTCTTTGCGGGAGGTTGTTGGGCTCGACGCCAGCTATCCAACGGTATAAGGTACGTCCCTGTCGCATCAAAACCCAGGAGGTCGCTGTCTTCTGTGGAGAGGATCTTTATAGTAGCCCTGGCAATCTTTTACTCGACGGCAGATTACTCCACAACCGCTGGACGGATCTTGGTTCTGTTTGCGGGGGATTGTTGGGCTCGACGCCAGCTTCCCAACGGTATAAGGTACATCTCTGTCGCATCAAGACTCAGGAAATCGCTGTCTTCTGTGGAGGGTGTATTAGGTATCACTAACAAGCTGGCGATATTTTACTCGATGGCAGATTACTCCACAACCGCTGGACGGATTTTGATTCTGTTTGCAGGAGATTGTTGGGCTCGACGGCAGCTTCCCAACGGTATAAGGTACTTCTCTGTCGCATCAAAGCTCAGGAAGTCGCTGTCTTCTGTGGAGGGTGTATTAGGTATCACTGGCAAGCTGGCGATATTTTACTCGATGGCAGATTACTCCACAACCGTTGGACGGATTTTGATTCTGTTTGTGGGGGGTTGTTGGGCTCGCCGCCAGCTACGCAATGGTATAAGATTCATCTCTCCGCGACTTTTATTCATGATTTTACAGGGTACCGCCTAGGGGGGGGTCCGCGGAGGCCACAGGGAGGGCTTGAACTTGAACGGGTATTTTGGCAGAAGGCTGCCTATAAGTATCGGTGTTTCTATGTGTATTAGCCTGTATATTCAAGTTACTAGTAGAACCATAGTAGAATAGTAGTAAATTTAATTATTTGAAAGTATGAAATCTATTGTGACCCAGGTCAGAAAAAGGTAAAGGGGGGGACCCTTCGCTTATCTCAGGAAGATGTGGTCTGGCGTCAGGTAGCGTCCTGAGGATTAGGTGCTGCGTCTGGTGCGTCCTGAGGATTAGGTGCTGCGTCTGGTGCGTCCTGAGGATGAGGTGCTGCGTCAGGTTGGGTCGGATATGTGGTGTGGTAGGGTAGTTGTCTCCTGATTCGCGATTTGCGTTCCAGCGTCAGGTGCGTCAGACGCACTGAACGCACAGAACGCAAGGTATTATTTTTGCTGATGTAGCAGTAGTTCTTTTAACTTCTTGAATCCAGCGAGAGAATTCTGGTCCGGAAGTGCCGCTTTGGTTATCATAACCCATGTTGTCCACTCTGGCGTCTCAGGTAGACCCTCCAAGATGTGAAAAATTAAACGCGCGTATGACGGGGTTTGCCCGCACATCACGAGCTTGTCTCTGAGTTCCTGAATGTGGTTGATGTACTCGAGTACAGTACCCGATTCCTCAAGCGTGGATTTGTATAGCTCTCGTTGCAAATGGTTCGAGTCGTAGCTAGTAGCCGCTTGATAATTGGCGTGCGCGTCGAGCCAGATACTTGAAGCTGTAGTCCCCTCCATTTCGTTGTAGTAGCGAATCGCGATTGCGTCTGTCATTGCTATCCGAAGTGTACTGCTTGCCTTTTGCATCCGAAGGTCTTGCTTTTCGTACTTTTCCATATTTTTCTCATACTCCTTGACAAGCTTGTCCTTGTTAGACTCCTCTTTCTCTGGCTTCTCCAGCAGCTCCTCGCGACCATTGACTAGGTTCCACAAGCCTTCTCGCTGGAGATAGTCTGTCATCCTCATCGCCCACAACCGATAATTGGTCCCATCCAGCTTCGCAAAGCTCATGCCGACCAACGATGATGAACCATCTTGTCCATTCATCTTTGCTCCTACTACCGACGGCGCTGCTACTCTGAGCTAGACACGGAAGCGTACGTAGGACAACGTAGTGTGGTGATAGGTGATACCGAAAAAATATTCACTGCCAAAAGATCACGGGTGAAAAACCTTTTCCTTTTGCTTGCGTGCGTGTAAAAACCTTTTCCTGTTAACGGCCAACAATCCCGATGGATTTGGCCAGGCTCATAACCTGATGGAGGTCTGGTTTCCGCGCAGGGAATATGCCTTCGGACAGGCACCGCAAGGGCACAGCAATGATCGGATCTGTCGTCACAAGAACGATCCAGGTCAGTCACTGATAGGAAAACTGAGATGTGTTCGATATCTGATATATATGACAAGTGTGTTCGCAAAGGAGTGTGATGACCATGAGTTCTTGTTGTACAGAGAAGGGAACGCAGCTCAGACTAGATACAGTTTGTGGTGGCCCGCACAGTGGGCTCCTACCACACAACACCAGTCACCACCGCGCGGTCTGGTCAATAGCCCTGCTCACACCTACAAGTGTGCCCTAACCTAACATACCACGATGGGGTTACTCCATCAAGACGGACTGCACCCGGCGGCTGGATAACGACCGACCGGACTGTAGGGGACTATATTCCTAGGGCCTAGACCTCCCGTACTAGCCCAAGTTGAAATCATACACTTCCCATCGAATCATTATACTATCACATCATGAGACATCACTCGTGCCCTCCTCAGCAGTCCGTGTTGGAATATGTATCGGAATATGCGGATATGAAACTAGTCTTAATGCTAGGAGACACCTAGCATTAAGTTAGGAGATGTTTGGCCCTTACGTCAGGGGACTAGTAAGGGGCCGATGTTTGAAGGTTGATGGTGCTCCAAATTCGGACAACCAAAGAAGGGGTTATTGGATTATATAGAGACATGTTTTAGGTACTATCCAAGCAAGCAAGCAATCTTTTCAAATCTACCATTTTTCTCTTACTCGTCGATATTCACATTAGGGTTTCACTACAGTCCATGTTGGAAAACGTGGCTTCTCAAGATCTGATTACCAGTTGTTTACTACATCACATACCTCTTGTATACGGATGTTGAGATGAGGATATCACTGGTACCTCATGTTGGGAAACCGGTTCGTATGGTAAAGGACACACTGTTCATTGTGACTGTTAAACGCATGTGGTATATTAGTACTTCCTTCTCACAAGAGATGGTGGAAGAAAAACGGGGTTTTTGGGCAGACTATTTTTCCCTTCAATCAAGCTATTTCACAACAGTCCCTGTTACAATGTGCGATTGGAACTCGGACGATATGCGATCGGGACCTTGGACGAAGAAGTGATAATAGAAGTAGTCTGGATATCTCATTGCAATAATGCTTGTCAATTGAATAATAAGAAAGACATAGCTCAGCTATATAGTACAGTGGTTGAATTCAGCCATTACCACCGCAATCCCCCCACAAAGAAAAACAAGGACTATCAAAAAAGTAACCTGAGAGGAACAATAGGAACAATGAAAGAACACAGATTAGACTCCAACCGGTAACGAATATGGAAAGCATAGAAAGCTAGGGGAAGCATTTGAGAAGAGAAAAAAACCATATTTGAGAGGACCAAGAAATCATATACGAACAGTGCCTGTTGGAATGACTGGCTGACCGACAGAGGAACAAAGGGGGGTGTCCCCGGCTATTTATACTGGAAAGCACCAGCCACTATTTCTCAGGTTCACGCGACCACACTCGCCGCTTCGCCCCCACTTTACCGGCTGACGTACTCCCCCTTAGCCGACCATACTGGATATGGAAGAACTCTTCAACGGTCACCGGCAATCCCCGTCTTCTACATCCCCACCAGATCACTTCACAAGCTACTCATACCTCCCTCCCTCCTCTCGGACAGACGGTAATTTCTTGATCTCCTGATAAAACAATATACTTGCCTCGGTTACGACGTTTTATCCGGTTTTTGGGGAAAACATTCCTATTCCGGTTTGATTGCTCGAGTGAGTGAAGCCGTCTACTTGATAGGGCACTGTGGAGAATGATAAGGTAGCAAGAGCCACTAACTCCCTCGGATGAGTCTGTGTGTTTCATTCTCGTTAAGTACAGTACAGTGCTGCTCAAAGCAAACTAGCCGTCCACCTTAGCCCTTAGTTTTGCTCAATTGTGAATAGTTAACCTCAACCAACCCTGAATATGACCAACTTCAAGCTCCTCTAAATCACCAACAACCACGGGCTCAAAGGTTTCTGTAAAAGTCTTCATTTGATGGTTGCCTAAAGGATTATAGAGGGGTTTAAAGAAATATTGGCTTCCTGCAGCACTAGGGCAGTTCCAAGATTTTCCATTTTTACCTAGGGGTAGAAAAATTAATACAATAAGACCAATCTCTCAAAGCCGAAACCAGTGTTTTGAAGATAGCTAAGCACAAAAGGGGAGGGGGACAGAGCAAACCAAGAACCAACTACGGCAAAGGAAATACCGAAAACTGGTACCGGCTTCTTGGTGCTGGGTTGAGTTGTTCCACTGCCGGAGGCTTTGGTGAGGTAGTCGTTGCCCTTGCCATGGGAGATTGTTACCGACGATGTATCCCTGGGTGACAATGAGGACGCATGGAAGTCCAGAGGGGTGGCGGGTGGGCAATAAAGAACGCGAGGTGTAGGAAGCATGGTGATCTAGTGGTTGGGAAGCTGGAAGGCTGTATATGTATGGGGGTCCAAGAACCCAGGGTCTCTGAGCTATGACCCTGCTTTGGCCCAGCAAGAGGCGATATATGTTCCCACCAACTTCCGAGACATGGCTCCTACCCCCCAAGCGCTATCCCATGTGCTTTGCCCAATTGGAAGTGGGTTGTCCCAACCCGCCGTCTAACTGTATCAAGAAATATCTTGGGTGTACCACGCCTAATGCCGCAATAAACATCAGGGGTCACGGCCTCCTACTATGGAGGTACCCACCTCAGGACTAGCCACACCAGCTGCCTGCCGCTAAAGAACTAGCAAGCGGTGTTAGAGGCATTTGCTTTCAAAGAATCCTGCCACGTACTTAGAATATGCCTCGCTCATCCGGGGATTCCCAGAGCAAAGAAAAACACCCTTATTGCTTCCACCCCCACCATCCCCACCACCCCTCTGCTCAGAAGATATGCTCATTTCCACAAGCAACCCCCCCATGCTGTTTAATCGCCCAGTGAGCAAACCTTGATATCTAGCACTCGACTCCAGTAGAGAGGGGGGGGGCATAACATATATATCGTCACCCAGCCTACAGAAGGTGTTGTTAAAACTACTGATCTTGTTTTTCCATAGTGGCTACTGTTGTCACAGACCTTTCCAGTGGCCAATTGCATGTGTAGAGCTTGTGCCATGATATTCTAGCAAAAATGCGGGTTGAACATACAAATGGAGGGGAGATTTATAGGGTACAAAGAGTTTTAAAAATCATATGACATAGCCTAGAGAATGCCAGAAATTCTGGCTTGGTCAATCGCAGTACGACGCTGAGAGTGGATTATTTCTCCTGTCTTCGAGCCCATTTGGAAAGCTTCACATCGATCTCTTCGATATCCCCATCCAGCCCTTCTATCTTCTTGTCCAGTTCTTTCCCCATCTCCATCTCCAGTTTTCGGATCTCCTCATCTTGTTTATCCCCCATCCTCTCGTCCAGTGTTTCGAGTGCTTTGCTGATCCTGGCCTCTACTTTGTTGATCTCACTGTCAAGCCTCTTCGAAGTACTGGCAAGATTAGTGCAGCATTGCAGGGCTTCCTAATACAATTTAGTAAAGTTTCTCGAAGGCCTAGTGATATGTTGTAATGGCGTTATACTCCTTTCCCGTGCAAAATAGCCTTCCTAATCTCCGACATTTGCGAGTTAAACTCCTCAGATGTCATATAACCTCCATCATTCTGGGATGATTTGCCATTGAAGAAGCGGGATACCTGTTCTGCAATAGACTTCCTCTGATAAAAATGGTTAGTAGATGTAATCCAACATTATTGATCAATTAGCACTTACCTGAGTAGTGTGGAATCTTCTGCAAGATCCCGTACGGAGGTGGGTACCAGCAACGAAAAGGTTGCGTGCGAGCTTGAAATGAGAGATTTGTTTGATCATAGTGTAATGCTTTGTCGATGGTGTATCAATGTGGTGTGGTGTAATGGAAGTGAAAGAAATAACTAAAAGATGTTGGGCGTGGACATGGACCATATTTAAACTCCCCAAACTCTCCATTACGCAGTCAAGGCTGTCGGGAACATGATACCACAAATACGACAGGATTACCGGATTCATACTAATAAGTTGTCTATAGACCCAGGGTTTCTACTCAGAATGGGGTTCAAAGTTTGTCATACTTCGATAGGCTACCACCCCAGAACCAGGGCTTTGGGTGCACTGGCAGTCACGACAAGGAAGTAACAGGACACAGGCAGACATATTTCTTTACTCCACATTTTTAGTAGGCATTTTGGGTTGTATTGGCTAGTGTAGGAGATTGGTCAGGTCCTAATGATGCTATAATGCTCCTGCGATCATGCCATGATCTTCCTTCGGCACGGCAGACCCAATTCTAACATTGCCTTCTAACTTTCTTGTCGCCACTGTAAATATAGAGTTTAGTGAGTTTCTACATCTAGAGCAGTATCTATGAACCGCCGTGCATCACCAAGCCTGTTTAGTGTACTTATCCAGCTGTGGGGGCGGCTCCCGGCAAACTATCCACCCAAGTTACGATACGAGAGACGTGCTATCATATACCATCACTTTCGCTAATAGGCGGCCAGGCGGGCGCTGTGGACGGAATCACAAACCCCATAATCAAAATAATGGACATTCTTGGCCCGCGCTTATGCCCTTTTCAACCATGCTTCACTTAAATGCTCTCGCCTTCTTCAGTCAGTTCATTGCAGCATAAAGAAAGCAAGAGAGAATGGGAGAAGAGATGCGCAATCGCAATGGGCTCTAAGCGCTGCAGAACATGGAAGAATAGTGGACCTGTCGGCTGCTCTCTCTCCTGGTTTGTTCAGAGGAGGCGACCAGATATTTCTCTCTCGATCCGGGAAGGTTAAAAAACTCCCGAAACTCAATATGCTCTACGCACACCCAGCCCAATCAAGGCTTGGCCCTGGCTACAGGGACGGGCGCACCCATGCCGGTTTACCTCTCGGCAAACACTATTTCGTAGGGATTTCGGGTTTGACGGATTTACCTCGCCTTCAGGCATATAGAGGTGTGGTGGGTAACCGCTGATGTAGACCTATTATGCAGGAGTGCTCTGCCGCGGTATGTGCACTGCGTTCGGGTGTGTCGGTAATCGTGGGAAAACAGGGTCTCTAGGACGCTTTACTTTAGAATATTCCACCGGTGCGAGAAACAGCTCCCCAATCTTTGGACAGGCCGGGTAGAAATTTTCTACCATGCCTTAAGCTAGGTCAACTCCCAGGACATTCGCGCGGTGTTTCACGCTGTCATGACGGGCTAAGTGATCGAGGGTGCGGGGACCCCCGGGAGGTCCAACTGGTAACGGGAGACCTGGGGAGAATATGGGCGTGAGATCGTGATGGGGTTAAAAAGGATCACTCATTTGTCTTAGCGGTCGGGGATGTGGAGGAGGCTCTCTCTATTGGTGGTAGCGGCTACAAATAAGGGACGGCTTCTACAACTGTTTATGGCTACCGTTGGTGCGCTTGCACACGTCCACACTTCTATACTCCCCCATCTATTCGCACCTTGGTGTCCGTGCTCCCTCAACGCTTCCAATACCAGTACCGTACTACAGCATCCTATTACCGGGACTATTATGTTATCAATGCCTGCTTTAAGGTGGGGTATTGGGTGGGTATTATTCAAGAATTTCTTATGTGTCCCTTTGAGAAACCACCAGCATGTCATTTCTTAGCCGAACAAATCAAGGTGAGTGGCTTTACCGCGAAGCGCTGGTGGTTTGCCTAGAACACTTAGCTATTGGTGACAGGATTTGACTTTGACTCGCAACAGCAATGTTCATATAGGTAGTGGGAGAACTCCCGTCGCAGGGTAGAAAAGCCTAGTATACGTTAACTCGAAACCCATGGCATTATCACTGCCAATGATGTTTGTGGCTTTCACCCAAAAATGGGTTCCCAGTGCCTGCCATCTAAGCTGGAGTAGTTTATTGAATTGGCTTGGCTTATTCTACGGCGAGCAATTGGGAGTTTTCGTGGATAGCTAGTAGGATAGTACTTGACTTGTGTATACTAGGACTTAGAAGCCGGGATGTGTGAGGCCTAATCCTGCGGTACCGACACAATCTCCATCATAATTATCTAAGCCCGGCAACCCCAAGGTGGCTTGGTTGGGCAGCGCTTCGACAGGGTATAAGTGGCTGTGCTTGCCATATTAGTGTAACACCAGGAGACCCCCGCTTTTCTTCAGCTAGGCCCCCCTTTTCTCCCATTCCCAGGAATACCCACCAACGATACTCAATAACCCGCCTTCTCCAACAGTGCGAGCAATAGCGAGTGGAATATGTCTCAATATACCATCAATGATAGTAATAACTGCTTCAATACCACGAACTCTTTTAATAATGTGTGGAACAACTATACTGTTACCGATGAGCGGCCTCAACTCCTGACCTGGTTATCACCCCTGGACCCCGGCTTACGACATTGGGACATTCAAGACCGCCGTGTTGACGATGTCGGGGAATGGCTCATACAAACGGAGGAATATAGAAGATGGTGCGCATTGGATGGGGAGGGTGCAGGTGATAATGCCGTGCTGTTTTGCTACGGAGATCCAGGGGTCGGTAAGACGTTTATCAGGTAACAGGAATCATTCTGCGAGGAGAGAAGAAAGGGAGCCCGTGCTAACAGCCCGTGACGACAGCTCGCTAGTAGTGGACAGCTTATGCGATCAAGTCAGAGGACAAAACATCGCCGTTACGTGTTTTTACTGCGACTTCGCCGCCCGAAAGGAGCAGTCTGCGGCTAGTATGCTGGGTTCCATGCTGAAGCAGATGGTTGACGGAATGGAAAGGATTCCGGAGAAGATATCGCGGGCCTTGCAAGAGCAGAAAGGAGCCGTTGGTGGACGCAGGCTACGACTCGCTGATATCGTAAAGATGTTGTACCTAATAACGTCCTCATACCGCACCTTCCTGTGCATAGACGCTTTAGACGAATGTGTGGGAGTCCAACGAACCAGGCTCCTCGATTCACTGAGACAAATCCTTGAGAAGTCCCCGGGCACTCGAATATTCGTGACCGGGAGGCCACACATCCGGGCTGAGGTCGAAAAGCGTCTTGCTGGGCGGGTGATAAGCGTTCTTGTAGGTCCCACCAAAAACGATATCGTCAGATACCTTCGCGCGAGACTGGACGAGGACGAAACTCCAGACGCTATGGACGATATTCTGGAGACAGATATTCTAGAGAAGATCCCCGAGAATATATCAGAGATGTGCGCAGGAACAATGATCCCGAGAACCCACCCCACCTTATATGCTAACAAGGATATTTAGGTTCCTACTCGTTTCATTAAACATCGAGGCAATCTTGCAAGAGTCCACAATCTATCGGAGGCGGGAGAAGCTCAACAAAATGACGGATGGATTGGGATTGGGCGATGCTTACAGTGCGACGATTGAAAGGATAAAGGCGCAGGACGGAGATAAATCGAAGCTCGGGGTGGCAGCTTTAATGTGGATTAGTCATGCGGAGCGGCCATTGAAGGCGGATGAGCTCTGTCATGCCCTAGCAGTCGAGCTAGGCTCACGGGATTTCAATTCCGGAAATCTCCCTTCGATTTCGACATTGGTGGGCTGCTGTCAAGGGCTTATTACTGTGGACAAAGAGGCATCAACTGTGCGATTAATCCACTTTACCTTACAAGAGTATCTTTCCGCCCATCCCGATATTTTCTGTCGACCTCACTCGTCAATGGCAGAAATCTGCCTGACCTATCTGGGTTCCAAACAGATCAAGGCCCTTTCAGCTGATCTCCCTTCCGACGCTCGGAACATGCCTTTTCTGGAATATTGTTCTTTTTACTGGGGTGTCCATGCGAAAAGGGAACTCTCGGATAACGCAAAATCACTTGCGCTAGAGCTACTTCAGGAATACGATGGTCACATATCCGCCAGATTGCTTCCACACCAAGCAGAGGGTGTGAGTTTCCGCGAGTCTGATATCAACTCCCGGTTCAATGGGCTGCACTGCGCATCGTTCTTCGGAATTGTCGAGGTTGTAGCTGCTTTGACCGAAATTGGATGTTATGATGTCAACGGAGGGGACCCTTGGGGGCATACACCCCTTTCGTGGGCTGCTCGGAATGGACATGAGGGAGTAGTGATAACACTACTCAGGAGGCAAGAGGTCGACCCCGACAAGCCAGATAATTCCGCCCAAACACCGCTCTCGTTCGCTGCTTGGGGTGGACATGAGGGAGTAGTAAAAATTCTACTTGGGTACGAACACGTCAACCCCGACAATCCAACCGATTACGGCCGAACGCCGCTCTTGCATGCTGCTTGGGGCGGACACGAGGGAGTGGTGGGGATACTACTCGGGAGCAAGGGAGTTGACCCCGACAAGCAAGATTATGGTGGCCAAACACCGCTTTCCTTTGCTGCTGAGTGGGGACATGAGGGGGTAGTGAAAATTCTGCTCGAGCGCCCAGGGGTCGATCCCGACAGGCCAAGCGTTTACGGCCGGACACCGCTCTTGCATGCTGCTCAGAATGGGCATGAGGGGGTGGTGAATATACTACTGGGGCAGGAGGGGGTTGATCCCGACAGGGCAGATACTTACGGCCAAACACCGCTCCTGTACGCCGCTTGGGGAGGATATCAGGGGGTGGTAAAAGTACTGCTCGGCCGGGAAGAAGTCAGCCCCGACAAGCCAGATTCTGGCGGCCAAACACCGCTCTTTTATGCTGCCCGGCATGGGCATGAGGAAGTGGTGAAAATCCTACTCAGGCGGAAAGAGGTGAAACCCGGCAGGACCAATGTTTACGGCGAAGCACCGCTCTCGTATGCCGCTGAGAGTGGGCGTGAGGGAGTGGTCAAAATACTACTCGAGCGGGAAGAAGTCAACCCGGATCTGCCAGACAATGAGGGCCGAACAGCGCTCTCCCGTGCGGATCAGAATGGACACGACGGAGTAGTGAAAATTCTACGCGAACGGGCAGAGGTCAACCCCAACAACCCATAATGACAGCCGAATATCGCTCTTGTCCGCTGTATGGATGGCACAATGGATGGAGATAGAGCTTCTACCGTACTGCCTCATGAAGCGGCAAAGCGCGGCACGATTCCAGATGGCACCTCGTGGAAACCGCTACCGTTCCTTCCCTTTCGGAAAGGGCATCCCATCAAATTACAATGCACATGTCTCTTCTCACCCTCATCTGAAACACCTCTCTAACCCGGTTGGGTAAGTGTATATGAGTTTCCCTTTATAGAGCACAGTAGAGTCTAGTCTATGGTAAAATAGTTCTATTATTTTGAGACGGCTCAGTCTATAGCTTGCGGGTTTCATTCGATCTTATTTAACTTCCCTCTAGCTGTACATGCTTGCCCACGACTGTTTTCCCTCTTTCTTTCTTCCTTGTACATACGAGCATCCCTAAGTGATACCGGTGGACAAACTACATAATATAAACTATTTTTTTTTAGATTGTGGAAAAGTGGTGTATGATAGCGCGAGGGCTCTCGATCCGGTTGTGCAGAGCTATATAGGCAGCGCGCTACCACAGGGGGCTCGTTACCACAAACAGCAGAGGTTAACAAAGATTACGGTGTTGCACTTGCAGGATACCTATCCTAGCGGCCTAGCTTTACATATCACTCATTAGCATAACACATATAGTACTAATGGAGGAGCCACCAAGGAGATACGGTACATGGTAGCAGGCCCTAGAGACAACTGCCGATCTTTTCCAGTAAGAGCCACATTAAGACCGCCAACTGCTCAATAGTAACTTGGGCGTTGGGAGAGCGACGGGAAAGAGCACCTCCGGACTACCCAACGATAATAGACCGTTTTCCTAATCGATAGATAAAAGTGTCAGTGGAACGCAATACTAGCCCTTTCAACCTCCGTATCGGAGGTGTCCCCATCTAGGTTGAAGATAGAGCCCACATAGTACGGTCCCATCGACGTTCAGACCGGAGGGGGAGGGAAAGCGGGATCAATGGTGGCTTTTTTTTTTTGCGTGACGCGGTGCCGGCTGGGCAGTGATGTGTGATATGAGAGACTCCGGTCTGAATCGAGCTAGATTTCTGGTCAACGAAGACATACCTAGGGTAGTATATCCATCAACTCTGACCCCGGCTACCCCAAGACGGAAGCACCACGCGAGCGATCAGAGCCTCGGGCCCGCCCGCCCATCGGTAAACACCACGCTCGGCGGGGGTTTCGGTTTTGGCGGATTCATCTTGCTTCAGGATGTGTAGAGATGTAGCGGATGATGGCCGATAGGGTGACTTATTATGCTGTGGTTCTCTCCTGCCCGACGGGCATCGCATTTGCCCGTGCCGATAACAGTCAGAAAGCAGCATACCCAAGGCGCCTTTACAGAACACTCCGTCGGCGCGGGAATGGGCACCCGAATCCTTGGGCACGCCGGAGAGAACCCTTCTGCTGTGGCTCAAACTAAGCTCCCATGTTGGTCCCGCTGTTTCGCACACGTTTTGTTGTAAGTTGTAACGGTTTATCATGAGGGGCCCGGTAGCCGAGGTCTCAAAAACATCTTTGGGATGACTGATCGACATTGGGGGGGCCGAAGAGAATACCGGTATGGGAATGAGATGCATATCTCCAGGATATTATGCAGGCATCGTGGAATTTCTCGTGTACTCCTGGTGAAGGCAATCGGGGTCTCAACGCTGAACAAATTATGATGGTTCGGTTGATGTGAGGCGCCCGATATTTGACTTGCAATTGTTGTGGCTGATTATGTAATATTTGAGTTACATAGCGTAGGAGTAGAAACTCATAGTTAGCGCCTCATCCTAATTTACAGACGCGATACAACAACCACAGGAATTATACGCAAACACCACTTCAGAGCCTCACCAATTTTTAAAAGATTTTAGCTGGTAAGCCACTCGAGGATATGCGAAGACTTTAGGCCTGTCCCCTGTATTAGCTTCTCGGCTTCGGTGTGACTTAACTGCAGTGCCTCTCTGGGGCCGGTAAGTGGCTGGAAACTTGGATTCCCAAAGATTTCTTGGAAAGGAGAGTATGATACGGTACGGTAACGTACTAATGCTGTGGCAATGTCTTGGCCGCAACAAAGGTCCTGGTACGAGATTTTGCACATAACTTGAACTGTAAATGTTTGGACAGCTTTGTCCTGGTATCATACCGTACTTGTACCCTCGCGGCCGCCAAGACATTGCTGCAGTAAAGTACGGTACGTTTCGTTCAGCAGACTTTGCGAACGGAAGTGTACCTACAACCCTACTGTGGCGCCTGGAGGGAGACCCCCGCCTTTCTTCAGCTCCAAGGAATGCCGTCAACAAACCAGACTCATAACTCCTCCTCTTCAACAGAGCAAGCAGTAACGAGTGGAAGATGTCTCAATATACCACCAGCGATATCAGCAACTGCCTCAATAATAATACGAACTCTTTTAATAGTGTGTCGAACAACTATGTTGCTGCCGATGATCGGTCTCAACTGCTAACCTGGCTATCGCCCCTGGAGCCCAGATTACGGCATCGGGACGTTCAAGAGCGCCGTGTCAGCGATATCGGGGAATGGCTCATGCAAACTAAGGAATTCGGAGGATGGTACGGTTTGGGCGGGGAAGGTGAAGGGGATAACGCAGTTCTATTTTGCTATGGAGGTCCGGGGGTCGGGAAGACATTTATCAGGTGACAAGGATTACTCTCCCCTGAGAGAAGAGAACCTATGCTTACAGGCTATTGTGGCAGTTCGCTAGTAGTGGACAGGCTATGCGATCAAACCGGAGGACACGACAGCGCCGTTACGTGTTTTTATTCCGACTTTGCGGCCCGAAAGGAGCAGTCTGCGCCAACATGCTGGGTTCCTTGCTGAAGCAGATGGTTAGTGGAAGGGAAAGGGTTCCGGAGGAGATATCGCGGGCCTTTCAAGAGCAAAAGTAGGTTATTGGTGGGTGCGCACCGCAACTCGGAGATATGGTGAAGATGCTACAGGCCATCACATCCTCACAGCGCACATTCATGTGCATTGGCGCTGTAGACGAACGTGTGGGAGTGCAGCGAGCTAGGCTCCTCGATTCCCTAAATCAAATCCTCGAGAAATCCCCGGGAACTCGGATATTCATGACTGGAAGGCCCCATATTCTGGCTGAGATTGAAAAACGCCTTGCGGGACGGGTGATAAGTGTATCCATAGGTCCCGCTAAAGGCGATATCGTCAGATACCTTCGCGCAAGATTGGGCGAGGACGAAACTCCAGATGCCATGGACGAGAACCTAGAGGTAGATATTCTGGAGAAGATCCCCGAAAATTTATCGGAAATGTGGGTAGAGAGGCAGTGATATGAGAAATCTCACCCCGCATCATCGGCTAAAGATATATTTAGGTTTCTACTCGTTTCCTTAAACATCGAGGCAATCATGCAAGAATCGACAATATATCGGAGGCGAGAAAGACCCAACAAAATGACAAATTGGCCGGGATTGGGAGATGCTTACGGTGCGACAATTGAGCGAATAAAGGCGCAGGGTGGGGATAAACTGAGGCTCGGGATGGGAGCTTTGATGTGGATCAGTCATGCGGAGCGGCCGTTGAGGGCGGATGAACTCTGCCGTGCCCTAGCAATCGAGCTAGGCTCCCGAGATTTCAATTCCGGCAATCTCCCTTCGATTTCGACATTAGTAGGCTGTGGTCAAGGACTTATTACTATGGAAAAGGAGGAATCAACTGTGCGACTGATCCACTTTACCCTGCAAGAGTACCCTTCCGCCCATCCCGATACGTCGGTTAGGAGAATTTCCCCAGCCATGCGATTGCTAAAGCGACGGCATACTAAAAGAGGCCCCCCTTTCGACTAGCCAAGCATCAAGGACAGTGGAACTTTAGGGCTGTTTGGCGTGGATTTTCAAAACCATGGTTGTGGACACTTAAGTTATGTAATTTATTTGAGGGCTCTGATTGGTCCAAATGGATTATATAAGCCTCCAAACCTTGGTTCGAAAGTTCAACTACGTCGCGCCAAACAGCCCCTTAGCTATTAAGCTACCCTACCCCATCCGCTGAATTCACTGTGGTTGGTGCAGTACTCGTACTTGTACCGTAGAAATAATACGAATAATTGAGCCGTATTATGTCGTTGGGCTTTCCTCTCTTAGTAAGCTTAATGAATTGTTTTTTTTTGCCATATCGGGAGGGGGAAAGGCGCTGTGTTTTTGCTTTGTTTTTTGTCCCCTTTCTGGGGAGGGGAATTTTGGACCCCGTGTTATATGATCTACTTGAGCAGGGCACCAAGCACGCTGATGAAGAGACATTGTTCTTTTTAGCTATGGATGTGGTGATAAATGTATAAGGTGGTAATAGTTTTTTCTCCTACTTTGGCGGCACAACGGATATATGGCGAATGAGGTATAATTGCGGATCATTAATCACGCATGTTGTGCCCCATATGAAGAACGGCTCCTTCGTACCTCCCGCATGTCTTCCCGGGTAGAAGGGGCTATGGACCATTTTGTTGGAGTGAGTGGCCACAACGGGGATCGTATTGTGGGAGATGTAGCCTGGGGCAGGGTGTGCTTATGGAGTTCGCAGAAGATTACAGGTACTAATTGAAATTTGTTAATGGAAATTATTGAGTTCTATCTTTCTTCTGTTGCCCCAAGAAGGCCTGACCACCGTACTGGAATCTCGGAGAGAAAAGCGCTCGAGCCTCGGGGACAAGTCGGCCAGTGAAACACACATTTATGGGCCATCTGTCTAGAAAGAATCCAAGGGAAGCCCGTGACTAGTTCGCACTGTTGGATGCTATTAGATACAGGTATGATACCGCCCACTGAATTGTGGGTGATGTGTGTTAGTGGTTTGGGGGCATTCCTTGGTATTCGTGTCCCCCTTGGGTTAGTCCGTCAGTTGGCTAGGGGACACAATAGTATTCCATCCATATACTTTACTATAACGAAGTCATGCTCAACCAGCCAGCCGAATTTAACCCCCTATCCATTTATGACTATTTCACCTCAGCGTCGCTGTTGCCAGGGGCCCCACCCTTCCCCTTTCCACTCCACTTTTTCCAAACTGTAAAGTTATCCAAGCTTCCAACCACTGCTTTTGGCGGCTCAATTGTACGGGCCTCTTCCAAATGGCGGGCGGTCTCAATGCACCTGCTCACAAATGTCGGGTACTCCCATCCGAACTCCTTAGCAGCCATAGCGCAAAGGCTGTCCTGGTCATCACGGCCTGGGCGGCCGGCACCCGTGAGATTCTAGATGTATTAGCTCAAAAAGTAGATCATATTATAGGACAAAGTAAATTTGGGCAAGAGGGGGAGGGGAGGGTACAGGTTTAGGATTGACGTCGAACAAAAAGAACTTTCCGCTATTCTCATCCTTTCTACGGATGTCAATCCTGGTAACGCTAGTAAGCTTGAGCAGCTCTGCGACTTTCTGACACTCTGTCTTGACAGCCCGATGCCACGAATCTTCCTCCCTCGCAGACAGGACCCTAGAGTTTTTGGTAACAGGAACGTGTCCACTCCACGGTATCACCCCAGAAACGTGATCAAATCGCTGCACGATCGGCAATGCGGTAAATTTCCCCTGGCCATCAGGCATGAGCGTCACGGTGCCCTCCTCACCCTCCAAAAACTCCTCTACAAGAACAATACCATAGATCTTGAAAAGGTCATCGAGGGTATCCAACATGTCCACAAACCCGGTTATCAATTGCACCCCCTCGCTGCCCCTGCCACGAACGGGCTTAACGATGACGGGGTATGGGAGGTCGTAAACCAGCTGGCTCAGCCGTTCAATCGACCGTGCACGGTCGCCTTCCAGGAGCCAGCTCTTTGGCATGGAGAAGCCGTGGTGCTGGAGTAACTTGTTTGTGAAGGCCTTGTCGTCGACAGCGTCTATAACTTTTGGCGGGTTTGCGATCAGTTTTGTGCAAGGTGGGAGGGCGGTAGTGATGAGCGGGTGGTTGGCAAATAGAGGCGTGTTTGCCCAGATCGTGTTCGCGCCCGCGGCTATGGCCGCCAAAATACCGGGTTGAGTATCGGGGAATGACCAGCCGGTGTCAGAGGCCGGGTTTGGATGTGGTGCTGGAGTTATTGTGCTTATGTTGGGATCGTTTAGTGAGTGTATGGCGTAAGCGATGTCTGCGCATGCATCCCTGTAACCTGGTTTCGTGCCCTCGGTCAGTGGATTGCGTGTGCGGGGTGTGTGCGCGGGGAGGTGAGGAGGAACCTCCAGGCTTTGGCGGCTTGAATGATCCATTGATAAGGGGTGGTGGAATAGTTTGATCGAGTATTGCCACGCTAGTGTTGCATCGCCTTGCACTTCTACCAAGGAATAGGAGGGTGCGGGGATGCGAGAGACGGCCACGGGCTATAGTGTTAATCATTGTCGCGGCCTGCCCGATTGGTGGGGGTTTCAGGCGGTCGATTGGTTTGTTCTTTTCCCTATGGTTGGGGTTGGTCAGTGTTGCAAAGAAGGCCTTTGATGATCGAACCCGGGGGGTTAGAAGGGGGGGGGGTTGAATCGGGGCTTCTGAAAATGGGGATTGAAGGGGGGGGTTCTTTAATGTCTTAGTAAGCAAAAATACC
>Ga0307517_10004255_pt1 | contig 22065 bp, 13 predicted proteins | sample 23_EM_MG_FD_194515 | JGI IMG/M metagenome (GOLD analysis project Ga0307517, IMG submission 194515) | Populus trichocarpa ectomycorrhiza microbial communities from riparian zone in the Pacific Northwest, United States - 23_EM | ecosystem: Host-associated > Plants > Roots > Unclassified | place... | reverse complement strand
GCAAGTACTCGAGACGGGTGATAAGTGAGCTAATAGAAAGGCAGGCCTGCTGGAACGTCAGACACAGACATGGCAGAATACTGGAGAGCGCTTTCAGGGTTTAATCATTGCGCGGATCAAGACTGCTTTGGGGGCCAAACTTGCCCAGGAGCGGGGAAAGCGTGCTGAGAGAACAGCAGGGTTTTCCAATGATGATGATGCGTTGAGGCGGGAATTTGGGATTGATCTGGAGCCCGAGGTATCAGAATCGGCGCGGGGCAGCCGCGCGGACCTAGCGGATGCTTTGGGAGCACTGGTCGAGTCAGCTCTGTCGGGAGAACTTGCGGATGCGCGGGAGCAGGTTGGAGAAAGTGACCGAGAGGACTTGGGGGATTGTGTTATAACTACACTATAATCATAATATTATGTATGCATAGTAGAGGAGTAATAGAATAGATAACACATATAGCAAAGGCGCCCGGAAGCCCGGAAGCCTGGAAGCCCGGAAGTAACAAAACTGTAATAGTGGAGAGGCCCTGAGAGGGTTGTCGGCGGGAGATGATATGCGGCTACCACATCGTGATGTGTCGGGCGGGTGATTCGAAGATGCGCAGCTATCGGCAGGTCTTCTGGTGGCTAATTGTAGGTTCTGTAGGTTCAGAAGGCGTGGAAATGTGTCAGGCGGACAGTCAAAAGCCAGGAGCACATCGTAGGACATCCGGCCGACAGGAGAGGTTGTATGGGACATCTGGTCAAAGGGATAGGTAGCAGGAGACGTCCGGCCGACAAGATGGGCTGTAGAGGACGTCCGGCGCACGTGATAAATTGTAGGGGCGCCCGGGGGACTAGATGGGTTGCAGGGGGCGTCCGGCCGACGAGATGGGTTGTTGGGGGCGTCCGCAGGACACCCGGGAATCAACATCGGGATCCGGAGGTGGTGAGGGAAAAGGTCAAGGGCTGGAGTATGCCTGCTGGATGCAGGAAGATACACGTTGGGATTGAGAGGTAGAGAGCGAAAAGGAGTGTTTCTCGGGGTGCGGGACGGGGAGGGGATAGGGAGGGGCACTCAGGACGGAATTCGGAGGGAGCACAGTAACATAGAAGGAAACCCAGTGTGGGGGGGTTTGTAGGGCTTGTTAGGGATAAGGAGATTGAAGTCGCAGGACGTCAGGAAAGGGGTAGCATGCAGGGGGGTGCATGGGGTCTAACAGGACGGTAGGGTTGTCTGCATGACGCAGGGTTGCTGGGGGGGAAAGCTTCTGGTTGCGTCCTGTGCGTCCAGACGGACGCCTACCACATCCGGACGATGCGGACGCGGGCGTCCGCACCCAGAAGTGGAGTTTACGTTATATGCGCCCGCAACGTCCGGTGGACAGGGAGGGCAGCACGCAGCAGGGTGCATGTTGATTTTTTTGCTGATGTGGTGTCAGGAAATCTGATACATGGAGGCTCTGACCACGACCCTTTTTACGAATAGGGGCATGGTCCTCATGTATCCACATCTTTTTGCGGCCATTGTTCGAATTAAAGGTGCACCTGTCATGTGTAATAAATACTAAAGGTCGGCTGCCGGATTCGTAGGACTTTTCGATTACATTTTGATCTTAATCCCATTCCACCATCTGGGACTGAAGCCTTTGCCTTCGGGGAAGGAATACATCTTGGCGGTAGCTCTTGACATCAGCTCTTTCATGGCCATCCTGATAGACACCTGATACGGGGTAGCTAACACGGTAGGATTCCGAGCTACCTAGGCCGAGGATATTCGAGACAACGGAATATAGGTCAGGAAGGCTAAAGAAGAATTGTTTGATCAAGTAAGAGAAGAAAATCGTAATAACTTATAATATTGTTATGGTCTCTTCTCTGTTGCTTGATGATGATCTCAACCATCGGGGAGAGCCCTACTATTTATACTAATGTTCACGCTACTTTGATTTCTCTAGTAAAGAAGTATCTTTCTAACAATTCAGTTCGTCAAAACAAAGTGCGAACACTGTTTGACCCTGAATCTTGCCCAGCTTGACTCTGAGAATCTCCCGACTGCTAATTCTTCTGAGGGTGTCCCCACTCCACCAGTAGCCAGTCTTCGATCTCTTCGTCCTGATAGACTATAATGGAATATGCAGTCTAAATGCTTACATACCAATAGTATCATGAGTATGGAGTGATCAAGTCCGATACTCATCTATCAATGCATAATGCGTATGCATTAGTAAGAGTAGAGAACTGGTTCTCTAATCATCGTTCCAATCAGTTAGCCATATCTTGAAACGTGAACTCTTTGAGGTTCCTGAGTAGTCTCCCAGATGCCTCCGGGAAGTCTCTACTCAGGAAGCTTGGGTTCGGATATATGCTCTCCCCTATGGTGGCATATACCTCGCGCATAATTATGCAAGCTATTCCCGCTAGGGTAATAACACCCTTCTTGACTTCTTTCCAGTTCCACCCTAATTTTAATAGCCAAGCTCGTGCTGTGCGACTTGTCAGTGCACGCTTAATCCTTCGATGGATTCCAGCAATTGTTATTACTGGCAGGGGGACGTGGTCTGCTCTGCCTTCTTCTTGCTTATCATATGGTTCGCACCAATAATTGGTTACAGCTTGAGCTTGTCCTACTGAATCCATTGCTATTTACATCTATAGTAAGTATTTTCCTCAATTTGAATACCAACTTTAAACCATAGAGGATTAACATACCTTCTCCAGCTTCTGACATATATTCTCGCATTGCGAGCATTGTCCCCTCATCTGTCAGCCAACTAGTAACCTTTGCATGTCTACCCTGCATTGGTACTGGCTCCTTCCCAAACCCAATAAACTCAACCTCTTGTTTCAAGATTCTTCTCATTACCCATGTCCCCCATCCACCTGACTTCGCTACCAAAAGAGCCAATTCCTCTCTTGACTTGATCTTGGTAATTACTGCAATTGGCTCTTGTTTAAGCTCTGCTAATCTCCATTGCTTTTCAGCCTTCAGCTGCAGTTTCATGAAAGCATAGACTTGGGCATTCCAGTCGAGCTGCAAGTCAACTCGGGAGCTTCCGTCTAGCCGACAAAGGGACTTTATTTTTCCCTTCAACCATTTTAGCCCACTTTCCAGAATTTCCGTCTTCATGATACGCAAAGGTCCTGCCAGCAGTGGCCAGCTTGCATAAGCTTGCTTTTGCTTCTCCTAGTTCTATTGCTCCATGATTAGCCTCATTTCCCTTATAAATCTGCATAAATTATATCTTACCAATCCATCAACAGCCTCGGTAATTTGCCCCTGAAGGCTTATTTGTTGTCTCTTGGCATAGCAGCTGCGATTTCGCTCGGCTTTGGAAGGTGGTACTGGTTCTTGATAATGGGATCGTTCCCTCTGCCGCTGCCGATATCGCGGTGTTCTCTGAATCGATGAAGTTGTAGATTGGGCATTCACCGTTCCACCAGGAGAATTCTGATTCTCTACATTTGGTGGTACTGCTTGCCGTAGCTGCTTTTTCCTCAAATGGCTCTTGCGTGATCGCTCCTTGCCAGACTGAGGTTCCTGTCGTAAAGTTCCTAGGTTGATACTATTGGCAGCTCGATGCTTGCGTACTCGTTCCCGTGTTGCTGCAAGTCGTAGTTCTCTTTGCTGCCCAGCCTCTACTTCTTGAATCTCCATTGCCTAATTCTTGTTTTTAACTCTCTAATTATCAAAGTCAGCAATTTTCTAATTAGATCTGCATATGTTTCTCAGTGAATAAGCATACCTATAGGTGCAGAATTGGTGATTCAATTATAAACAGTGAGGTGAGGTATGATATCAAGTTGGAGGTATTAAAATATTAATAATTTTATGTTTTAATGCTAAACATTTTCACTATTATGCTTTTACAAGATAGGGTTGACTAATTTAGGTATGAGGGTTATGTAGTTTTTGTATGTTACACTTGGCATCGCAATAATATTGTCACACTTTTTGTTTGAAAATTGGTATGGAGGCTAGTCTTCCGGAACTATACCGGTAATTGATCCCTATTTAGCACTTACCCGATTTCGCCGTGGGGTCCGAGTACGGTCGAGACGAGACAGCCTTACATTGGCGGACAAGAGCTCTCCAACTTTTGCAGTACCTAGTAACCCTTTTCAGCTGTGCTCCACGTTAACCGCTATTTCACTGCCATTGTCTATTGTATGCTCAGAAAGGTTCCCCCATGTGCAGACTAATTAACCGAGAGAGCAAAACCCCTTCGGGCAAGTCCAACGTCCTTGCGGAACCGGAAAAAAAGTACGGGTGTCCGTGTTAGATATGCGCCTCAAGGGGGAATATTGGGTATGCATCGTTGGAGAATTCCCGTTTTATTGGTGAAGACTGGAGATTCCATTGACTGATTGCAAAACAATTATTGGTTTGATTTAAGGCGGGTATGACCAAGGACACTTAACATCTAACAGGGGAGGTTGTGGCTTCCACTTATAACCGCAGTAGCTAGGGCTCTAATAGAGGGGGTTCGGTCATGCTGAGCAGGAAACCTAGAGGTATGTTAACTCAACTGGGAACCCCCGAAAATATCACTGACTATGGTGTTCATGGTTTCAACCAAAAGAATGTTTTACAGTACCGGCTACGTAGGCTATCTGGTTGATAAACCTCATCGGAATTATCCTAGCGTCAATATTTAGTAAGAGCCTTCGTGAGTGGCTGGTAGGGCAGCCTCACGGGAGGCTCAGGGGCAATCGTGGGAAAAAGTGGAGTTCACGTTTATGGCTTGGCACATAGCGAAATAGTAACACCCCCGCTTTCCCAACATATTGCTCCTCAGCAACAAATTGTATTTCTCTGATAATGGTGGGGGACAGGGGTTCACCTCTCCGGAAAGTATGCAAAAATGTATTGTGACATGTTTCATAGGTATAGGCGCAGTCATTCTCCCTTAGAAAGCAAAAGCTGATGGGTGGCTGTCGTTGCAGATCACCCAGTGTGAACTCCACTTTCTCCCACGACGGGAGATAGGATAGGACTTAATCGATCGTGGAATTTGAGGCCTGGCGTAGCGGAGACAACTACGGTCATCATTCATAAGCCTTGGTGATTGCGGAGTACCGAGACACTGTGTGGATCCAACCGGTATTTAGCAAAAGGGGAATAATGGTATTGCAATGGTGGAAAAACGTGAAGAATCAAAGATAAACTATTTTAGAGGTATCATATCATAAAGGAACAAGAATATATCGAATACTCTATATTTTATAGGGTTTTTCATGATGGGGAGGGGGGTGTCGTATTATTCTCCCTTAGCGGTTGCTGAGTAAGCTTTCACCAAGCCTTTTGTCAGGTGACCGTAAGATCTCGCCCGAAATCAAACTACCGTCACAACAACAATGGCGACTACTGTCACGACCAAAACTATGGGTGATTGTTGGTTAAATCTGCTGGAGGCGCAGGCTACCCATGGATCGAGTCCCTTCCTGCTTGCTAGAGAGTTCAGGCTTCCCCCCCAGCAGTGTCGTAATGGAAAAATGTAGGGACAAGTTATCGCGATGAGTGTTGTCGGGCGCAAATTAAACACTCGTATCCACGGGGTCATGATTACACGACTTGTGTGGCACCCAGCGTTGCAACGCATGTACGGTACCTCTACTCAGGACAACACAAAATGATAATAACAATATTGGTATAAAAATAATAATACAATCGATAGAATTAAATAAGTCGCGCACCACTAACCAGTATTTTTTCTCTCTGACATGCTCCAGGCTAGACTGCAGAAAAAATCAGAGCTCAATAGGCTAGACTATTAATATGGTGAGAGCTTTGGCGATGATGATGGACTAGCCATGGGAGTTGAGTAGGGGTACAGTACATCAGTCGCAATGCTGGCTACCTACCCTCGGTCGCGTTATTATGACCACCGTCGATACATGGTAACTTATGTGACAACGGTTATTCCCATCAACCACCCGCCTTATCAACTCCCTACCCCACAATAATTCCTACCACGATCTGTTTCATGCATAATTTCCCAAATACTTTCCTTAACGGGGCTCTCTTGACATGGTGTTTCTATTATTTTTTCTATAAGGGGATCACGGTACCATTTACTTATGGTTGATAGTTAATTATTGCTGGGGTATCGCCGTTGGGGGCAAGGTCGTTGAGGAGGGGTCGTTGAGGCGCGGCCGTTGTCACATATTTATAATATCATACCTTGTATTTTACGAGTATTTAATTTGCGCCCGAGTAGTGAGTGGTGATTGTGCCCGTTGACTTAGGGCGCCCGTTTACCGATAGATGACCGTAAGGCGGACTAGACGGTTGGAGGGGTACCATACTGGTAGGTAGATGGTGTTTACCTACCGTGTCTGATGGGATTTCTAAACCCATCTCCGTGGCAACATCATTTTTTGCCCGGCTAGTGATAGGAACCTTGGTAGGTAGAAAATTAGGTATCGTAAACACTTTGACACCGCATAACATGCTGGAAGTGGATCGGGTCCAGAAATGAGTCGGCTTCTATGTGGATTTTGCGTGAATACTTACCTCCAAGAGGTCGACAAAATAAATGCTCTGAATTGAGCTCAAAGACAGGCAAATCTAAAGGGGTGTACAGTACGAGTACTCACTCGAGTAGTGCAGTATCAGAGATATCCCCTGCCCTTCTGAATCTCATCTTTCCAGGGTTGTGCTTCAATGAGACTTCTATATTTCCTTTTTTTTTTGGTGCATTTTGACTGATCTACTTACCCGTCGGATCCTCTTTCCGGTCGAATACGTGATCGGATAATCGTGCCGGTTGACACGCCACCGTTTAGTTCTATCACCTAAATTCTAGAACTGGACGATGGCGGGTCAACCCCCATTATTATCCGATAGATTATGCAAAGGTCTTTATCATATGATACCTCATTTTCGATAGTCCTGAATTCTGGTTATTAGGCGGTCAAAACGGGGCCTTCCCTCGGAGTTGAGTTAGAAAATTCCAAACTGGAGGCAAATACCATCCAGTTGCTAGCACGCCTCTACACACCTCTAAGTGCCAAGTCCCCCTTGACGGTCTGTGCCATCTTGAGCCGCTAGACAGCCGTCTAGTTTAGGGGTAAACGGGCCCTTAATCTTGCAGCGAGTGGGAAGCCTCATACTGGACGCCTTACTCTATAGCGCTGATGCAGTATCAGCAATAGCAGCATTAATTACTGTAGTTTTTATATATTTCGGGTGGCTTAACAGGGATTTTCTTGGGGACGGTATAATATCAGTGGCTGTGCAGCACCCTCGGAGTTGGCGTAACACCAGAAGACCCCTTTTTTTTAACCAGCCCCTGCTTTCCTTCCGTTGACGAGAATACCATCAACGAACGATACCCGGCAGCTCCAACTCTTTAACCGAGGAAGCAATAAACAGTCGGAGATGTCTCGATATACCATCAGCGATAATACCAACTGCCTCAATACTACGAACTCTATTAATGTGCGAAACTACTTTACTATTCCCGACGATCGATCTCAACTCCTAGCCTGGTTATCACCACTGGAACCCAGCCTACGCCATCGCGACATTCGGGAGCGTCGTGTCAACGATATCGGGGAATGGCTCATGCAAACTGAGGAATTTAGAAGATGGGTGGGACCGGGTGGGGAAGATGAAGGCGACACCTCCGTTATATTTTGCCATGGAGATCCGGGGGTCGGTAAGACGTTTATCAGGTAACAAGGATTATCTCCAGAGGGGAGAAGGAAGTCAGTCTATTCTAACAAGGCGCTATGACAGTTCCCTAGTAGTGGATAGGCTATGCGCCCAGGCGAACGGACATAACACTGCTGTTACATGTTTTTACTTCGACTTCGCCTCGCGAAAGGAGCAGTCTACAACTAGTATGCTGGGTTCCTTGGTGAAACAGCTGATTACCGGGATGGAGAGAATTCCGGAGGAAATATCGCGGGCTTTCCAAGAGCAGAAAAAAGCCATAGGTGGATGCGGGCCACAGCTCAATGATCTCGTGAAGATGCTACAGACTATCACTTCCTTACGGCCCACCTTTATGTGTATTGATGCACTCGACGAATGTGTGGGAGTGCAACGAGTCAGGCTCCTGGATTCATTAAAACAAATCCTTGAGAGGTCCCCGGCCACCAGAATATTCGTAACGGGCAGACCCCATATTCTGGCCGAGATGGAAAAGCGTCTCCCCCGGAGACTCATTAGTTTGCCTGTATGTCCCACCAGAAGCGATATCATCGGATACCTTAGGGTCAGGATGGGCGAGGACGAAACGCTAGATGCCATGAATGCGAATTTGGAGGCAGAAATCTTGGAGACGATTCCCAATAATTTATCGGAGGTGTGCGTACAGGCGATAATTCTAAGAACCAAATCCCACGATATCCGCTAATAAATGTCTTCAGGTTTCTACTCGTTTCCCTAAATATCGACTCAATCTTGCAAGAATCGACGATACATCGGAGACGAGATCGCCTCAGGAAAATGACAGATGGATTGGGATTGGGGGGCGCTTACGATGCCACGATAGAGCGGATCAAGGCCCAGGGTGTGGGCAACGCGCGGCTCGGAATAGAAGCCTTGATGTGGATTAGTCATGCGGAACGGCCGTTAAGTGCGGATGAGCTATGCTACGCCCTAGCAGTTGAGCTAGAGTCCGGAGATTTCAATGTCGAGAACGTCCCTTCGATACCGACATTAGTGAACTGCTGTCAAGGACTCATTACGGTGGATAAGGAGGCATTAACTGTGCGACTTATTCATTTTACTCTGAAAGAGTATCTTTCCGCCCATCCCAATATTTTCAGCAGACCTCACTCGGCAATGGCAGAGATATGTCTCACCTATCTGAATTCTGAAAAGGTCAAGGCCCTTTCACGTTATCCTTCTTCTGACGCCAAAGGCACGACTTTTCTACGATATTGCTCACTATATTGGGGAGTCCATGCGAAGAAAGGACTGTCGGACCGTGCCATGTCACTTGCACTTGAGCTCTTTCAGGTATATAATGGCCCCGGTCACATATCTACTGAATTGCTCTTAGATGGAGTAGAGAGTCTGGGTCGGCGTTTTGATTCCTATTTTCCATTTGGCGGACTCCACTGTGCATCGTTTTTTGGAATCGTTGAGGTTGTGGCGGCCCTGATAGAGATGGAATGTTATGATCTCAACGAAGGGGATTTCGGAGGGTACTCTCCACTTTCTTGGGCTGCTTGTAATGGGCATGAGGCGGTGGTGAAAATGCTCCTCGGGCGGGAAGAGGTCAACCCAGACAAACCAAGTAGTCATGGCGAATCACCGCTTTTACGTGCTTCTCTCGGTGGAAATGAGGAAGTGGTGAAAATACTACTTGGGCGGGAAGAGGTCAGCCCTGACAAGCCTAATAATTACGGCGATACACCGCTCATGTATGCGGCTTGGGGTGGACATGAGGGAGTGGTGAAAGTACTACTTGGGCGGGAAGAGGTCAGCCCTGACAAGCCTAATAACTACGGCGGTACACCGCTCATGTATGCGGCTGGGGGTGGACATGAGGGAGTGGTGAAAATACTCCTCGGGCGGGAAGAAGTCAACCCTGACAAGCCTAATAATTACGGCGATACACCGCTTTTACGTGCTGCTGCACGCGGACATGAGCAAGTGGTGAAAATACTACTCGAGCGGGGAGGAGTCAACCCTGACATGCCAAATGATCACGGCGAAACACCGCTCTCTTATGCCGCTCGATACGGACATCAGAGAGTGATGGAAATACTACTTGAGCGAGAAGAGGTCATCCCCGACAAGCCAGATAATGCTGGCCAAGCACCGCTTTCGCATGCTGCTCGGAATGGATACGAGGGAGCGGTGAAATTACTACTCGAGCAGGAAGGGGTCGACCCAGACAGGCCTGATAACCACGGAAATTCCCCGCTCTCGTTTGCTGCTAAGGAAGAACATGAGGGCGTGGTGCAAATACTACTTACGAGAGAAGAGACCGACCCCGACAAGCCAGATAACGATGGCCGAACACCGCTCTCGCATGCAGCTCAGGAAGGACATGAGGGTGTGGTGAAAATACTACTGGAACACGAAGAGGTCAATCCCGACAGGCCAGATGATTATGGTCGAACACCGCTCTTGTATTCCGCCTGGGGTGGATGTGAGGGAGTAATGAAAATCTTACTCGGGCAGGAACAGGTCAATCCAGACAAACCAGATATCGATGGCAGAACGCCGCTCCTGTTTGCCACTGGGTGTGGGCTTGAAGGCGTGGTGGAAATACTACTGGGATATAAAGAGGTTAACCCCGACAAACCAGATTATAGTGGTAGCACACCGCTTTCGCATGCCGCCCGAGGCGGGTACGAAGGAGTTGTGAAAGTGCTACTCGAACGGGACGACGTTTGCCCCGACAAGCCAGATAATCGCGGCCGAACACCGCTCCTGAATGCAGCATGGGGCGGTCATTGAGAGGTCCTAAAAATGCTACTCGCGCGGGGCGAGGTCAGCCCTGACACGCCAGATAACCACGGCAGTACAGCGCTCTCGCTTGGTGCTGAGCACGGACACGAGCATGTGGTGAAAATACTCCTCGAGCGAAAAGAGGTCAATCCCGAGAAACTAGATAATAATGGCGACACACCGCTCTCATGTGCCGCCTACCGTGGATGTGAGGGAGTGGTAAAAATACTACTCGGCCAGGAAGGCGTTAACCCTGATAATCCAAATAATATCGGCCAAACACCGCTCTCGCATGCCGCTATGCGGGGGCATGTGGAAGTGGTAAAAATACTACTCGAACAGGAACGGATCAATCCCGACCGGCCGGATTATGACGGCCGAACACCGCTCTTGCATGCTTCTCGGGATGGGCATGTGGAGGTGGTAAAAATTCTACTCGAGCAAGAAGAGGCCAACCCCGACAAGCCAGATAACGATGGCCGAACACCGCTCTCCTGTGCTGCTCAGGAAGGACATGAGGGTGTGGTGAAAATACTACTGGGACACGAAGAGGTCAATCCCAACAAGCCAGATGATTGTGGCCGAACACCGCTCTTGTATTCCGCCTGGGGTGGATGTGAGAGAGTAGTGAAAATCTTACTCGGGCAGGAACAGGTCAATCCAGACAAACCAGATATCAATGGCGGAACACCGCTCCTATTTGCCGCTTGGTGTGGGCTTGAAGGCGTGGTGAAAATTCTACTGGGACACGAAGAGGTCGACCCCGAAAAACCAGATAATAGTGGCCGAGCGCCGCTCTGGTATGCGGCTGGGGGTGGATATGAGGAAGTAGTAAAAATACTACTGGGGCGGAAAGAGCTCAACCCAGACAAGCCAGATAACCACGGCAATTCACCGCTCTCAATTGCTGCCCAGGAAGGATATGAGGGTGTGGTGAAAATACTACTTGCGAGAGATGAAGTCAACCCTGAACTGCCAGATGATGATGGGGACACACCGCTCCTATGTGCTGCCCTTGCTGGACGTGAGAAAGTGGTAAAAATACTCCTCGAGCAAGAAGAGGTTAACCCCAACTATTCAAATCATGTCGGCCAAACACCGCTCTTCTGTGCTGTCTGGGGCGGAAATGAGCGTGTAGTGGAAATACTACTTGCAAGAAAAGAGGTCAACCCCGATAAGCCAGATAATTACGGTCGAACACCGCTGCAAGGTGCCGCCCTTGGTGGACATAAGAAAGTGGTAAACATGTTACTTGGCAGGGATGAGGTCAACCCCGACAAGCCAAACAATCACGGCAGTACACCGCTGTTGCTTGCTGCGGAGTATGGACATGAGGACGTGGTTAAAATACTACTCAGGAGAGAAGAGGTCGATCCCAAGCGGCTGGATAACGATGGCGACACAGCGCTTTCATGTGCTGCCCTTGGTGGGTGTGAGGAGGTGGTAAAAATACTGCTCGAGCATGAAGGGGCCAACCCCGACAAGCCAAATTATGCTGGTCAAACACCGCTCGCGATAGCTGCTGACAAGGGACATGAGGAAGTGGTAGATATATTACTCAGGCAGGCAGAGGTCGACCCCAACAAGGCGGATCATGACGGCCAAACTCCGCTCATTCACGCAGCTAGGAATGGCCATCAGAGGGTGATTGAGCTGCTACAGCATCACGAACTAACAACTCAAGGTGCGCTCCCAGTCCTAGGAGACACCACGCCTTAGAAATGATCGCCATTCCGGCGCGTTCGGCGCACGTTCCTCACTGAAGGTCTCCTTGGACATCCATCGTGGGGGAATGACATCTCCAATGATGGGAACGGATATTCAATCGTTGTTATTGCACCCATCCTATAGCCGGAGTTTGTCCTTCTCGTGTGAGAATGCAAGTTTCCGTTTAGAGAGTGCAGTAAGGTCTGCTCGGTGGGGATATATAGCTTGTTATTGTGAGAGGGGTCATTTTATGGCTCGCGGTTTCCGTCCTGCCCTGTCCAAGTTTCCCTTAATTCAAAATTCCTGCTTGCTGCAGAAAATCACCGGCGATCACTACACCCAAGGGCAAGTTTCCGATGTACCTTTTCCTATCCTGTTAGTCTGTCATTACTAGTTTCATTTGTCAGTCTTTATCAACCAAGCGGAGGAACGAACTTATATGGATTCGCACATATGGCCAAAAACGAGCGGAGGGCAATGCGAAGGATGGATGGGGGTATTGAGCGGAGGGGAGGCCAGAACTCCTCGGGGTGTGCCAACGCCCGGGACGATATCCGCGAGCGGAGGACACTGGAAAAGCTCATTGTATTGTCTATATAAACCCTCTGTTTTCCTGTAGATAGCACAAGTAGGCAAGACACGTTTCCGGAAAATATACAGCAGTTTCCTCCTTAACTTCCTTGTCCTTCTTCATCGTTCGAGCCCAGTCTTCTCATATACAGACCTCATAACAACACTTGCACCCCTGTTACCTTATCCCGTTTCCCTCGCCTAGTGATGGGCACGATCAGATCATGATCGAGTTTTGCTCGATCAATAGTATGCTCGATCACCTCGATCATAGGGGTCTCTCGATCATGGGTACTGCTCGATCATGCTCGACCATCATCGATCATTCGAGCATCTTGGTTCATGACCGATCACTCTACAAATCTTAGTGATTGGGTGATGCGATGAACTTATATAAAGGGAGTCTATTGGCAAACTAGATACCAATTCTTTCGGCCGGACTTTACCTTGTTAGCTCCTCAACAAACTGTTGAGCTGGCGTACCTCGGAATTGTACTGCCGTTAAGGATTGGTAAACCCGGACGGGTGTCATCCTTTACTATTATAGTTAAATAAAATTATTGAACAACAAATATCATGGCTGCTGACATTATAATAAGGTCACCACTCCCATCGTTTCGAGTCTATGGCAACTAGTCAATACCACCAATGACTTTCAATAAATTTATTCAACAATCAGGAGGGAGTTGAAACCTATCCGGGCTTCTACACACACTCTGGATCAGCCACAAATTACCGTGATACATTAAATGGACGATAGGGTATGGCTCTTCTATTCTGTTTAATAATGATGCGGCACAATCTATTCTATGTGGATAATAATTCACAAGTACGAGGAGGGTTGTGAGGTATGCTTAGCGCGGAGGTGAAGAAGGGATTGGTAGGAGTTCCAGTTCTTGATTCTTCTAAGCCAGGTGGGCGGTAGCACCTTATTTTTAGAAAAGTACATGTCCATAAACGCAAGAGAAATATAGGGAAAACAATGTAAGAAACTTAAGTGTCAACATGTTTGACCCTGAAATCCAACCAAGTAAATCCCAAATAATGTGCGAAAAAACAAAAGGGGGTGGAGCAATTATTACAAATATCATGACCAAGAATGGTGCATAAGAGATGCATAAACAACTGTAAAATCCTAAACACCTGATTGGAAAGCACATGTCAAATCCCCAGATATTATCCTGAAATAAACAAAAAAACACCATAATATATATCTTACCTGTAGTAATGTAATCAGTGGACAGGCGGAGCCAAAACACAAACTAAGTAAAAGAATACACAGTACCGTGTTGAATATACATAGGAAATATACCGAAAATTTCAACATATTCTTCTTATAACACGAGTCAAAATACTCAGAATCCATATTGAATGAATATTTAATCCCTGATGGGCCCAAGATCGATCATACTCGATGATGCTCGAGCAGTGACCATGATCGATCACTCAATCAGGGCTCCCCAGTTTCATCGATCATTCGATCATAGGGTCCCCTCAATCAGATCATGATCGTGCCCATCACTACCCTCACCCCTTTCATTTCCTTCTCCCCACCCTCTTCCCCTATGTTAGAAACCGTAAGTCATTTATAAACTATATATAGCGTTTTTATAAATAGAGGACAACCGGTATACGATGAGGCAGCGACTCTTAACGCAAACCTGGACTATATCCCGAAATTAACTGCAATAGGTCACCAATTACGATTAGTGACATGACTGAATCGGTAGCATGGGATCACACTTGGCGGATAATTAATAGTTATCTCAGCTATATAATTGAGCATTAAGGAGTATTGAGGGTGGAAGGGAACCAGAGCTGGTTCTATTTATATTACTCAGAAATCCCACTCGCATCGGGATCAACTTGATAGCATGGAGTGCCTTAGCAGAGAAACCAACAAACAATGTGGGTACGAAGAAACGATTGTTTTCTCCTAGCCGAAGCCCCCAAGACCGCCGGAGGCCGAACGGCCCAAGACTATTTGCTACGAGATAGATTGGAAAGAATACCTCCGGAACCTTTGCCGAAAGGTTACTTAGCAATAATAACGCCCTTGCCTAGTCACTATAAGGGGGTGTTGAGGAAACGCGATACTTGTCATTCCAACTTCAGCACCGGCGATGCCATAAATCAGGGTCAGGGGTGGAGGGGCGTAGGGGTTAAAGAGATCACGGGACCGTATTGTTCGACAGGTGCGTTAGAGGGAGAGCGGAAGTAAGATAGATTGTAGTTTCTCTTTTGCTCAATATCCGTTGGGTTGGGCCCAGTGCCCTTTAGTGTGTTATAGTAGATGGTAGAAATTGAATTAGATCCACAATTAGCGAGCTGACGGCTCAGCTCCTGTTATTTGCCGAGGGTGAATTCGGAGCCGAGCTCGGATACGCCGGGCTCACCTGCATAGCTGTTTGCTCGAGCTATATCAATATAGGTTGCGGCCGCGCAAAGCGGGAGTAACGCCACCCGGTAAGCGATTACAGACGGCCACGACCGTACCCGGCAGGCGACGAACAGAGGTGCAGTAAAACTTCCGATAATTCCAGCAGGTAGGGAGTAGTATGAGGCTGGAAATAAAGAGGGATGGAAAGAGGAGAGGGGTCTTGGCACAAGAGGGGGGCCAGATGTAACGCCTTGGATCGAGTGATATCTAATGATAGTAAAAGGAAAAGGAAAATTTGCTTAGAACTTGGATAATATTATGATGCATAAAGAACTGAGTAGAAAGTATGAATTCAAATAAGAGAGTGCGGCTAAGGCAGACAACTGAAGACTATTTTCCACAGTGAAGTATGATAAAAGACCCATGTGCACAGTGGATTCCCGCAGTCCCCGAGCTTACCCGTTGGCTAGACTCTTTCCTCAGAGAGTTGAGCGGTAGTGACCCTCACTCTGACTATCATGGTTTTTCTGCACAGGAATACAACCAAAAACCCCTTCAGGCTTTCACGCAAATGGGGATTGTTTGTTGGTTTCTCCTCTCCCTTCCGTCCTTTTTTTTCACGGTAAATTCACCCGCTAACTCTTCTCGGATAAGTGTTTCCTGGAATTAGGGTCCACCGAACGCCCTGGAATTGGAAACTATAAGAGACCTAGAATTCCAGAAGGATTTCCCAAACTTCAAATGTCGTGACTCTACAAACAAGGGAATTACTAGAGAGCTGGAAATCTTGAGGTGGGAAATATCCGGGGTTTCACTCAGCCGCCGTTATTATCCGATACGGTGGACGGCCCCGGGGTCTTTACCCCATTTTTGATAGTCCGAAATTCTGGCTATTGGCCCGTCAAAACAAGACCCCGTCTCGGAGTTGAATTAGAAAATCCCACCAAACCCCTGTGGCACAATATAATCGGAGGACAAAAGTGCATGAGTTTTTGTGCAACGGAACTATCGCCAAAAAAAAATCTTCACATCAGAAATAAAACATACAAAGCACGAACTACCACAACCACGTCTCTATGGACCTCCGGCGCGGAGTCCCTGCATGCCCAAATCAAGTCTCTCTTAGAACTCACAGCCCCAGTTAGGATAGAGTCTCTTGCCAAGCTTCTGGTCATATACACAACAGCTCTATCTCAATTGACGGTGGACGCCGGGTAACCTAGGTTGTAGCCTGCGGAGGGCCCACTCTGGTGTAATAGACTCCAGCCTAAATCCATCCTTTATGGGCATATAAGAAAGGTTCGTGCCAGGTGGAGTAAGGCCTCTGCATCCCTCTCGGTATTCTTCTTTGGCGTGTGCTGGTATGTTGTGTGGTGGGCATTGGAGAGGATTCTTGTCATGAAAGTTTTTGGGGTGATTATTTTTTTTTAGCGATGTTGCATTTCACAAAAACTCATACACTTTTGTCCTCCGGGTGTAGTGTGACACTACTGCCCTGTAGGATATTTGTGTGATAGGTAAGAACTTGGACCGGTCGAAACCAGTGCTCAAGGACATAAGGCCCCTCTTCCTGGAATACCGATAGCAGCGACGGGAATGGCATGGGCGCCACACCTTTTCGATGAGTTGATTACTTGATTCGAATTATTTTCGGCAGAATAACAATACCTGGATGTGAGAACATTGTGTAACACCAGCAGAACCCCACCGGACCCCGCTTTTCTTCCGCTCTCAGGAATACCATCATACAACAATCGTCGGTAACTTCTCCTCTCCAACAGAAAAAGAAGCAACAAAGTCCGGATGATGTCTCGATATACCATCAGCGATAATACCAACTGCCTCAATACTACGAACTCTATTAATGTGCGAAACTACTTTACTATTCCCGACGATCGATCTCAACTCCTAGCCTGGTTATCACCACTGGAACCCAGCCTACGCCATCGCGACATTCGGGAGCGTCGTGTCAACGATATCGGGGAATGGCTCATGCAAACTGAGGAATTTAGAAGATGGGTGGGACCGGGTGGGGAAGATGAAGGCGACACCTCCGTTATATTTTGCCATGGAGATCCGGGGGTCGGTAAGACGTTTATCAGGTAACAAGGATTATCTCCAGAGGGGAGAAGGAAGTCAGTCTATTCTAACAAGGCGCTATGACAGTTCCCTAGTAGTGGATAGGCTATGCGCCCAGGCGAACGGACATAACACTGCTGTTACATGTTTTTACTTCGACTTCGCCTCGCGAAAGGAGCAGTCTACAACTAGTATGCTGGGTTCCTTGGTGAAACAGCTGATTACCGGGATGGAGAGAATTCCGGAGGAAATATCGCGGGCTTTCCAAGAGCAGAAAAAAGCCATAGGTGGATGCGGGCCACAGCTCAATGATCTCGTGAAGATGCTACAGACTATCACTTCCTTACGGCCCACCTTTATGTGTATTGATGCACTCGACGAATGTGTGGGAGTGCAACGAGTCAGGCTCCTGGATTCATTAAAACAAATCCTTGAGAGGTCCCCGGCCACCAGAATATTCGTAACGGGCAGACCCCATATTCTGGCCGAGATGGAAAAGCGTCTCCCCCGGAGACTCATTAGTTTGCCTGTATGTCCCACCAGAAGCGATATCATCGGATACCTTAGGGTCAGGATGGGCGAGGACGAAACGCTAGACGCCATGAATGCGAATTTGGAGGCAGAAATTTTGGAGACGATTCCGAATAATTTATCAGAAATGTGCGTACAGGCAGTGCTTCTTGGAATCACATCCGGCGATATCCACTAATAAATGTCTCCAGGTTTCTACTCGTTTCCCTAAATATCGACTCAATCTTGCAAGAATCCACGATACATCGGAGACGAGATCGTCTAAGGAAAATCACAGATGGAGTAGGATTGGGGGGCGCCTATGATGCCACGATAGAGAGGATCAAGGCCCAGGGTGTGGGCAACGCGCGGCTCGGAATAGAAGCTTTGATGTGGATTAGTCATGCGGAAAGACCGTTAAGTTCGGATGAGCTATGCTACGCCCTGGCAGTTGAGCTAGAGTCCAAGGATTTCAATGCCGAGAACATCCCTTCGATATCGACATTAGTGAACTGCTGTCAAGGACTCATTACGGTGGATAAGGAGGCATTAACTGTGCGACTTATCCATTTTACTCTGAAAGAGTATCTTTCCGCCCATCCCAATATTTTCAGCAGACCTCACTCAGAAATAGCAGAGATATGCCTCACCTATCTGAATTCCGAACAGGTCAAGGCACTTTCACTCAATCTTTCTTCCGATGCCAAAGACACGACCTTTCTACGATATAGCTCACGATATTGGGGAGTTCATGCGAAGAAAGGACTCTCGGACCGTGCCATGTCACTTGCACTGGAGCTCTTTCAGGAATATAATGGCCCTGGCCACCTATCGACTGAATTGCTCTTAGATGGAGTAGAGAGTCTGGGTCGTTGGCGTTTTGATACCTATTGTCCATTCGGTGGACTGCACTGCGCATCGTTTTTTGGAATCCCTGAAGCTGTGGCGGCTCTGATAGAAATGGAATGTTATGATCTCAACGAAGGGGATTTTGGGGGGTATTCTCCGCTTTCTTGGGCTGCTTGTAATGGGCATGAGGTGGTGGTGAAAATGCTGCTCGGGCGGGAAGAGGTCAACCCAGACAAATCAAGCAGTCACGGCGAATCACCGCTCTTGCGTGCTTCTCTCTGTGGACATGAGGAAGTGGTAAAAATACTACTTGGGCGGGGAGAGGTCAACTCTGATAAGCCAGATAATTACGGCAATACACCGCTCATGTATGCGGCTGGGGGTGGACATGAAGGAGTGGTGAAAATACTATTGGGGCGGGACGAGGTCAACCCTGACAAGCCTAATAATTACGGCATAACACCACTCTTGTATGCCGCTGGGGGTGGACATGAGGGAGTGGTGAAAATACTACTTGGGCGGGAAGAGGTCAACCCCGACAAACCGAGCAGGGACGGCGAAACACCGCTCTTACGTGCTGCTATCCGCGGACATGAGCAAGTGGTGAAAATACTACTCGGGCGGGAAGAGGTCAACCCTAACAAGCCTAGTAATCACGGCGAAACACCGCTCTCGCATGCCGCTCGATACGGACATCAGGCGGTGATGGAAGTACTTCTTAGGCGAGAAGAGGTCATCCCCGACAAGCCAGATAACGATGGCCAAGCGCCACTCTCGCATGCTGCTCGGAATGGATACGAGGGAGCGGTGAAATTACTACTCGAGCAGGAAGGTGTCAACCCCAACAGGCCAGATAACTACGGCAATTCACCCCTCTCGTATGCTGCTCGGGAGGGATATGAGGGTGTGGTGCAAATACTACTTGCGAGAGAAGAGGCCAACCCCGATAAATCAGATAATGATGGCAGAACACCGCTCTCGTATGCTGCTCAGGAAGGACATGAGGGTGTGGTGAAAATACTACTGGGACACAAAGAGGTCAATCCTCACAAGCAAGATGATTGTGGCCGAACACCGCTCTGGCATTCCGCCCGGGGTGGATGTGAGAGAGTGGTGAAAATGCTACTGGGGCAGAAACAGGTCAATCCAGACAAGACAGATATCGATGGCCGAACACCGCTCCTGTTTGCCGCTTGGTGTGGGCTTGAAGGGGTGGTGAAAATACTACTGGGACATGAAAAGGTCGACCCCGACAAACCAGATAATCGCGGCCGAGCACCGCTCTGGTATGCCGCTGGGGGTGGATATGAGGAAGTAGTAAAAGTTCTGCTGGGGCGGAAAGAGCTCAAACCCGATAAGCCAGACAACCACGGCAATTCACCGCTCTCGATTGCTGCTTGGGAAGGACATGAGGGCGTGGTGAAAATACTACTTGCGAGAGAAGGGGTCAACCCAGAACTGCCAGATGATGATGGGGACACACCGCTCCTATGTGCTGCCCATGCCGGACGTGAGGAAGTGGTAAAAATACTCCTCGAACAGGAAGAGGTTAACCCCGACTATTCAAGTCATACCGGCCAAACACCGCTCCTGTACGCTGCCTGGAGAGGAAATGAAGGAGTAGTAAATATACTACTGGAACAGGAAGGGGTCAACCCCGACAAGCCAGATAACCACGGCAATTCACCGCTCTCGATTGCTGCTCGGGTAGGATATGAGGGTGTGGTGAAAATACTACTTGCGAGAGAAGAAGTCAACCCAGAACTGTCAAATGATGATGGGGACACACCGCTCCTATTTGCTGCCCATGCCGGACGTGAGGAAGTAGTAAAAATACTCCTCGAGCAAGAAGAGGTTAACCCCGACTATTCAAATCATGCCGGCCAAACACCGCTCTCGTATGCCGCTCAGATGGGACATGAGGGAGTAGTAAAAATACTACTGGAACAAGAAGAGGTCAACCCCGACAAGCCAGACCATCATTGCAATGCACCGCTCTCATGTGCTGCTCAGTATGGGCATGCTGGTGTGGTGAGAATGCTGCTTAGCATAGCAGACGTTAATCCCGAGAGGCGAGATAATGATGGCGACACACCGCTCTCATGTGCTGCATATGATGGACATGAGGGTGTGGTGAGAATCCTACTCGATACGGAAGGGGTTAACCCTGACAACCGAAATGATGCGGGCCAAACCCCGCTCTCCATTGCTGCTCAGCATGGACGTGAGGGACTGGTAAAAATACTATTAGATCAGGAGGAGGTCAACCCCAACGCGGCGGATAATGACGGCTTAACACCTCTCACGCATGCAGTTAGGCATGGCCATCAGAGGGTAGTTAGGCTGCTACAACCTCACGAACCGGTAACCCAGGGCACGCTCTCAGTTCTAGGCGACACCGCTCCTTAGATGCGATCAACATCCCTGCCCTTTCAGCCTACATTCCTCATGGTAGCTCTTAGATATCCTTCGTGGGGGGTTCACATCCCTAGTAATGGGAACGGATATTCAATCGTTGTTATCCCACCCATCCGAAGCCTGGTGCTTAACCTTTTCGTATGAGGGCGCAAGTTTCCGTTTACAGAGCACAGTAGGTTCTGCTCGGTGGGGGATAAATGGTTTTAGTATTGTGAGAATGGTCAGCTTGTGGCTCGTGGGTTCCATCCTGTCCTGTTCAGGTTTCCCTTAATTAAAAATTCCTACTTGCACCTTTTTATCTTATCCTGCCCCTCTCACTCCTTCCATCTCCTTCTCCCCACTCTCTTCCCCTGTGCTCGAATTCGTTCGTAATTTATAAACTGTATATAGCGTTTTTATAAATAGAGGAGAAGAGGTATACGATAAGGAAGCGATTCCTTAAGGCAACTGGGGACTATACACCGACCTTAATACAATAGGTCACCGGTTATGATTAGTCACATGACTGAATCGGTGGTATGAGAGCACACTTGGCGGGCAGTTAATAGTTACCCCTGCTATAGACGTGAGTATCGAGGATGGAGGGAGCCCAGCGCTTGTTCTACTTATATTACTCACAAATCTCACTTACATCGGGATCAACTTGATAGCATGGAGTATCTTAGCAGAGAAACCAATAAAATACAATAGCGGGTACCAAGAAACCATTGTTCCCTCCTAGCAGAAGCCCCCAAGACCGCCTGATGCCGAACAGCGCAAGAGTATTCGCCACGAAATAGATTGGAAAGAATACCTCCGGACCCTTTGCCAAAAGGCTACTTAGCAATAACAACGCTCTTGCCTGGTTATGATATGATAAAGGGGTGTTGTGGAAACGCGATACTGGTCATGCTGACTTCTGCGCCCGCGACCCTATCAGGGTTAGGTGTTAGGAGGGGTAAAGATCACCTGACAGTACTGATTGGTCGACAGGTGGCTTAGAGGGGGAGCGAAAGTGGGATGAATTCAGTGTTCCCAACGGGCCAGGCCGATGGTAGGCCGGCCTATAGGCCGTAGGCCGGGCTAAGGCAGGCCGCTCCGGAAGACAGCCTAGGCCCATATAGGCCGAATTCGATTGGCCTACGAAAGCCTATCAGGCCTGATAGGCGCCTATAGGCCCGGAGATTAG